>ENA-OPCC01000921-OPCC01000921.1-human-gut-metagenome-genome-assembly--contig:-NODE-921-length-13841-cov-3.372769_pt1 | contig 13841 bp, 10 predicted proteins | sample MGYA00241558_ERZ501467 | MGnify/ENA primary metagenome ERZ501467 (study PRJEB25962, sample SAMEA2042620) | human gut metagenome | biome: human gut; feature: human-associated habitat; material: faeces...
TTTTATTTAAAGAAATCAGGGAATTAGTTGAAGAAAAATAGCCCGATTAAAAAAATCACGGGCTATTTCACGGGAGTTTGGGCTGGAGTATCTCGGAATCGAATACAAATTAGGTGTGGATTTCTTGGATAAAGCTTCCATCCAAGGCCGCGATGAAAAGGATGTCGAGAGGGCGATTGAAAGAGCCTTGGAACACGGCGTTTCTCAGAGTTTTATTGAAAAAACAGGGGGCTATACAGGCATTAGCGGTATTTTAGATACCGGCAGACCCGGCCCCACGATTGCAATCAGAGCTGACTTAGACGCGGTCCCGGTTCAAGAAAGTTCTGCTGAAGAACATGAAGCGGTCAAAGGCAATTATGTTTCAGAGATTCCCGGTGTGATGCATGCCTGCGGCCATGACGCCCATACGTCCATTTTGTTGGCGGTGGCAGAATGGGCCGTTAGAAATAAAGAGCACCTCGTAGGAAAATATAAATTCATTTTCCAGCCTGCTGAAGAAGGTGTTCGAGGCGGATTAGCGGTGGCGAACGGCGGAATTTTCGACGATGTGGATGAAATCTTATGTTTTCATGTAGGCTCCGAATGCAAGTTAGGCGAAGTCGGCATCTGTGAAGGTGGCTACCTGGCTACAACTAAGCTTAACGTTAGTTTCGAAGGCGCTCCGGCCCATGCCGGATCAAATCCGGAGGCCGGGAAGAGCGCATTGTTGGCTGCCTGCAATGCGGCAACTTTAGTTGCAGGAATTCCGAGACATAGCGGTGGATTAACTCGAGTGTGCGTCGGAAAATTGGAAGCAGGCGAGAGCCGAAACGTTATTCCAGCTCATGCACGGATGGAGATTGAAACCCGCGGTGCCACGAGTGATTTAGATGCATTCATGGTTGACCATGTCAAACGCATTGTTCGAGGCACCGAGGCAGCTTTTGACGTTAAGGCGAAAATTGAGAAAGTCGGCTCTGCCGCGAATCTGGAAACGGATCCGGAAGTGTTGGCAAGACTTGCCAAGATTACAGAGCAAATGGAGTCAGTAGAGAAAACGAACTTCATCCGGTTCGTTCCTGCCTCAGAGGACTGCACATGGCTGATTAGGCGGGTAAGGGAACACGGTGGAAAAGCAGGCTACTTCTTGTTCGGCTGCAACCATCATGGTCACCACAGAGGAGATTTTTCGATACAGGACGAAAAATCGATGCCGGTTGCTTTCGAAATGCTAACGAAGTACTTAGCAGAAAGAAACATGAGCTGCTGACTGCCGCAATCAGGAGCCGATATTTCTGTCGAAAATGGCGCCTTACTTTTTATCGCATAAAAAAGACCTCCGAAATTCGGAGGTCAATTCATTCAAGCTTTGGAAAAAAATCAGCTACTTCTAAGTCAACTAACTTTGAAGAACGTTCTTGATCTGGTCGCTGGTTCTCATCAGATCGTAAGTCTGACTGTCGTCAAAGGCGGCAAAGACGGTACCGATGCGGTCGGTGATGACATACATATCGTCAGGAGTCTTTTCAATCCAGCCTAGGTCGACGAGCTTGGCGAGTTTACGGCGGACAGTTTCACGAGGAATGCCGGTAACGTCCGAAATCGAGAGGGCGTTGCAGGGCAGGTACTGTTTCTGGCCGTTGAACGATGCAGGCTGATAGCCGCGGCGTTCGTCGTAGAAGCGTTCTGTGTTGCGGGAAGCAATTTCACCGAGGACCAAGCAGAGCGTCAGATCGCCGTCATAGGCCTGATACATTGCGCGAAGGCGGCTGGTCATGAAGCGAAGAAGCAGGACGGATAAAACGTCTCGGTGAGAAGCGTAGGTTTCAGGAGAGACACCGGCGGGAATTCTGAGTCCGGACGGTAATTCGGTCGGGAAAGCGGCTCTGTCTTTCGGTGTGCGACGTGTTCTTAGCATTTTGTTTCTCCTATGTAACTTTTTGAATCCCTTGCTGAAAACTTTGTTTGATTTCGTTTTCAATGAAGTCATCATATCGGGAATTCCCGAGGTGAGCAAGTAAAAACCCATATTTATACATACCATATAAACAGTATATTCATAAAGTTACATAGGAGATTATTAGGGAAAAGAGTTAGGGATTACGCCTAAAATGCCCGTCGTTATTGGCTTCGCAATTTCTTAAGGAGAATTCGTTTTTTCGAAAAAATACCCAAAATGTGATTGCAATAAATTGTAAAATGAATGTAACTCTCTTTGTCAGCTAATCGAAAAATTTGATTTGTCAGGTTTAAAACCAATTTGGTAAGTTAATAATCTCAAGAGTTTCAAGAGTTTTTAGTTTGTATAACAATTATTTGTCCGCTTAATAACCTGTGTTACAAGGGTTGTAAGGGAAGGAACTTTTTTGGTAATCAGAGTCTTGACAGTTACTGTGCTTATCTTTTTTGATGGCTTAACTTGTTGTTTTGCAAAAGCTTGACTGAGAATTTTTCACAATACCAAAAATTTGGTATTTTGGGTTATTGTTCGTACAAAAATCACATTTATGTGCGAGAGCTTGTCTGTTCACGAGATCATAGGTTAGACAGAGACATTCTTTTTGGTATTGAATGACCTCCATGGAATAGAACCCTAAAAGTCGGGGAATAAATACATCTTGAGGCGAGTCAGCTAAATATTTCTTAAAAACCTATTGAAAAATATAGGTTTTTTCTTGACTTTTTAAGATGTGTGTATTATAATTATAAGCATATTTAAAGAAGGTTCCTGATCATGTCTAAGCCAATAACCGGAAAAACTACCACCTCTGTTTGGAAGCAAAAGCGTAAAAACGGCGATATTTACGTCTGGGAAAGACAAACTGTCTACATTCCGGAGACGCGAAAGACCAAGGAACTCTCCCGAAAACTGCTCGGCAAGATTCCTGCCGGATCGACCGACGGAGAAATCGTGCCCACCAGGCCCAAACGCAAAAAGACCGAGGATGCAGTACCTCAGTCCTCGACACGTTCAAAAATTGGATCGACTTCGCTTCTGCGTTGGGTCGGCGAGCAAAGCGGTATTACAGAAGATTTGCTCTCTTGCATGGATGAGGGCTCGGCTAAAAAGGTAGACACGATTGCTCAGTTTTGGTTGGCTAATCAGGGTGACAGACTGCAGAGAATGCAGAAGTGGCAGTTCCTTCATCCCACTCCTTATCCGGAGCCGATTTCAAAGGACGTTTACCACGACTTGTTTGAATATCTCGGATTAAACGAAGGCATCGTTCAAAACTACTTCCTTGCCAGAGCTAAACGCTGCCATAAGGAGGACGCGGTTGCCTTTGACTCTTCAACCGTCTCTTCATACTCCCGATACATTAAGGAAACTCGTCAGGGTTTTAACAAGGCCGGTGACGGTCTGGACACCGTTAAGCTTCTCACGTTATTTGATTTAGCGACGCACCAGCCCATCGCATTTGCACGCGAACCGGGAAACTTGGCCGATGTCTCCGGCATAGAAAACGCTCTAAAGCAGTTCTCGTCCTTAAACATCTCCAAGGCTCAAATCGTTACCGACAAGGGGTATTACAGCCAGAACAATATCGGACAGATGCTGCGCAAACACATCAAATTCCTGACGGCTGCGTCTATAGATCTGTCTTGGGTTAACCACCACCTCCAGAAAAACAAGTCCGGACTGGAAACCGCCTCAAGCCTTTGCCCTTGGGACTTCAACATCCATGGCATTACGGTTCCGGTTGATGCTGAGTTTACCTACCAAAGACAGCGGAACAGAGGCGAAGCAGCCAAGGGCGACACTCTCAGTGAAACAAGGCGGTTATACCTGCACCTCTATCTGAACCGCGAAAGGGTTGGAGAGGATGAAAAACGCCTTGCGACAGATCTTATGTCCCTAAAGAACGATATTGAAAAAGGCCTGTGGGATGAGCTCAGTGAATCAGCTCAGAAGAAGGCAGAAAAATATCTCAACACAAGCCGGCTCGGCAGAGGCGGAAAACTCAAAGTTACGATAAACGAAGAGGCCTACGCCCAGGCCAGGAAAGATTACGGCTACTTTGCCCTTGTCTCCAACAAAGCTGAGGACTGCTTCGAGGCTCTAAGAAAGTACCGTCTGCGCGAAAAGATTGAAGAAGCATTTAAAGACACGAAAAATCGCCTGGACGGTTCACGCACTCGCGTCTGGGACGGAGATACCCTCAAAGGACGTATGTTCTGTCAATTTGTTGGGCTTGGATATCAGTGCTTCCTGCACACGAAGATAAAGGAACTCAAAGAAAAGCTTGAGTCGAGCCTCGGCGACAAAAAACTTGCGGAAAAGGACAAAGATCAGAACGCCGATCTGCTCAAATGGCTGAAAAAACAATCGATGCAAAGTTTAATCGACTGGTTCGACTGCATTGAATTGACGAGCCTGAGGAGCGATGACGGGACCGTCACACAAAGAAGCAGCGATACGAAACGTGACCGATTGTTCTTTACCTTGCTGGGGATACCGGGGTTTGAAGATAAGCCGCAGACTCAGCTAAAGGTCAGTCCGTAGAATTCTGATGTGACCTTTAGCCTACTTTTAGGATAGAACCGCTCGTGCGAGGATGGCTTCTTTTGGGCAAAGAAAAAGCCGGACTCGGCCGGCTCAAAGATTCTGATTGTTAACTCAATAATTGTTCTTTTCTGCTGCAATGGCTTTTTCAGCCAGCTCTTTGTAGAAGGCGTAGCGATCGGGATCGATCTCACCTTTCTCTACAGAAGCCTTAACAGCGCATCCCGGTTCATTCAAATGGCGGCAGTTCGTGAACCGGCAGTATTCCACGCGATCTCTGATCTCGGGCATCCCGCGCATGATGTCGTTTAGCGTCAGATGCGAGAGACCGAATTCTTGGAAACCCGGAGAGTCGACAATGGCGCCGCCTTCATAGTTGAACCAGCGGGCGGCAGTCGTGGTCTGCTTGCCGAGATTTAAAGCAACCGAGTATTCCTGAGTCCTTTGATCGGCGTTTTTAACCAGCAAATTCAAGATCGTGGATTTGCCCATGCCTGACTGACCGATTAACAGCGTCACCTTGCCTTCAAAAAGCGGCTCCAGCGTCTTAACCGTGCCTTCGGGATCCTTGGTCGCAGAAACTTCTACAACCTCGGCTCCGAGCTCTTTTAGCTGGTTAATGAACGGTCGGACTTCCGGCTCGTCTTTTGTAAAGTCCGTCTTGTTCCGAATCATCAGAATGTGAATGTCGGCGGTTTCCGCCGCCAGCATGGCCTTCCAAATGAAATGAGGATTGTAGGAAGGGCGGGTGGCAAAAACGACTGCCACCTGATCAATATTGGAGGCAAGAGGTTTGGTTCTCAGCTCGTCGCTGCGGTAGAGCAGGGAGCGGCGCGGTTCGATTTTTTGAATCGAGACCTGCTCGGCCGAGGTCTGCAGACAGTCGACGATGTCGCCGACAGCGAGGTCAACCTTTTTACCCTTACGGGTTGCTTCGAGCACTGTGCCGTCTTCTTTTTCCACAAAACTATGGCGGCCGTGGGAGGAAATCACACGGGCTTTAAACCAAACCTGCTCTTTCATACTACTTTCTCATTTCGCTCTGAATGGTTGCAATTCTGATCGCTGCGTCCGGATGGGAAGAATAGAAAGCCGAATACAACGGGTCAGGTGTCAGCGTAGCCGCATTGTCGGAGAAAAGCTTCACCAATGCACTAATGAGGGCACCTCCGTTGCTGTAGCGTACGGCAAAAGCGTCGGCTTCAAACTCATGCTTGCGGGAAAAAAGGCTTGTCAGCGGAGCAAGCGGGAATAAGAAGACGGGTACGGCGATCGAGAAGAGAATTAAGGCAACACCGTGGCTTGCACCGTGAGAAAGCGTGACGCCTAAACCTTCATAGAACCAGGAGCAGTCGGCAAGAACGGACAGAATCCAGAAGAAAAGCAGAGAAAAAGCAAAGCTGAACGCCATCATCTTGTAGATGTGGTGAAGCTTATAGTGGCCGAGCTCATGGGCTAAGACGGCTTCCGTTTCTTCCGGCGTCATCTTATTGAGCAGTGTGTCAAACAAAACGATGCGCTTGTTTCTTCCGAAGCCGGTCATGTAGGCATTACCCTTGGCACTGCGCTTAGAAGCATCCATTACATAGAGGCCTTTAGAGGCAAAGCCGATTCTTTTGAGTAAACCCTCCAGACGAGTTTTGAGTTCTCCGTCAGGCAGAGGCGTGAATTTGTTGAAGAGCGGAGCGATAAACGTCGGGTAAATCCACTGCACGGCAAGAATGAAGAGAATATAAGCAAGCCAAGCCCAGAACCACCAAAAGTCCCCTGCAGCATTCCAAATCCAAAGAACGGCTGCAAGAATAGGAATGCCGAGAACCAAACTTAAAACAGCTGACAGGAGCAAATCCTTGATAAAACGAGCCGGCGTAGTCGTGTTAAAACCGTACTTCGCTTCAATCTTGAATGTCGAATACCAAGAGAAGGGCAGGTCGATTAAAGAGGAAAGGAAGCCGTAACAGAGAATAATGACGATCTGCGCCCAAATGTCGCCTCCGAGCCATCCGGAAACTTCGCCGTAGATCCACTGAATCAACCCTCCTATGGTTGCGATTAATACGAAGCCCAGGTCGGTGATTCTTGCCAGCTGTCCGAACTTGATTCTTTCAACCGAGTAGTCAGCGGCTTTCTGATGGGCCTCTAACGTTATCTTGCCTGCAAAAGCAGCAGGAACGGCGCCTCGGTTGATCTGAATCGACCGAACCTGGCGTCGGTCCAGATAGTATTTGAGAACAAAGTTCCCGAATAAAAATAAAAGAAAGACAATCTCAAAAACTTCAGCTGAATTCATTGTTATAAAAAGTTAAAAATTGATCCGAAAATTATAGGGGACTCGATGTTCTGCGCTCAAAGTATGCACAGAGATGAGCGGAGCATCGCACCGAAGCAGCGGCTCTGGATATACTGAATTTTTGGTAATTAATAGACTTAAGGAGGTCAATCGTGATTTCCTTTCAAAGCCTGAAACTCTTGGCGGCTTCCTCATTGCTTGCGATTTCTGTTTCCTTGCCGTCGCACGCCGGTGTGCACGTCAATGTCAACGTCGGCATAGGCACACCCGGCTACTATGGTGTTCTCCCGATTCAAGGCGTGACGCCTTCTTTGTGGAATGCAAATCCCATTGTGGCGATCGGCGCGGCTTTGGCCGGTGCTCCGATTTACCTGACGGTGCCTGATAATCATCGTCGTCATTGGAGACGGTACTGCGCGGAATACGGTGCATGCGGCGTCCCTGTATATTTTGTGAAACGCAGCTGGTACAACAAGCATTACCGTCATGCCGCTCCTCCACCGCCGCCTCCTCCCCCGCCGCCTCCTCCCCCGCCAAGACAACATGCTCGTCCAAAACATGACAGAGGCCCTGGCTGGGACCATCGTCCTCCGCCTCGCGGTCCGCATGCCTGTCCCAGACCCTCGAAAAGTCATGATTGGAACGACCATCGCGGCCCCGGACGTAAAAGAGGACATCACAAAGACGATTAAGATTGAGCTGAGTGCAGCAAAGAAAGGATCCGGCCGTTTCGGCGGTTCGGATCTTCTTGGGTTGTTCTAAAATGCCTCGAAAGATCGATTAATACAAAGAGAGAGATATGAGCAATAACGGTTTTGCAGTCGAAAGAGATCCGCTGTTTAACGAGAACAATCTGATTTGGATGGACCTGGAGATGACGGGCTTAGAGCCCCAGATCAACCGCATTCTTGAGATGGCGGCTGTCATTACCGATCCTCAGCTCAATGTGATTGCTGAAGGGCCGGTGGTCGCGATCCACCAGGATGCCGCGATTCTCTCCGGCATGGACTCCTGGAATACCGCTACACATACTCGCAGCGGTCTTGTTAATCGCTGCCTGGAAAGCAAAGTCACGGAAGACGAAGCTGCTCAAATCTTTATTGATTTCTTCTCGAAGTACGTGCCGGCCGGCAAGAGCCCGCTTTGCGGAAACTCCATCGGTCAGGACCGCCGTTTCATGGCCCGCTGGACACCGCGTCTGGAGCAGTTCTTCCATTACCGCAACCTCGACGTTTCCTCCTTCAAAGAATGTGTCAAACGCTGGGCGCCGGAAGTAATGAAGAAATATCAGAAGACTTCTCGCCACGAAGCTCTGTCCGATATTTATGACTCCGTCGAAGAACTTCGTTTCTATCGTCAGGAAATCATGAAGATCTGATCGATTTCTCGAAATCAAAAACACGAAAGCCTCGGAAATCCCGAGGCTTTCGCGCTATCAGAAGCGATTACGACTTCTTCGGTTCTCTGTTGAGTCGGAGAATGAGAGAAGAAGTATCGAATCTTCCTCTGCCCATATTCTGAACTTCAGCATAGAACTGATCGACAAGCGCTGTCATAGGAAGATCGGCTCCGGTTTTGCGGGCTTGTTCTAAACAGATACCTAAATCCTTACGCATCCAATCCACTGCAAACCCGAAATCAAACTTCCCCTCGATCATCGTGTCGCCTCGGCGCTGCATTTGCCAGGACGAAGCTGCGCCTTTACCGATGACATCCAACACGGTGTGCATATCGATACCCGCCGTCTGTCCGAAAGCAATGGCTTCGGCCAGCCCCTGAACAACACCGGCGATGCAGATCTGATTGCACATCTTCGCGAGCTGGCCGGAGCCGACCGGGCCGATTCTTCGAATCGAACAGGCAAAAGCATCGGCGATCGGTTTGACGCGTTCAATGATCTCAGCGTCTCCGCCGCACATGACGGTTAGGCTGCCGCTCACGGCGCCGTCTTGTCCGCCGGAAACTGGTGCGTCCACAAAGTGCAGGCCGCGAGACTGTGCTTCGGCAGCCATTTCTTTGGCCACTTCGGCAGAATCTGTCGTGGCATCCCACAGGACGGCATCTTTCTTCATGCCGGCAAAAGCGCCGTTTTCTCCGAGCAGCACGCTGCGCAGGTCGCTGTCATTGCCGACACAGGTAAAGACAACATCCGCATCTTCTGCGGCTTCACGAGGCGTGGCAGCAGCTTTGCCGCCGAATTTTTCTACCCAAGCTTGGGCTTTGGAGGCCGTACGGTTGTAAACGGTGACCTGACAGCCGGCATGCAGGAGGTGCCCTGCCATCGGAAAGCCCATTGTGCCTAGGCCGATAAAGGCTACTTTGGTTCCGGTCGGAACCGGAGAATAGTCTTTAGCTTGAAAATACATTAGCGAACACCTCTGATTTTTGTGATCTCTCCGGCAACTTTAACGACGCGGCGGGCAAGAGACGAAGTCGGATCGACGATGGCGGCATGTCCGCCCCCGAGCTTGAGGTTGTCCGTTTCCTCAAGAATTAAGGGCAGCTCGGTGCAGCCGAGAATAAGGGCTTGAGCGCCTTTATCTTTAACTAAATGCTCTGCTGCCTTAAGCAGAACTTCTTTGCAATAACCGTCGGTGTAACCTGCCTTGACGCCTTTTTCGCCGTAAATGGCTTCCATGACCATTGTCTGGTGCTCTTTATCAGGGACGACCATCGCAAGTTTCATAGATTTGGCTTTGCGGCCGTAGATGCCAGTCTGAATCGTGCCGTCGGTTGCCATCAAGCCGATGACGACATCCGGACCGAATTTGTCGCGTATCTCTTCCAGCGTTACCTGCTGCATATTGATGAGCGGAACGCTTAAGTGAGGAACAATGGTTTCGAAGTAAGCATGCGCAGTGTTGCAGGCAATGACAATGGCGTCGACAGCGTCTTTTTCCAGCTTACGGCATGCGGCATACAAGGAAAGGGTAGGATCTACACCGCCGTGAAGCAGGTACTGTGTGCGATCGGGAACCTGCGGGTTCTGTTCAATCGCAACTTTGATGTGTTCCTGATCGTTCTTGGCCGGCGTTGCTTTCGTGATCTTGTCGTAAAGGTCGACTGTGGCTGCCGGTCCGAGACCGCCGACGATACCGATCTTGAAAGGTTTAGGCAGTTTTTTCCAATCTGTAAAGCACAGGTAGGAAACATATGCACTCATCGAATCCAAAACGTTATAGCCTTCGGATTTCAAGGCGGCTGCAAACAAAGACTGCATCACGCAGGTCGGGAAGACCAGTTCGGCGCCTTCGCTCAGCAGATTGGAGCAGACTTTGCCGAACAGTTCACAGGCTTTTTTCTGATCGGGAATAACAGCGCAGTGAGCGCCGCTTTCGAGTTCGTCGAATACTTCGAGCATAGCTTCGCTCGGATAAACCCATTCGACTTGGACCTCACGATAGACCGTTTCAGTAATGAGTTTGGCCTTATCTGTTCCGGGGCGTCCGAGATAACCGAGCTTTTTAACCGGATTTTTCTTCAGCTCTTCGATACAGGCTTGAAGAATATCGGTGACAGGCGTCGTGATTTCAGTTTGAACTTCATTTAAGAAGCCGATGTTTCTGAAGTTGCACAAAGCAATGACCTGAGCGCCTTTGTCAGTCAGCTGAAAAGACTCTTCTAAAACCTTAATCTTTACGTCTCCTTCCTGAACAAGCTTAGGGGCGTCCGCATCCGGAGAGGGCCAGTCCATGTCGACCATTTCGACACGAGGGCGGGTTCCGTCGGGAAGGAATGTGGATTGGAGCCTTTCTTTCAAGGCGCGTACGAAGGGGGCGGGACTAAAACTTTGGCTGATGCCGATGACTTTATGGTTCATAGTTTCTCACCTTTGTTGGATTCGGATAAGTATAGAGCCGCTGTAACGTTTTGACACCTCTAATTTTCCTTAATACCTTCGGTGCCAGACATTCAACGAAGAAACAAAAGAATTGAGCCCGCATATTGCAGGCTCAACAGTAAGACTTTTCGAAGAAAACCGTGAGTTTTGGTCAACGGGAGATTCGTTTTCTACTTTTTGTCATCACTCTTAGACTGTGCGGAATGATGGTGGTTAGAGCTGCTCGGTCCTCCTGTGACGTCAGAAACAATGTCTGACTCTATGGAGTTCTTAGAGAGCTTCTTAAGAAGGGTCTCAGTTTTTGCTGTGGGCTGGTCTTTGTCGTTAACGGTGGCGGAGACCGACAGCCAAGTTTTGCTCATCGCAATACCTACAGCAATCACGACGGGTCCCAAAATAATGCCCATGAATCCGAAAGCGAGAACTCCGCCGAATACACCTAGATAGATTAGGGACAAGGGCAGGGAAGCTCCCTTGGAAATCAAAATCGGCTTTAAGAAGTTATCCACACTAGAAACTGCAAGCGATCCCCAAAGCACGAGGAAAATCGCCATGCCGACTTCGCCTTTGTAATAGAGCCAGAAAGCAGCAGGCCCCCATACTAAGGGAGGTCCGATAGGAACGGCAGATAAGACGAACACCGCGACGCCCAATGTGATGGCGCCAGGAACACCTGCGATCCAGAAGCCGATTAAGGCAACGACGCCTTGACCTGCGGCGCTTCCGACAATGCCGAAGACCACGCTGCGCGTCGTGTTGACGATAATGTCGCGGACTTCTGCACCGATGCTGCCGCTCATGCGGGTTAATAGAGCCAGTGATTTTTGAGAAAGGACTTCGCCGTCGCGATAAAAGAAGAAAATCACGAACAGCATGAGGAATAATTGGAGGAGACCGTCGCCTAACATGACGGCGCCGGCAAGGGCCGCTCGGCTCACCGGATCAAAGAGCTTTTGTGCAATGGCGGCGAGTTCTTCCTTATTGCCTAAAAGATGAGCAGCCTGGGTGTAAGCCCATTCTCCGACAAAAGGAATTTCCTTAAGTTCTTCGGGAACGGTAAAGCCGGAAGCAATCCATTCACGAACGTAGCGGATTAAAGCCGGAATTTCCTGGGCCGACACTAATGACAAACCTGCAATCGGAAGCACGATGAGGATCGCCAGCAGGGATACCATGATCAGTGTCGCAACAAGATTCCTGCCTCCGACTTCCTTTCGGACTCGCTTAAATAGAGGCCAAGAGACGATTGCGATCACAGCCGCAACCGACATCGCTGTTGCAAAGGGCCAAACGACTAAAAAGCAGCCGATGGCGATGAATGAACCGAAGAGAAACCGCACCACATAATCGGCACGGTCTCTGAGGGAAGGCAATAGCATGGCTCTCAGAAAAAAATGATTTGGGAAAATTTTAGTTGAAATGTACTCTGCAACACGGAGTTGTTCTGATTTTAGGCACTCGGCAGCTTCTTCATTGAGCAGCAAGGCTTCATTCCTTGATTGAGCAGGTATTCACTGCCCCATTCATACATCGACTCTAGAATCGGCCGAAGAGAAGTTCCCAGAGGCGTTAAGGAGTATTCAACTTTAGGAGGAACGACGGCATAGACTTTTCTGATAAGCAGTCCGGCATCTTCCAGCTCTCGAAGCTGCTGCGTCAGCATTTTTGGTGTTGCCGAGGGAATCAGACGGCGTAATTCAGAAAAACGCAGAGTTTTTCCGATGAGGTTCCAAAGAATAAGCGTTTTGTATTTACCGTCGATTAAAGAAAGAGTCGCCTCAACAGGACAGTGGAACTCTTCAATTTGGAATTCTTCAGTTAGTTTGGATTTAGTCTTATCCATAGTATCTAAAAAGTAATTATCTATCAAAAACGGAAGTTCTTGCGCAAAAGATAATAATACTTAGAATGATTGCGTTCGACAACGGAAAGTTATATGAAAAAGAATTTTGATGTCACCGGAATGACCTGTTCTGCCTGCTCTAATCGAGTGGAGAAGGCGGTGGCAGGTGTCCCCGGCGTTGAAGACGTGAGCGTCAACTTGCTGAAAAACAGCATGACGGTTAATTACGATGAAACTAAAACAGGGCTGGAGCAGATTATTCAGGCGGTAACAAACGCGGGGTACGGCGCAAACGAAAAGCAGGCTGCGGGTTCTCCTGCGGCTAAATCCGTCGATCCCGCGCTGGCGGCCAAAAAGGAAGCGGCACAAATGAAGACGCGCCTGTACGTTTCGCTCTTTTTTGCTGCCATTCTGATGGTGCTGGCAATGGGTCCGATGGTCGGAATGCCGCTTCCGGAAGTTATGTCGGGGACAAAGGGCGCTCCTATCAATGCCTTGACACAGTTCCTCTTGGCGCTGCCCGTTGTCTTCGTGAATTTCAAATATTTCACGGTCGGCTTTAAGACACTCTGGCAGAGATCTCCGAACATGGATTCTCTTGTGGCGATCGGATCTTCAGCTTCCATGCTGTTCGGACTCTTTGCGCTGTACATGATGCTCTATGCCTTAGGACAAGGAGACGAAGCGACGCTTCATCACTACGCGCACAACTTGTACTTCGATTCTGCCGCGATGATCCTTGCTCTGATTACCTTAGGCAAGTACTTCGAATCCAGAGCCAAACATAAGACAACGGACGCCATTTCTCAGCTGATGTCCTTGGTTCCGGATAAAGCTGTCGTTTTAAAGGACGGTAAGGAGACGGAAGTTCCGGTTAGTGCCGTTCAAGTCGGAGATATCGTTGTACTGAAGACAGGAAGCCGAGTTCCGGTCGACGGAATCGTCGTAAAAGGCTCCGGTGCACTGGATGAATCTTCTCTCACAGGAGAAAGCATTCCGGTAGACAAGAAGGAAGGCGAGGAGCTCTCGGCATCAACGCTCCTGACCCAAGGCTATGTTGAAATGCGTGCCACGAAGGTCGGCGGAGATACGGCTTTAGCACAGATCATTAAATTGGTGGACGAAGCCACTTCTACCAAGGCGCCGGTGGCTCGCTTGGCTGATAAAGTCAGCGGAATCTTTGTTCCGACCGTTATCAGCATTGCAATCATTGCTGCGATCGTTTGGATGCTGTGCGGCTATTCCTGGGAGTTTGCGCTCGAGATTGCCGTATCGGTTCTTGTGATTTCATGCCCGTGTGCGTTAGGCTTGGCAACGCCGACTGCGATTATGGTCGGGACGGGCCGCGGTGCAAGAAACGGTATTCTTTTTAGAAGCGCAG
>ENA-OPCC01000933-OPCC01000933.1-human-gut-metagenome-genome-assembly--contig:-NODE-933-length-13720-cov-5.254592_pt1 | contig 13720 bp, 9 predicted proteins | sample MGYA00241558_ERZ501467 | MGnify/ENA primary metagenome ERZ501467 (study PRJEB25962, sample SAMEA2042620) | human gut metagenome | biome: human gut; feature: human-associated habitat; material: faeces...
GCATCGTCAAAGAGTATGTTTGCGTCGATGATAGGATAGCCGGGGTCGAATACCGGTTGGTTGAACAGCTCTTTGAAAGGGCCGGTAGGCTTATCGGCTACGGCTACACCGATACGGAAGTTCTCTTGCTCCTTAGTGGGATTTTCCTTCCAGTTGGCGCTGAACCATAGGTAGTATTTGCCGTCCCGTTCATACACTTCGGGTGCCCAGAAACAGTCGGTGGCCCATGAGTCGGAGGTGCCGCCTTGATAGATGGGACCCTCGTCTGTCCATGTCACCAGGTCATCGGAGGAGTATACTTTAAAACCGTTCGATACTCCGCCCGTTCCGTACATATAGTATTTGCCGTCGGAAGCTTTCAGTAGGAACGGGTCTCCGAAGGCCATGGGCAGGGGATTCTGATATGCTACTTTCTTGTTTCCGCATGATGTTGACAGTAAGGCCAGTAAAAACAGTGTCAATGTGAAAAAAGTGTGTTTCATCTTGTTATAATTTTAATGGTGAAGTAATGAAAAGTGTTTGTATCCGCAAAGTAAACATAATATAGGGAAAGCAGCAAGGAAATTAGATAGAATGCAATCTTTTCATTATTTTTGTGCATCATTCCAAATAATTCTTTGATGGAACAGTCATTTTCGGATATATCGCTATACCACGAGTACCGGTCGGCGAGGGAGACAGAACATTTGGTGTCGCAGAAAACCTGGGATGACCTCAATCTGGATGATTTTTTCGAATGGGCTGACCGTACCTCTTCTTGTGTGGGCCGACAGTACCTCTACGACGTGTTGCATTACAACCGTCTTTCGGAGATTTCGGAACAAGAGGAAGTGATTCGTAAGCTTTCTGCTGACAAGGAGTTGCGTGCAGAAATCCGGTCGGAGTTGCGGAAACTGGATACGCCGGATGCTTATACCATTGCATCGCTATTCTCCATTTCCCATCCCGTGTATTCCCGCCGCTTTTACCGTTTGCTGACTATCTTGCAATTCGCGCCTTTTGTTTTGTTGGGAATAGTTTACATTACGTCTTCGCTTTATGTTTTGGGGATTTTGTGCACATCGGTATTGGTGAACATGGTACTGCACTATCGCAGCAAGGCGCGGATTCAGGGCTATTTCTTTTCCATTCCTCAGTTATGGCAGTTGCTCAGGCAAGCGGAGAAGTTGGCACAGATTCCGTTGTGTGCATCCGTGCATCGGGATATCCAAAAGACTTTGCAGGCATTGCATCCGTTGCGAAAGAAACTTTCCACTTTCCGTTTCAGTATCAGACTGGAGAGCGACATCGCCATTTTCGCTTATTTCTTCACCGAGATAGTGAATGTGTTTTTTCTGCGGGAAGTTATTCCGGTTTCCAAGGCTTTCTTTCTATTGCAGGGTAGACAGGAACAGATTGAAGAGGTTTTCCGCTATTTCGGATTGGTGGATGTGCTTTGCTCTGTTTCCGAACTCCGGAATGGGCTGCCTTATTATGTTTTACCGGAAGCTTGCAGCGAGGGTGAAACGTTTCATGCAGAAGGGCTTTATCATCCGCTTATAGAACGTTGTATCCCTAATGACATTACACTCTGTGGCAAATCTGTCCTTGTTACCGGCTCCAATATGTCCGGTAAGACAACTTTTATCCGTGCCATCGGACTTAACCTGCTTTCCGCACAAGTGCTCCATACTTGTTTTGCTCGCAGTTTCCGTTTTCCTATGGATACTGCGTTATATTCTGCTATCCATCTGGAGGATAGTCTGATGGAGGGAAAAAGTTTCTTTCTGCAGGAGGTGCAAATTGTTCGAGAGATGCTGGAAGCCGGAAAGGAGTGTTGGCGGTTTTTCCTGCTGGACGAGTTGTTCAAGGGGACGAATACGGTGGAACGGATAGCTATAGCCAAAGCTGTGCTGTCTGCTTTGGCGCACAAGAACAGTATTGTGTTTGCTTCCACTCACGATGTCGAACTGGCTTCCTTACTTGAGGACGAATATGAATTGTTTCATTTTTGTGAGTGTGTTGCCGACAATACATTGTCTTTTGATTATAAGTTGAAGCCGGGACCGGTGACGGAACGTAATGCCATCCGGATTATCGAGATGTGCGGCTATCCGCAGGAAGTGGTCAGGGAAGCATATCGGCTTTCAGAGGAGGATGTCCTATAATTTTATTGCTTGTTTTTACGGGGTGGGTGGTTTGCTATACCTCCTTCCTGATACCTTCTGAGAGGGGGTGCAATGACTCAAGGACTGAATGGCATTCAGTCCCTGAGTGAAAGGCTTTCAGTCCCTGACTGAATCCGGTTCGTTCAGTGAGTGAGATGAAAAGGCATGGGAATGCAGGCAGATTGTACTTATATTTGTAATATAATATAAATGGGTACGAGGGCCGGGTCTCTTTTTCCCTTTCAATTATCCAATCAGGAGATTTATGTTTTTCCCCTTCATTTTCTCAATATTCTCTTTCGAGATATGATTGTCTGTGATGAAGGAGTTCACCATAGTTATCGACCCTAAACTTGCGAATGCGCTTATCCCGATTTTGGAAGAATCGGCTACCAGGATGACTTCTTCGGCAGCCTTTATCATGGCCGATTTTACCATCAGGTCGCTGAGGCTTGGATAAGTCAGGCTCATGTCCGGAGATATTCCTGCTGTGGCGAGGAATAATTTGTTGGCATGGAAACCTTTGAGTGAGTCGGCTGCCATCTTTCCGGTCAGTGAAAGGGTAGGCGCTTTGAACTCTCCTCCCGTCACGATGAGGGTGATACCGGGATTTTCGCCCAATATCAACGCTATGTTCAGTGCATTGGTGATGACAGTGAGCTCTTTGTATTGCGTAAGTAGTTTGGCTATTTCTGTAGTGGTGGAACCTGAATCGAGAATGATGCATTCGCCTTCGCGGATAAACGATACCGCTTTTCGGGCTATTTCTCTTTTTTCTTCAATATGGTTTTGGTTGAAGACCTTTCCGGTTTTTGCAAATGAGCCTACGTCTTTTAGGAAAGCTCCACCATGTTCTCTTTGGATATACCCTAATTTTTCAAGGGCTTCCAAGTCTTGTCTGATTGTAACATCCGTAACATTGAAAATCCTGCTTAATTCTTGAACTTTTGCATGTCCGTCTTCGCGGATTAGGTCCAAAATCTTGACTCTTCTTTGGTTTAGTGCCATATCTACTTTATATATTGTTATATCTTGTTGTTCCTGCGATACTCTTGGATATCTTTGATAGCTATAATTTTCAGCTGGAACTTTTCTGCTATTTCAAGTAATTGAGGCAAACGAGCCATTGTTCCATCCTGGTTCAGTATCTCAATGAGGGCGCCACCGGGTGTCAATCCTGCCATTCTTGTCAGGTCTAGCAAGGCTTCTGTATGTCCGTCGCGTCCTAATACTCCATTCTCATGTCCGTAGAGAGGAAAAATATGTCCGGGACGTGCCAATTCCGATGGTTTTATATTGCCAGTAACCAAAGCGCGTATGGTAGCAGAACGGTCATAGGCAGAAACCCCCGTTGTACAGCCGTAGCCCTTCAGGTCGACAGACATGGTGAACGGAGTGCCCAAAAGAGAAGTGTTGTCTTCCGACATCGGGTATAGTTGAAGCTCTTCACAACGGGAACGAGGTAATGGTACACAAAGAAGCCCTCTTCCATGTGTAATCATGAAATTGACAATATCAGGGGTGATTTTTTCGCCGGATACGATAAAATCCCCTTCATTTTCTCTATTTTCATCGTCGACAACTATCACTATTTTTCCTTGCCGAACCGCTTTGATTCCTTCGTCTATAGTATTGAGCATTGTGTAATCATTTAATTTTTTCGCAAAGGTAGTCAAAAAAAGTCAAATGAAAGTTCGTTTTTACTGTTTTTCTTCTTTTTTATTCTAATAATTATCTTTTATTTTATCGATTGCTTTTGTTTTATATTTTATTTATTTGCTTTTCCCTTCTTGTTAATCGTAAAATATGTTAATATAAGGTGAAAATCTTTCGTTTTCTTTCGATTTATACTTTTCTTTTGTTTTATTTGCAAAGGAAACGAAAGTGTATAAGCTATGAAAACAAAAGAATTAATTCTTCAATCAGAAAGAAATCGAAAAAGATTAATTGAAATTATCTATAAAGCAAAAGCCGGACATATCGGTGGAGACTTGTCTTGCCTCAATGTTCTTACTGCTCTTTACTTTGATGTGATGAATGTAGATGCAGGTAACCCTAAGGATAATTTGCGGGATCGTTTCATTTTGAGTAAGGGACATTGTGTGGAGGCTTTGTATGTGACGCTGGAATCCAGAGGGTTCATGGCTAAAGGCATTTTGGACACATTGGGGCAATATGGTTCCATTCTTTCGGGGCACCCCACTATCGGAGTTCCGGGTATTGAAGTGAATACTGGAGCCTTGGGGCATGGCTTGTCTGTCGGGGTGGGTATAGCCATGGCTGCTAAAATGGATAAGAGGAATTATAAAACCTATGTGCTGATGGGAGACGGTGAGCAGGGTGAAGGTTCCATATACGAGGCTGCAATGGCTGCCCGGCAGTACAAGCTGGATAATCTGGTAGCTGTAATAGATCGTAATCATTTGCAGATTAGTGGAGATACGGAAGATGTGATGGGGATTGATGACATCCGTGACCGTTGGACGGCATTTGGTTGGGAGGTAAAGGATATGAATGGTGACGATATGGAAGACATTATCCGGACTTTCCGTTCCATTGATTATGCAAATCACCATCCTCATTTGCTGGTGGCTCATACAACAAAAGGCAAGGGAGTGTCTTTTATGGAGGGAGTGGCCAAATGGCATCATGGGGTTCCGAACAACGAGCAGTATGAACTGGCTATTCGGGAAATTTCAGAAAGGATAAAAAATTTAGAATATAATTGATATGATAGCTTGCAGAAAAAGTTTCACCGACACTTTGTTGTCATTGGCCCGGATGGACAAAGATATCATTGCTGTGACAACGGATGCACGTGGTTCGGTGACGTTAAATGATTTTGCCAAAGAATTGCCACAGCAATTCGTGGAGTGTGGTATTGCGGAGCAGGATGCTGTGGGTATTTCAGCCGGGTTGGCTCATAGCGGAAAGAAAGTGTTTGTGTGTGGCCCGGCATGTTTTTATGTGGCTCGCAGTCTGGAACAGGTAAAGGTTGACTTGGCTTATAGTCAGAACAACGTAAAGATATTGGGAGTAAGTGGAGGAGTAGCTTACGGAGCTTTGGGGGCTACCCATCATAGCTTGCATGATATTGCCGTGTTACGTACTTTCCCCGGTATGAATATTGTGTTGCCTTGTGATGCCCGACAGACAAAAAAACTGGTTGAGTTTTTGATTGACTATCCTGAACCGGTTTATGTTCGTGTAGGACGTGCAGCAGTTCCTGATGTCTATGAGAACGATGATTTTGATTTTGCCATAGGTAAGGCAAATAGGTTATTGGACGGGACCGACTTGACAATCATTGGAACCGGTGAAACCGTATACCATGCACATCAAGCGGCTTTGGAGTTGCGTAAATATGGTATTTCAGTCCGGGTACTGGATATGTCCTTTATTAAACCTTGTGATGAGGAGGCTGTTTTGAAAGCTGCTTCTGAAACCGGTCGTATTATCACGGTTGAGGAGCATAGTCAGTATGGAGGCCTCGGAGCAATGGTGACTGAAATCATTTCCGAAAATCCCGTACCCGTGAAAATTTTGGGGATTCCTGACGAGAATGTGGTGCATGGGAGTTCTTCCGAAATTTTTGCCCATTATGGGTTGGATGCACCTGGTATCGTGAAAACTGCCCTTGACTTCCTTAAGTAAGAAATAATCAGCCTTTAATAATACCTAAAATGAAAAACTTGATAATTGCAATAGACCAAAGCACCTCGGCCACCAAGGCTATGCTGTTCAATGAGAGGTGTGAAATGCTGAAGCGTGTCAATGTCACTCACGAACAATATTATCCCCGAACTGGATGGGTGGAGCATGATGTTGAAGAAATTTATCGGAATGTGCTGAAAAGCATTGCTGAGTTGATTGAAGAGGAAACGGCAGACAATATGTATTCGTTGGCTATCACTAATCAACGCGAGACAGTGGTTGTATGGAATAAACATACGGGTAAACCGCTATACAATGCTGTGGTATGGCAATGTATGCGTGGTGCTGATATCTGTAATGACTTGAAAAATAGAGGATACAGTGAGTTTGTACAGGTAAGAAGTGGCTTGTTGTTAGACCCCTATTTCTCGGCTAGTGGTGTGAAGTGGATACTTGACAATGTGGAGGGAGCCCGTCAGGCTGCTGATAATGGAGACTTATTGATGGGAACCATTGACACGTGGCTGATTTGGAAGTTAACCGATGGTAAACGCCATGTGACAGATTATACGAATGCTTCCAGGACCCTTTTATTGAATATTCATACGATGCTATGGGATAATGACTTGCTGGAATTGTTCACCATACCCAAAACCATGATGCCCGAGTTGTTGCCTTGTGATGCTGTTTTTGGAAAAACTACGGTAGGTGGGCTGTTCAAGAGCCCTATTGCCATTGCCGGTGTATTGGGCGATTCGCATGGGGCACTGACTGGGCAGATGTGTTTTGAAGAGGGATTAGGTAAGGTCACTTATGGTACCGGTTCATCAGTAATGGTGAATATTGGCGAAAAGGTTGCTACAGCTCCTCGGGGATTGGTCACTTCCATAGGTTTTGCCGCACTTGGAAAAGTGTTCTATGCTTTTGAGGGGAATATCCATTGTACTGGCGGTACTATCAAGTGGTTGGAACAGAGATTGCAGATGATCGGTTCGCCCGATGAAGCAGAAGAACTGGCTGTTACTGTGGAAGACAATGGAGGGGTGTATGTTGTACCGGCTTTTGCCGGACTGGGTGCTCCTTGGTGGCAAGGGGATATAAAGGCGGCCATTTTAGGGATGACTTTAGGTACCGGGAAGCCACATGTTCTTAGGGCGGCGCTTGAATCCATAGCTTATCAAGTTAATGATTTAGTCAAAGCGATGACCACTCAGGCAGGTATAAAACTGAAAGAAATCAGGGTTGACGGAGGACCTACAAAAAATAAATTTTTAATGCAGTTCCAGGCTGACTGTTTACGTGTACCGATCAATTGTTCGGATGTTGAGGAGGCCTCGGCTTTGGGAGCTGTTGTGATGAATGGAATGGCCCGCAAGATATGGACGAGCTTTGAACAAGTGGCCGTATTACGCCGGAGCCGCTACCGAATAGAACCGCAGGGCAACTTACCACTGATGGAGAAATGGTGTGAAGGCTGGCTGAAAGCAGTAAATCAATTAATCGGATAAATATTTTCTAAGTATAATTTTAACACCAACTATTTACGATGAAAAACAAGGAAAGAATGTGCTTCGGTATAATTATCGGCACTCGTGCTTATTTTAATTCTGAATTGGCCAAAGATGTTCGCAAACAGCTGTTGAGAACACTTGCAGACGAAGGCTATGACTATGTAATTTTACCTGAAGATGCTACTCCTACTGGCAGTAGCAGTATTGAAACCCGTGAAGACGGATTGAAATGTGCCGAACTGTTCCGTCAAAATCGTGACCGTATTGACGGCATTATAGTATCTCTACCCAACTTTGGCTTTGAGATTGGAATAATCAATGCTATCAGTGTGGCTGATTTGAATGTTCCCATTTTGGTACAAGCTTGTGACGACGAGAATGACAAGGTGGACTTGGACAGCCGCCGTGATGCTTTCTGTGGTAAAATTTCTGTTTGCAATAATTTGTATCAATATGGTATTCCTTTTACAGATACCACGCTGCATACCTATTCTATATACTCTGAACTATTGGCTAAGGATATTAATAAGTTCGCCGGTATCTGTCGTGTGGTCAATGGTTTGCGCCATGCACGTGTCGGTGCTATCGGTGCCCGTCCAGCCGGTTTTCAGACGGTACGTGCCAGTGAAAAACTGTTGCAGAAGAGTGGTATTACAGTCGTTCCTGTCGATCTTTCTGAAATACTCGGTGCTGCCCGTAAGATTGAGGATACAGATGTGGAACTGCTGAAGAAACTTGAAGAGATTAAGTGTTATGCAGTAGTTCCTAAAGAATACAGTGACAAGCTGGTGCTTCAGGCAAAGTTTGGCGTGGCTGTGGAACGGTGGATTGAAGCCAATCAGATTGATGCTGTGGCTGTTCAGTGTTGGGACTCTTTGGAACAGAACTATGGTTGTGCAGCTTGTGTGACAATGAGTATGCTGGGTGAAAAACTACTACCTGCCGCTTGTGAGGTTGATATTGCCGGTGCTGTATCCATGTATGCTTTGACATTGGCAGCGCAAGGTCAATCGGCATTACTTGACTGGAACAATAATTTTGCGGAAGACCGGAATAAATGTGTGTGTACTCATTGCGGTAATTTCCCGAAATCGTTTGTCAGAAATGACTTAAAGCTTGGTACACTTGGCGTTCTGGGACGTACGCTAGGTAAGGTCAATACATTCGGTGCTGTATATGGCAAAGTGACTAAAGGTGATTTCACATTCTTCCGTATTTCCACTGATGATACTAAAGGCGTTATCAAGGCTTATTTGGGTACTGGTGAAATCACGGATGATCCGTACGGAATGGATGGATGTATAGCCGTTACCAAAGTGGATAACTTACAGATTTTGATGAAACATATTTGCAAGAATGGTTTTGAACATCATGTGGCTATGGTTCGTAATGATGTAAAGGATATTCTGAATGAGGCCATCGAGGGTTATTTGGGGTGGAATCTGTATGTGCATGAATAAATAGGTAAACACACGGTAAACAACAGAAAATAAATTATGATACTTGTTGACAACTATATTGGGGCCATTCTGTGTTGTGTCTATTGTTGCCTCTGTTGGGGCTCTTGGGCGAATACGCAGAAGATGGTGACATCGAAAAGCTGGAGTTTTGAGCTTTTCTACTGGGATTTGACTTTCGGTTTATTTTTCACAGCTCTGTTAGGTGCCCTGACATTGGGTAGCTTGGGAAGTGAAGGTCGTACTTTCTTTGAGGATTTGGCAGTAATGGACTGGAATAGTATGAAGTATGCGCTCCTGGGCGGTATTGTATGGAATTTCGGTAATATCTTTCTGACAGCAGCCATTGCTGTAGCCGGGATGTCGATAGGTTTTCCCATTGGTGGAGGCTTAGCTTGGATAGGCGGTATAATTTTTAATTATCTACTGATATCTTTAGCTGGCGAAGTATACCCTGGAAACCAGACATTGCTTTGGATAGGAGTAGCTGTTATTGTGATAGCCATCTGCATTTGTGGCAAGGCTTATGGAAAGATGTCGGCAAGTCAGGCGTCTACTCCTAAAAAAGGTATCTTATTGGCTATTGTAGCGGGGTTGGCCATTATGTTCTTCTATGGCTTGGTTGTAAAATCACTAGATCCTCAGTATGTAACGGGTGGTACGGGAACACTGACTCCCTATACCGGTGTATTTTGTTTTGCTGCCGGTGTCCTTATCACGACTCCTGTCTTTAATACGTTTGCTATGAGTCATCCGGCTCAGGGAAACAAGGTGACAATGAAGGATTATCTGAAAGGTGACACCCGTACACATCTGATTGGTATGTTGGGAGGTTTTATTTGGATGAGTGGTATGGTAGTCAGCTTTATGGGAGCTGGTTCTGCCAATCCGGCTATAGCCTATGCATTGAGTAATGCCGCACCGGTGGTAGCCATGATTTGGGGATTCTTTGTATGGAAGGAGTTCAAAGGCGCTCCAAAGGGGACTGTACCTATGATTGCAACCATGTTTGTGCTCTTTGTTGTGGGGCTGGTACTGATTACTCTTTCAAACTGATATTTTAAATTCATTGTTAACCCAAAATAATATTAAATGAAAACGATTGTAACACAAATTAGACAGAAAAGGTTAATGGCCTTAGTGCTGTTCCTTTTGGTAGGTATGACATCTGTTTTTGCACAGAAACAAGTAAATGTATCTGGCAGAATTACTGATGAGCTTAATGAACCGATGATTGGTGTAAGTGTATTGGAAAAAGGAACGACAAATGGTGTTATAACTGATTTGGATGGCAATTATACTTTGTCAGTGAATGAGGGTTCCACTATTGTCTTTTCGTATATCGGGTATGTGACCCAGGAAAAGAAAGCCGTTGCAGGTACTATGAATATTATACTGAAGGAAGATAGCAAGACTTTGGATGAAGTGGTTGTTGTAGGATATGGTGTACAGAAGAAAAGTTCCGTAACAGGGGCGATTTCTTCCGTAAAAGCAGAAGATTTTGAAAATCGTACCATAACCAATGCTGAGCAGGCCCTGCAGGGTAAAACAGCCGGTGTGCAAATTATTTCTGCATCTGCGGCTCCTGGTTCGAATCCCGCCATTCGTATCCGTGGATATAGCAGTAATGCCAGTTCAGATCCTTTGTATGTGGTCGATGGTTTGCGTACGAAAGACATCAGTAACCTCGATCCGAATGATATTGAGAGTATGGAGGTGTTGAAGGATGCTGCTTCTGCTGCTATCTATGGTGCCCAGGCCGGTAATGGTGTTGTCTTGATTACCACCCGGAAGGCAAAAAAAGGAGTTCGTCGTATTTCTTATGATTTCCAGTTGTCCTCCCAGTCTTTAGGTCGTACTCCTGATATTCTGAATGCTCAGGAATATGTCAATTATATGACTGAAGGTAATCTTATTCCCAGAGAAACAATAGATAGGTATTGGGATGGAAAGACAAATACCGATTGGATAGAAGAGACATTTGAATCATCCATGATGCAGCGTCACAATGTCAATTTCCAAGGTGCCAATGATAATGGCTCATTATTCGCCTCACTCTCTTATTTAAGTAATAATGGTCCCATTGTTGGCAATAAGGATGTTTTTGACCGCATTACCGGCACTGTCAATGCAGATTATAAAATAAAGGATTGGTTGAAGTTCACGACAAACAATTCATTTTCCCGTTATCATGTACAGTCTGTAAGCGAAGGTTCGGCAACCGGTTCTCTGATGCTGTCTGCCATTCAGCTTGACCCTCTGACGCCGGTCACCTATGCACCGGACAAACTGCCCGACACTATGATTAACTATATGAATCAGGGACATACTCTGCTTCAGAATGCCAATGGTGATTATTATTCCATTTCCCCTTATGGCGACTCCAATAATATCAATCCGTATATCATGCGTGACCGCGGTACAACGAAAAGAGATGGTTTTGTGTTCAGCGGTTCCACTTATCTGGATTTTACTCCGATCAAAGAGTTGGTCATCACTTCACGTTTGGGATACCGTTATACTTACAGCAATTCCTACGGCTATGTTATGCCTAACATTACTTGCTCTGACCTTTATCAGGACTATGTATCGGTAAGTGCGACAAGCTCCAACACCACGTACTGGCAATGGGAAAACTTTGCCAACTATACCAAGACATTTGCAGATAAGCACAATGTAAACGTGATGCTTGGTATGTCCTATTCTTCCAATACTTCCTTTGGAGTGACGGGAGGAATCAATGGTAGCCGTTCCGGCGACAAGGTTGATTTGGGTATTACCAAGTTGGATCCCAATTATGCCTATTTTGCTTTTCGGACCGGTACTGCCACTCGTACGGTAAGTGGTGGAGAGAAGCGGAGGTATGCCAATCTTTCTTACTTTGGCCGGGCATCTTATGACTATGCAGGCAAGTATTTTGCCCAATTCACCCTTCGTGCGGATGCAGCCGACTTGTCTATCCTTCCTTTGCAGAAACGTTGGGGCTATTTCCCGGCTGTGTCTGTCGGCTGGGTACTTTCCAACGAGAAATTTATGGAAAACCTCAAGTCAATCTCTCATTTGAAGTTGCGTGCAAGTTGGGGACAGAATGGTAGTATCGCCGGTTTGGCAGACTATATGTATGATGCTACGATTTTGTCTGGAATCAATTATCCGATGTCAGGTGATGTGTCTTATGAAACAGGTTCGTTGCCATCTGCAACCGGTAACTATGATTTGAAGTGGGAAACTTCCGAACAGATAGACTTGGGTATCGACCTCCGGATGCTGAATGACCGTTTGAGCTTCGGATTTGACTATTATGAGAAGAAAACCAAAGACTTGATTGTAACCGGTATTACTCCTTCTTTGATTGTGGGTAACACTACTTCACCTATGAATGCGGGAAATGTCAAGAACAGCGGATTTGAGTTTGAACTCTCATGGCGTGATCATATCAAAGATTTCAGTTATAGTGTAAAAGCTAACATCGCTACTTTGAAGAATAAAGTAACTTATCTTCATGAAACATTGGAGCGTATTGCCAGTACAACAAGTGCAGGTATCGGCACTATGAATTATTTTGAAGAAGGACATCCCATTTGGTACATGCGCGGTTATGAGTGCACGGGTATTGATCCGCAAACGGGTGACCCAATGTTCAAAGACAAGAATGATGATGACATTATTGGAGATGCCGACCAGACAGAGATCGGTTCTGCCATTCCCGACTTTACTTATGGTATTACTTTGACAGCTGCCTGGAAAGGCCTTGACCTGACAATCTTTGGTTCCGGTTCTCATGGCAATGATGTGTTTGCCGGCTATAACCGTACTTCCCGTATGAAAGCGAATACCTTGAAGGAATTCTACGATGGACGTTGGACAACTGCAGGAGACAATGCAAAATATGCCCGTTCCAATCCCAGCAATTATGATAAGTATTTAAAGAGCTCCAAATTTGTATTCGACGGCTCATATTTTAAAATCAAGCAGATACAGTTGGGCTATAACCTGCCTAAGAATTTGTTGAAGCAGGTGGGTTTGAGTAACCTTCGTTTGTATTGTTCTTTAGACGACTTCTTTACATTTACCAAGTATCCTGGATTTGATCCTGAATTTACAAGTACAGGTAGTGCAATGGGGTTGGATATGGGTTCTTATCCGTCCAGCAAGAAAGTCGTGTTCGGTCTTAACGTAGCATTTTAATCTTTAATTCAATACGAAATATGAAAGCAAAATATATTTTATCAAGTCTGTTACTTGCCGGCTGCACTTTCTTTTCCTCTTGTGAGGACAATCTGGATATTTCGCAGCATGGGGTAAGCACTTTCGAAAATTTCTATAAAACGGATGCCGATGCGGAAGAAGCCATTATAGCCTGCTATAGCAATTGGAAGGACACCTATGAGCCTGCGTTCTGGCTGAAGAATCTTCTTTCGGATGATTGCTATTCGGCAGGGGAGAGTTGGACAGCTGCTAGTGCGCAATTGCTGTCGACTTATACATTCGACTCTGATTTTTCTCATATTAAAACGTTGTATACGAATCTTTATAAGGTAATTTATGCCGCCAATATTGTTTTGCAGTATGTAGGCGATGATTCTGAGGTTAAGCTTCGTGCACGTGCAGAGGCAAAGGTTTTCCGTGCGATGTCCTACATCGAATTAATTAGTCTTTGGGGGACTCCGCCATTGGTGGATCATCCGTTAACGCCAAATGAATATTCCCAGGCCAATGGTGATACTGAGGCGCTATGGGCATTGGTGAACCAAGACCTTACTGAGGCTGTCAACAGTGGTGATCTGGAGGAAAAGACAAGTTTGGATGACTTTACCTATCGTATCACCAAACAATTTGCACAAGCCTTGTTGGGCAAGGCATACGTATTCCAGAAGAATTATGGTGCTGCTGTTACGGTTTTGGATGAGGTAATCAATAGCGGGAAGTACGACCTTTACAGTGATTATGA
>ENA-OPCC01000941-OPCC01000941.1-human-gut-metagenome-genome-assembly--contig:-NODE-941-length-13677-cov-4.074292_pt1 | contig 13677 bp, 15 predicted proteins | sample MGYA00241558_ERZ501467 | MGnify/ENA primary metagenome ERZ501467 (study PRJEB25962, sample SAMEA2042620) | human gut metagenome | biome: human gut; feature: human-associated habitat; material: faeces...
CGGAGGTGACCGTCGCCGGATAGCTCGTCGTGACGAGGACCACGTCGAACGCGTTGTCGCCGTCGTGGTCGATCACGGTGATCTTGTCATTTTCGGACAGCGTGTTCAGGATATCCTTGTTCGAGGGCGTGTAGTTGTAGTAATACGCCGTCTCCTCCGTCAGGCGGAAGCCGCCGCCGGCACAGATCTCCTTGAGCTGGGACGCGTCGGTGAAGGTATAATAGACCTCGTCGACCGCATAGCAGGGAATGCCGAAGACCGTGCCGTCCTTCACATAGATATCAACGTTCCGGCCAAGCAGGCTGAGATCCGTAGAGATATCAAACGCCTTGTGACCGGCCAGCTTGCTCGTCCCGGCGGAAAGCGTATTGCCTGCGCTCGTCAGATCGGCGCATTCGTTGCCGGTCAGCGTGGCGGTGTAACGCGTCAGACCGAAACGGATCTCCAGATACGACATGGGGTTCATCAGGCCGTCGAGCACATAGCGCTGATCGCCCTCCAGCGAGGCGTCCGCGACCTTGGGGCACTGGTAGAAGATGGGGAAGAAATGATGGTGGAATCTACGATGGTACCCTTTTTCAGAATGAGGCCACGCTCCATGAGCGCTGCTACCACCTGAGCAAACAGCTTCTCCTGCAGTCCGTTCCGGATCAGCAGATTCCGAAAACGGCCGAGAGTATCCCCGTCCGGAACCTGATTGCTGGAATCAACGCTGCAGAACTCCGAAAATGCGCGGCTGTCGATTGCCTCTGCCACTGTTGCCTCGTCACTCAGGTCATAGAGGTTTTGCAGCAGATACAGTCGGAGCATGATCTCCAGCGGATAGGGTTTGTTGCCGCGCTCTCCTTTGTAATAGCACGGCTGAATCATGGCAAGCCATTCTCCCCACGGGACGATCCGCTCGATCTGACTGAGAAATTCTTTTTTCTTCGTCCGCACCTGCGCCAGTTCATCGCTGAATGCGGAAATTGTCATCTGTTTATCCATAAGTTTATTATATCACACTCGGCGGTTTTTGGCACTTCTTTCTGTGCGGTATTGCCTTAAATGAAATGAACTGATAAGAAATAACGCTGGGAACCTTTCCTAACCAAGTTAAGAAGTCTTCTTTGTCTTGCTTGGAAAATTCTTGATGGAAGTTAGTAATTCCTTTCTGAAATTCACATGGTAGTTTCTCACTGGAAACGTCGATGCGTTTTGTCTCGCTGCGCAAATATGCGGCTAGGCATTTTTCGAGGTTTCCCTTACAATCCAAGAACTCACGTATTTGATCAGGGAAGATGTTTGCGAGTGCTTCCCCTAAGGCGGTTTCTAAGTTCGCCCAATTCTCATAATTGTTTTTAATATCTTTCGACAGAATGTCGTCGTAACCCTTTGCTAGATACGACGGATAAAAATCTGTGTATTTGGTTTTTAGGCCAAGGTTGATATCAAATCCGTTTCCAACCAAAAATGTAACGTTCATGTCCGAATTACACCTCGACCAAGTTCCTGCATTGTATTTTAATTGCTTTCCAATAAAAGTATATCAAATTTTGCCGATTAGTGCAATGCTTAACTATCAATTATTAAGAAGGGGGGAGTGAGATCGAGGGAAGAGAAAATACATAATAAATATAATATCCTACCGCTATTTTAATGGCGGTAGGGCAGCGGTGCGTTAGATTAATGAAAAGGGTCACAGGCTGGCGGAGAACAAATCATTGTTGTATTTTAAGAGAATCAGTAGGAGGCGGAATTTCAGCTATAATCGTTAGGAAAGAAAAAGGCAATGTCGAAACTTGGGATTAAAAGTTACTCGCTTTTCAGGGATTTGCAAGTTAGAGATAAAACAATGTCGATATAGGGGGTGAGAAATTCAATTTGCGCAATAAAGCTTGTGCGTAAAAGAAAAAGGTGATAGAATATAGTTGCCAATAAAATCCAGACACTGGTTTTTCCAATGATATTATATAGAAAGGAACATTGCACAGAGAATGGACAGATCCCTCATTGATGACTTCAGAGAGAAAGTAAACGATCATGATATGGTGTGGAAAATCTATCATGACCGCAATGGGAAAAACCAATGGAGTATTATATGCTCGGCGATGGATTGGATTGATGTTGTCGTTGAAGAAATAGATACTTCAAAGCTATGCAGCAAAAATGACAATGCTTCAAGCATAAAAATGATGACCTTCATCAACTGCGTTGACGTACTTTGGGAATCAATTCAACAGTTGCATAGAGTGATTTTTGACCCACGATCTATTCCATTTCAGGATGATTCATCGGTGTTTACCGATAAACTTTATGAATCCAGTGATAATGAATATTTCAAAACAATAAGAGCGTGTTTCTCTGCACATCCGGTAAACTTAAATGACCGCTTTAATGGCGAAGGAAAAGAGCAACGCTATGCGAGTTGGTCAGGAGGTGGATTTGGCTGCAAAGATTTTTCGGTTATGCTCTATAGCAATACCAAGGGAATGGAATCCATAATCCTGGATATTTCCTTTTCTGAGTTGATAACATTTGCGGAAAAACGCTATAACTACTTGCAAGTGCTGGTTGGAGAGATAGACAAACAGATTTCACAATATAATCGTTCATGGAAAGAAAAACAAATTCCTAAAGTTGATGCTCCTCTAAAGCAAATAGAGATACTAATAGAGGAAAATGAGAAAAGGCTTCAAAACGACTATTATAGATATGAGTTGCAGAAATTACATATCGTGTTTTGTACACCGATACACAATATGCAAAATTGTGAGGTCGTACAAGCATATCGAAATGCGTTGCAGAATGCAATCGACGATCTATTCGAGAACATTCAAGATATGAGATTGGAAGAAATCCATTCGCAGTATTTACTCGATATTGATTGTCCACCTGAGTATCACTACTCTTTTTCAAAACTGAGTGAGGCCATGTACGGTGGTAATCCATTTATTGTTACATTAGGCGGGATTATAGACTATGGATGCGGCTATCAGGAAAATATTGCCTACACGCTGACAGCCATGGATCGCCATGCGGTCTTCAGCCGTCAGCGTGTGGATGTGTTTACGGAAAACGAGATTGCCTGCACGGAAAACGCCCGGCAGCACAAGGATGCCACAGATTTGGTGATGCAGCCTCCGGATGATGAGAAACAAGCGTGTATCCTGCGCGGCGCAAACCTGATTCGCCGCCTGACACCCCTTGAGTGCGAGCGTTTGCAAGGCTTTCCGGACGGGTGGACAAACATCTCAGGGGCTTCGGATTCCGCCTGTTACAAAGCCCTGGGCAACAGTGTGGCCATCCCCTGCGTGGAGTACGTTATGCGGGGGATTGCAGCGGTACTACGGAGTGAGCGGAGGAGGTGAGTTTGGATTGTAATTGTCGCCTGGATCATAAAAATCAGAAGCACCGGAATCTAACGAAACCGGCGCTCCTGATTACTGATTTCGGAAGCCACCGGATCTGCCGGTGGAGGTACCGTGAAAAAAGATTTAGCTCCAAACATCGAGCGAAGCGAATTTCTAATAAGCAATCCAGTAAATTAGTACAGGTTCAAAAGTGAAGAACAAGTGTTCGCTTACAGGCGGCAGAGCAGTAGGTACAGAAGAAAGAATGTAAGATGCACACCGATAGAATGCCCTTCTAGGGCTTAATCAAGCCTCCAGCTAATCAAAAGATTACAACCTCACCTGTATTCATTGCGCGTTAAGTGGCTCATTAATGTCTCCTTCTGGTGCCCTTCTTACCAGTAAGATAGTACCCCTAGTACTAGGAGTTCGTTTGGTATAATAGGTTCCGCTCAGTGTATTGGCATCATCAAGTCTCAGTTCGTTATATCCTGCAAATTGAGTTAATTCTGAGGAAAGATCTTCTGAATGGTTTGTATATGTGAACTTCAACATTATCCCATGTGAACTTTCAGAATCCAAACACACTAAATCGCTGAATGATTTTGAACTTGGAAAGATGCTTGTACAGGTCATCCTATTCCATGTTTGCGCTATTTCCAATTTCATATCTATTATTTTGTGAACACCATTCTCCTGGAAGGAAGACTTCAGAACCCCCTCCCAAATTCCATTTAAATTTGGAACGCCCAATAACTTATTAATACAAGGAATTTGCCAAAGATACTTGTTAAACAACCAACTAATAAATGCAAATATGGTTGCAACTGTTATTTGGGAAGAAAGAATACCCAAATATTCCCACTGAGCAAAAAAGTCAGCGATTTCTGAAAAGTGTTTTGCTAACAAAGGCGCCAAGAAATTGCTAAATCTAAAAAGAGTATTGCCCAAAATTAGACTTATGATCGCTATCCATATGGTAACTGTCTGCCGGATATCACTCTTTACTTCGTATGTATTCATAATCCGCCTCTATTTCTTTGAACATAAATATTTCGCCGGAGCTTTGTGAGTCTGCAATTCCAATATAAATAGTACCATTAAGTCCTACTATGACTAATAGTATTTTAGGAAAAGGAGAGGACTTGTCAGATACAATTTGCCGTATTAGAGCCTTGTCAGTCTCTGACGGTATAGGGTTTGTTTCTGGATGAGTATGCCATTCACCCAAATAGTTTTCTGTTCCGTTAGATTCTTGCCATTTCTTATTTATGAATGGCTGGGCACTTAGTATACTTCGAGTAAACGAAAAACGGGTACGTTTGTCATGCTTTGTCGGTGTAGTTACAGCTGATAAAACGTAGTGGTCTTCATTTTCTACCTGCTTGCCAATTAGAATGCCACCGGCCTCTTTTTCCCATAATTGCCGCTGCTCATATGATTGAAATATAGAAAGGACACTATCTTCAATATCAACAATAGTACCATCTGAAAGGGATATTTTCAGCATCAATCGATCCTCGTAATATGCGCACTGAAATTATCTGCATCAGCCCATTTAGCTTCGAGAATTCCGCCAAGCGTCTTAATTGTAGATAAATTGCCACACCAAGTGAATATAAAGTTTCCCTGTTTCCTTTGAGCAAATAAGTTCATAAGGAATTCCAAAAAACAATAAATAAACCGTTTTAGATGAAATGCAGAATAAGGGATAAATGTTGATTGACAACCAGATTCTTTCTTTGAAAAATCAGAAGAATTCTTGAGTATTTTATCTTTAAATGAAAAATTAGAATCAAAATACTCTGAAAAAATATCTTGAGGCTTCTGCAAAATTATTGCATGACCAGCTGCTAAATGTGGTTCGACCCATACCACTATGACGGGTTTAGTTATATTTGACGAATTAACCTTTTCTATGATTTTGTATTCAAGAGGTGTATACGCAGTGGCTACGATAATGAAGTCACAGTCATTGAGTATTTTTTCATGGGAGTCCACAAAAAGAATGCCATTCTCATTGAATAGTGTTGTACTTATATTTGGATTATGTTTTGCGAGTTGATCACTAATGGCTGATATCTTACTCTTTCCAATAGAATCATAACCACAAAAATGGCGGGCAATATTTTCTGCCGTCAACTTATCATTATCGTTTAGCACGAAGTGGGATACACCATATTCAGCTAAAGCCTCAATGATATAACTACCAACTGAACCACAGCCTATAATGGCACATTTTGATACATATGTATGCAAGCCCTCACCTCCTCTGAAAAACAACCTGTCTTGTGCCATGTTAATTACAGAAAACTTCATGATGGACTTTGGATGGTTATCCATTAAATATGCCATTTGAACGGGAATATGACCTTTACGAAAACCAGGTATATTTGTGGTTACTGAGGAATGATGCCATAATTGAAAACATCTAGCTCCCGCGTTTGGGGTTGAAGTCAATACGAAAAAACCGTTGGGAATGTGCTTCTGCGCATATTTTCTATATACCTCGGAAATCGTTGAATCAGAACAAAGAAGCTTAAACAACTCAATGTTTGATTTGGGAAAAGGTGGGTAAATCTTGATTGATAGGGGGAGGTATAAACAGTCGTAGTAATATTTTTGAAAGCGTTTCTTAATTCCTATGTTGGACAAGAACAAATCTAGCTCCTTTTTGCTGTCAGCCAAATACAGGCTATGTTCTCTGCAATATAACTGAACACTTTTAGTCATTCCTGTTGGCGATACAATGCTCTCAGCAAGGCAATCACATTCGATATTCCAATAAGCTTCTATTTCGCTAAAGAAATCCTGACTATTTTCTTTAGTGATGCCTTGATAAATTGTGGTCCGTGCTTGGCAAAAAGAATCCAAGATGATTTGCACTGGAAATAGGAAATTTGGTATACAAATTGTTCGATCAAATGTACAGATGCTTAAATCACTGTTCACATGAGGCAAGGGGGCAATGTAGTTGTAGGATTCTTCTGAAATAAATACTGAAGGCAATTCAAATGGAAAACAGTCTGATAACCTGCATATCAATGATATCTCATAGGTTTCGATTGTGCAGTGGCAACGTACCTCGGTATCTGAGATTTCGATTTTGTCGAATCCATGGTATGTCATTCCTTGATAAAGTGAATTACGCTGATCTTCCGTCATGCTTTAATACTCCAGGTGCAGAGGTTCGCATGTAAGATGCCTTTGCTTCAGCTTTTTCTAAAGATTTTCCCTTAGGAAATCTGCTGCCAAAGACATTAATCATGTAGTTGGATGCGGTTAAAGGGTCTTCTTCATTAATGGCATTATCAAGTGCACCCTTCATATTTTTCAGAGAGTTCAGAATTTTGTCTTTTTTTATTTTGCTAAATCCTTCAAAAAGATCCTCGTACGGTGCAACAGGTTTCTTACAAGCAAAGCTGTTTTCTAAAGAATTAATTATGGATTGAACAGTGTCACGTAGACTCTTTTCATCATGTCCTTCGTAAATACAGAAGTTATTGGAAACAAGTATAGTGATTTCAATTCCCTTTAACGGTACGGAATTGTAATCTTTCCACGCTTTTAGATACTTCACAAGGCGACGCAATTGTTCATCGTTATCTTTAACTTTCTGAATGAACCAGTCTCTAAATGCTTTAGGGTCACTAATCATCCAACCATCGGCTTTGTGAGCAAGGTAAATCGAATCATTCCGCTCAATGTAAATCGGAAGGTCAATATGATAACCGCTCGCGTAAACTACACGGATGCACGTATCCTTGTTAATCGTATCTGCCCTTGTTTGCCCACCCACAGCATTCTTTATCCAATTATGCACAGTGGTCGTGGCAGGCCATTCGGAAGAATCGATATCAGAATAGCCGGACAAATATACACCATCATCGATATCGTACTCGCCTCCATTAACCGGATTAACGGTAGTCTTCATCGCGAATGACCCTTGCCAGCAAAACTTTGGTTCCTGTTTGTTGTTGTCGCTAAACCACTGTTTTATTACTTTTCTCAACGAGTCACGGCTGGTTCTTAGGCTACTAGTTTTGGCATCAGAGAGAGTAATTGAATCATTAAAAGAAGTAAATAATTCGTGAATGTTTGCCATAGAATCATATCCTTTCCAAGGTGTTTTAAAATTATTTTAATAAACGCGGTTTTAATTCGAGGTATAAACCTGTGAAAAAAGATTAAATTTGCTGGATAAAATAAGAGTTTATTGGCTATTTACAATTTAACAGGTTATAATCTATAAATCCGTAAGTAGAAAAACGTAAGTCTAGTTGTGCCTTTTTCGATGTTGGTTTGCCTTTAACAACGGCAACTTCGTGGTTGATTTTGCCGTAAGGAGAGACGATAAAGCAATACTGACTTGATTTTGGCTTTTTAACCGGGCTTCAGTCCCATAGGAACCCTCCTTTTGTAATATTAGTGTTCGTTTGCTCAATCATAGAATATATTATACGAAATATTGTGGCTTTGTCAACAAGAAAACACAATATATAGTTACGCGCGCTGATAATTATTGCATATACATCGTTCCGCGAAACCTTACCAAGATCGAAACTACAAAGTAACGTTTGGTCTCATCCGACGGCAGTTGGTCTACTTCGGAGCGGCGGTGCTTGCAGGTGCGACGCTTTTTTCACTATGCTGTCTTTTTCATGCTGGCATTGTATGAAAAGCACGGCTGGTCGCTGGAAGTGATCCTGAGGCAGATAATCCAGACCATGCTTGTAAGGCTCAAACTGTGGCTCTATGGCAGGATCTATCTCCAGATGCTGCAATGGTAACCTGAAAGGGTAAACAAAATCGTAAAAAACAGTCTCCTGGTGCGAGTATTGAGAAATTGGATGTTTTGCTGAACGTCAAGTACTTTATTCCCTAAGAAAATTACCAGCATGTGATGCTGTAAGATGAAGGACACGTGAGAAACCATCATGCCGGTATACCTTTTTTATGATAAATGTGATCAAATGGAGTTGGAGATGGTAACAATAAAAAATGGTCAAATAAATCGAATATGGACACCAGAATTGAAGTCAGAGATTGTTTATAAGCATTTGGATGAACATATCTCAGTACTAACACCGGAAAGAGAATGCGCTGTGGATGGAAGTATGACTATGTCGAAACTTGCGAACGAAAGTTGGCTGATTTCCCACACAATTTGAAGTAAATATGGGTCAAAACAACTGCATCTAAAGTGTTGCGAAGACACATGTTTATTCAACACTTTAGATGCAACTTGAAATAAGTTGCATCTAAAGTGTTTTTTAGGATAATTTCAAGAGGAATCAACTGAGATTAGTTTGGAAATCAAAGGTAAAATGTGAACACGATTTTTTATAGTTCCATAGATGCAAACACGCTGTGATGCATCTTTTGAACTGTATCAGCCATATGCAGTCAGAGATTGAGCAGCGCCCTTTCTGATTTCGGAGGAAGTTTGAAAAAAGGGTGCTGATTTTTATAAAGTTTTCAGAAAGTTATCATTTGGAAATTGACCGGAATTATTGTGGGGAAGCAGCCATAACAATCCCGGCTTTTTCATTTTCAAAAAGGGCGCCGTGGAATATGGGGTTAAAAGTGAAGAATCAAATGAGTTCCAAATCAATGAGAACCAGACCCAAAGGGCTTCTATGCAGGCAATGACAAGTACGGAATTGGGTTTAGTTCCCCATTGAGGGGACGATAGCCTTTTGCGGATGAAAAATCGGATATTTTCTAAAATGCCCATTGACGCAGTAGGGATTTGGTGCTAGAAATCCCTATTGGAAAGATAGGCAATTACGAATGAGGAGGAATGTCCCGTGATGGTCTCAACGAAGGGATGCTACGCCCTGCAGGTCATGCTGGATATGGCCAAGCACGGAAACGGCGAATGGCAGCGATTGAGCGACATTGCACGGCGCCAGCAGCTCTCCAAGAAATACCTGGAAAGCATTATGGCGGCCCTGATTTGTGCAAATCTGGTTGAGAGTGCATTGGGAAAATCAGGGGGCTACCGCCTGACACCAATGTCACTAAGTTAGCAACATTGTTATCAAATGTAACGCCATAACGAATGAGTGCATTCCGCAAGGGATGCACTTTTTCTGCAAAATGGGCATAACAATAAAGCGGAATAAAAAATCCGCTTAAAAAAGCTGTTCAAAAACATGAAACTATGCTACTCTATAGAGGAAGCTGACGGCGTGTTTAACAACCATATTGCGAGGATTATTTCTGCCGGGGCGAATGACAGAAAGATTCCTGCCTATGGTAGCTTCAACATCTGGTGGAGAAACATTACCAAGAAGAAATTGTCTGCAAACCTGTACAGCAACAGAGGAATTCGCTTTGCAAGGGTGTTTTCTTTCGAATTTCTGAATGACTACGTGTGAGCTAATCAATTCAGAGAAGTTGTACATGATAAGCCTGACATAAATCTCCTGCGTAATGTTCTCCACCTTTTTTGCGTGGAAATCAAGGTATGTATGCTGGCGCAAGTCTTAGATAGCATGTACAACCAGAACACCAAGCGCGCGCTGGTGGAGGAAGGCGGCACCATCGAGTGGATCTCCGGCTCCTTCGGTTCCCACGTGGGCTGCCTGTACCCCATGAGCATCCTCAAGGGCGACAACTCCCGCATGGAGTTTACCGGCGTCACCTTCGCCGGTGTGGGGCAGAGTTTGGATACCGGTGCAAAGGTCGTTCATGTGGGCAGGAACACAAGCTCCTATATGAACACCCGCTCCATCAGCAAGAGCGGCGGCATCAGCACCTTCCGCAGCAGCGTGGTGGTGGAAAAGAGCGCGAAGGGAGCCAAATCCTCCGTGTCCTGCCAGTCGCTGATGCTGGATCCCGAGTCCCGATCCGACACCATCCCGGCCATGGACATCCGCACGAAGGACGCGGCCATCGGCCACGAGGCCAAGATCGGCGCCATCAGCAATGAGGCGGTGTTCTATCTCATGAGCCGGGGCATGAGCGAGGAAGACGCCCGGGCTCTGATCGTCAGCGGCTTTGCCGACAATGTTTCCAAGGAGCTGCCGGTGGAATACGCCGTGGAAATGAATAACCTCATCCGACTGGAAATGAAGGGCAGCATCGGCTGAAAGGAGTTTGGATATGAACGAAACAATTTTGATCAACCGGCTCCCGACCCGCACATGGAACCGGCTGGGCGTCAACGAAACAGCCCTTGTCTGGGGGCAGGCCGACGATCTGGGAACAGCGCAGACCGCCGCCGGACAAACCGAGCGCCTTGAAATTACGGGCAGTAACGAATACAGCGAAAAGACCGTGGACATCCACGCCCCCGAAGGACAGGGCGTCACCGTGTTTGAAACGCTGAAAGCGGAAAAGAACCTTCTGGTGCGCACGGCACTCCACGTCGAAAAGGACGCAAAGGTGCGGCTGGTGCAGATTCAGAATGCGGCGCAGGATTCTCTTCTCCGTCTGGAAACGAGCGGCGAATGCGCCGAAAACGGTCAGGTGGAGCTGATACAGATTCTGCTGGGGCGTGGCGATGTGTACAGCGACGGTTATTTTGAACTGAACGGTGACGGCGCAGGCTTTAATGCCGGCATTGGCTATCTGGGGCAGAAGCGGCAGACCGTGGACATAAACCTCGTGGTGAATCACTGGGGGCAGAAAACCAACAGTGAGATCGGCGCCTCCGGTGCGCTGAAACACGACGCCAAAAAGATTTTCCGGGGAACCATCGACTTCAAAAAAGGCTCCGCAGGTTCCGTTGGCAACGAGCAGGAGACGGTTCTGATGCTGGGTGACGGCGTCGCCAACAAGACGGTGCCTCTGATCCTGTGCGCCGAGGAAAACGTCGTGGGCAATCACGGCGCGACCATCGGCGAGCTGGACGAGGACACGCTGTTCTATTTCGAGAGCCGCGGCATCTCTGCGGAGGAAGCGGAAAACATCATGGCCCACGCCGCTATTGAGCGTCTGGCCCGCACGATTGGAGATGAAACGACGCAGGCCGCGATCCTCGCTGAGCTGGAGGAGGTGCTGTAAGATGGCGCATGAATACCGGGACGATTTCCCACTGCTCAAAAGTCAGGACATCGCCTATCTGGACAATGCGGCGACGGCGTAGCGCCCCCAGTGTGTGTTGGATGCCGTGACGGAGTTCTATAAGACCGAGAACGCCAACCCGCTTCGTGGACTGTATCCCCTGAGCGTCGCTGCGACGGAGAGCTATGAAAACGCCCGTAAAGCCGTCCGGCCGTTTCTGAATGCAAAAAGAGCCGCGAGATCATCTTCACCCGAAATACAACCGAGAGCATCGAGCTGGTGGCTTACAGCTACGGACTTTCCCATGTAAAGGCTGGAGACGAGGTGCTGGTATCCATTATGGAGCACCACAGCGACCTACTGCCGTGGCAGATGGTCTGCCGTCAGACCGGCGCGACCCTCAAATTTATGGAATGCGAGATGGACGGTAGCCTTGATCTTAACAAGGTCGAGTCCCTCATCACCGACAAAACGAAGATCGTGGCCTGCACCCAGGTTTCCAATGTCCTGGGCAGAGTGAATCCCATCCGGGAAATCGCGGCGCAGTGATGGTTGTGGACGGCGCTCAGAGCACGCCCCACATTCCGGTGGACGTGCAGACGCTGGACGCGGATTTCTTTGCTTTCTCCGGCCACAAAATCTCCGGCCACAAAATCTACGGCCCCATGGGAATCGGCGTTCTCTACGGCCGTGAAGAACTCCTGGACAACATGCAGCCGTTCCTCACCGGCGGCGAGATGATCGAGTCCGTCACCCGTGAGAGTGCAACGTATGCCGAACTTCTCCATAAGTTCGAGGCCGGTACGGTCAATGCCGCTGGTGCGGTGGGGCTTCATGCGGCGATCGACTATGTAAACCGCGTTGGCTTCGCGGAAATGCGCAGCCGGGAGCTTGCCCTGACCCGGCGGGCTATGGAGGGCATCCAAAAAATTCCCTGCGTCCATGTGCTGGATTCGGAAAAACCGGAGGAGCATTGCGGCATCATCACCTTCACGGTGGATGGCGTTCATCCCCACGATATCAGCGAAATTCTCGCCAGCGACGGCGTTGCCCTCCGTGCGGGTCATCACTGCGCCCAGCCGCTGCACGCCTATATGAAACGCCCCTTCACTGCGCGGGCAAGTCTGGCGTTTTACAACACGGAGGCCGATGTTGACCGGCTGGTCAGCAGCATTTCCACACTAAGGGAGCGAATGGGTTATGGAAAATAGAAGCTTTTACAATGAAATCCTCACCGAACACAATCTACACCCGGAGTTCAGGCACGACCTGCTGGATGCCGATATTGTGCTGGAAGGTGTGAATCCCAGCTGCGGCGACGATATTTTTCTAAAATTGAAGCTGGACGGCGATACCATCGCGGACGGCGCGTTCGTCGGCGACGGCTGCGCCATTTCTCAGGCCTCGGCAGATATCATGCTGGGTATGAGCATCGGAAAAAGAAGGAAGACGCGCTGAAACTGGGAGAAGTTTTTCCGAAAATGATTCAGGGCGAAGCTTCGGAGGATGAGATCGACAGCCTGGAAGAAGCCTCTGCACTCCGTGACATCGCCCACATGCCCGCCCGCGTCAAATGCGCGGTGCTGGGCTGGCGGACGCTGAAAGAGGCGCTGAAAGAGCAGAAGTGAGAGCGCCCAGGGCTGTGCCGGAATCTGTCAGGTATTTTACCGCATTTTGGATAGTTGAATTGGCAAAGGCGCGGGGAACGACGGGTGTGTTAAGTTGATGGCGATTCTGCTGACGCTGATTCCGGTGCTGTTTTATACTTACAACGGAGTGTTCGGAGAGCCTCCGGACTTGGCTAATGTTGCTGCCTCAAGCCCCCTTGCCTTGCATGATTTTTCGGGGATTTGCAGGTATGAACAGCCGAAAACACCCGCATCTAAGGCACTTTTATGGTAAAATGCGGAAAACATGCACAGATGAGTCAAAAAAGCAAGATGTTAACGTGAATGTTTGCAGTTCCATAGATGCAAACACACGCCGGTATATTTTTTGACTTGGTTCAGCCAGATGCAGCCAGAGATTGGGCAGCACTCTTTTTTGATTCCGCAGGAAAGTTGAAAAAGAGTGCTTTTTATATAGAGGTTTCGAGAGGATGTCATTTGATAATCAGCCGGGATTTTTGTGGCACGGTGCCATGAGAATCCCGGCTTTTTTAGAGTCAATAACCAGTGCCTGAAAAAGGGCGCCGGAGAATATGGAGGTTAAAAATGAAGAATCAAATGAGTTCCAAACCAATGATACTGAACTCCAATCAAAATCTTTAAAAAAGAATTTAATTGCCTGAAGGGCATGGAGTTCATATGAGACTTGTTTTGTGATTTCTTTC
>ENA-OPCC01000952-OPCC01000952.1-human-gut-metagenome-genome-assembly--contig:-NODE-952-length-13610-cov-3.221616_pt1 | contig 13610 bp, 6 predicted proteins | sample MGYA00241558_ERZ501467 | MGnify/ENA primary metagenome ERZ501467 (study PRJEB25962, sample SAMEA2042620) | human gut metagenome | biome: human gut; feature: human-associated habitat; material: faeces...
TTGGATGGACTCGATGTCCAGGTGGTTGGTCGGCTCGTCCAGCAAGAGCACGTCCGGCTTCTGCAACAGCAGTTTGGCGAGTTCGATACGCATGCGCCAGCCACCGCTGAAGTCGCTGGTCTGGCGGTTGAAGTCCTCTCTTGTGAATCCGAGGCCGAGCAATGCCTTTTCAACGTCCTCTTCGTAATTGGTGGCGTCGATGGCGTAGAATTTCTCGCTTAGGGCGGACACCTGCTCGATAAGTTCCATGTAGCTGTCGCTTTCGTAGTCGGTACGGGTTTCCAGCTCTTTGTTCATACGGTCTATTTCGGCTTCCATTTCATGCAGGTGGGCAAAGGCCTGCGCGGTTTCCTGAAAAACGGTACGTCCGTCCTCTGTCATCAGGTGCTGGGGAAGATAGGCGATGACGCAATCTTTGGGAGCGGAAATTTTACCGCGGGTAGGTTGCCGCACCCCGGCAAGTATCTTTAACAGCGTACTTTTTCCGGCTCCGTTTTTGCCCATGAGGGCGATACGGTCTTTTTCGTTGATTACGAAAGATATGTCACTGAATAAGGTTGTGCCGCCAAATTCTACGGCGAGTCCGTCAATAGAAATCATTATGTCATTTTTAAAAATAAGGTGCAAAGATAATGCAAATATATTATTTTTTATATCTTTGTCTCGGACAAACAATAATATAGGTCATGGAAATCGGAAATCAATCAGTAGATTACCGCCCGCTCATTCTCGTCGCGGAAGATGATGATAGTAATTTTAAATTAATAAAAGCTATTATAGGAAAAAGGTGTGAGATAATGTGGGCGAAGAACGGTGAGGAGATCGTCTCTTTGTTTCACGAGAATCGTGACAAAACGGATGCGATACTGATGGACATCAAGATGCCTATTATGAACGGATTGGAAGCTACGCGGCTCATACGTGAGGAAGGCGGAACATTACCTATCATCATGCAGACGGCCTACGCGTTCTCCGCCGACCGTGAAAACGCCATCAAAAGCGGCGCTTCGGAAGTATTGGTAAAGCCTATTACGTTGCAGGCATTGCGCGACTGTCTGAGCAGTTTCCTGCCCAGGCTGAAGTGGTAGGCTCCCGACAGGAAAGGGACGGAATCCTCTTAATTGAATTAACAAGCGTATACGACGCAGATAGCGGGAGTGAAAAAAAATAGGCGTAGCTGAACAAAGTTTATTTTCTTCTGTTAATGAAGTCTAACCAAACTTTAACGGAATGAATAGTAGACTGCGCTTTTTCTTAACCTCACTGTTTATACTCTTCGTGGTGACGTTATATGCCGCTCCGGGCGGTGATATCCGTGTATCGGGCGTTGTGATGTCGGAAGGGGAACCTTTGCCGGGAGCATCGGTATTGGTGAAAGGAACTCACAACGGAACGGTAACCGACGTCGATGGAAAATATACCCTTACCGTACCGGCGGACGCTACACTGGTCTTTAGCTTCATCGGGCTGAAAACCACCGAACAAAAAGTCAATGGGCGTTCGGTCATTAATGCGGAACTGATTCCGGACAGTGAACAACTGGATGAGGTAATGGTGGTGGCTTACGCCACTGCCAAGAAGTATAGCTTCACGGGAGCGGCTTCCACGGTCAAGGGGAGCGAAATAGCCAAGATGCAGGTATCCAACGTGTCGCGTGCGCTCGAGGGAACGGTGTCCGGACTTCAGGCAAGCGCGCCCAGCGGCCAGCCGGGTACGGATGCGGAAATACGTATTCGCGGCATCGGCTCTATCAATGCTTCGAGCGCTCCGCTTTATGTGGTGGACGGCGTACCTTTCGACGGCAGCATCAACTCCATTAATCCGGAAGATATAGCCTCGTTGACGGTTTTGAAAGACGCCGCTTCGGCAGCCCTCTACGGTTCGCGTGGGGCCAACGGTGTCATCATCATCACCACCAAGCAGGGACAGACCGACTCGAAAACCACGGTCAGCGTCAATGCCAGCTTCGGCGGCTCCAACCGGGCTATCCGCGATTACGACCGTGTCGGTACCGATCAGTACTTTGAGCTCTATTGGGAAGCATTGCGCAACCAATATGCTCTGAACACGGATAAATATACTCCGCAGACCGCAGCCGCACAGGCCTCTAAAGACTTGGTGGGCAAGTTGATGGGCGGTGGACCTAACCCTTATGGCCCCAACTATCCGCAACCGGTGGGCACGGACGGCAAGCTGCTTGCCGGAGCCACTCCGCTTTGGAATGTGGACTGGCAGAAAGAAATGGAGCAACAGGCGTTGCGTACGGAAATCGGATTGAATGTTTCCGGAGGCGGAAAGACCAATCAGTACTATTTCTCGGCCGGTTATCTGAATGACAAGGGTATTGCCCTTGAATCCGGTTACCAACGTTTCAACCTGCGTTCCAATATCTCGAGCGAGATAACCGGTTGGTTGCGTGGCGGCGTGAACATGAGCTACGCCCACTCCATACAGAACTATCCGGTGTCGTCCGATACCAAGACAAGCAATGTCATCAACGCCGGACGTTTAATGCCCGATTTCTACCCTGTGTACGAGATGAACGCCGACGGCACATACAAGCTCGACTCGGAAGGAAAGCGGATTTACGATTTCGGTTCCTACCGGCCGTCAGGAGCCACGGCCAACTGGAACCTGCCCGCAACCTTGCCCAATGATAAATCCGAGCGTATGCGGGATGAGTTCTCCGGACGTACCTTCCTTGAGGTCACTTTCCTGGAAGGATTGAAATTCAAGACCAGCTTCAACTTCGACCTGATAGATTACAATACGCTGGATTATACCAATCCCAAGATTGGCCCTGCGGTCAATACGGGTGGCGGAGCAAGCCGCGAATATACCCGTACCTTCTCCTGGACATGGAATAATATCGTGACCTACGATAAGACTTTCGGCGAGCACCACTTCAATATCCTTGCCGGACAAGAGGCTTACTCTTACCGTTATGATGTGTTACAGGCCGCACGCAACAACATGGCTGTGCCCGATATGCCGGAGCTGGCTGTCGGTTCGCTTGTAACCGCAGGTACGGGGTATCGCATTGACTATTCACTGTTGGGCTATCTTATTAATACCCGGTATGACTACCGGAGCAAGTATTTCTTCTCCGCTTCCTACCGCCGCGACGGTTCCTCGCGTTTCGCACCGGGTACACGCTGGGGCAATTTCTGGTCGTTGGGAGCTTCGTGGCGCATAGACCGCGAAGAATTCATGCAGAGCGCCACCGACTGGCTCTCCGCCCTGACCTTAAAGGCCAGCTACGGAGCGCAAGGCAATGACAATCTGGGTACTTACTATGCCAGCAGTGGGCTGTATTCCATCGTTTCGCAAGCAGGTGAGAACGCTTTGGTGTCCGACCGCCTTGCAACGCCCGCCTTGAAATGGGAGACTAATCTCAACCTCAATGTAGGCATTGATTTCTCATTGTTCGACAACCGTTTCTCCGGTTCGTTCGATTTCTTCCAGCGCCGTTCCAAAGACCTGCTGTATTCCCGTCCTTTGGCAACTTCCCTGGGTTATACCTCGATGGATGAGAATATAGGCGCATTGAAGAATACGGGCTTTGAGATAGACCTTAAAGGAACGCTCATACACACCCGTGATTTTATGTGGCGCATGGGCGTCAACCTTACGCACTACAAGAATGTCGTGACCGACCTACCGTTGAAAGACATGCCTGTTACAGGGGTTACCCGTTTGAAAGAGGGACGTTCGGTTTACGATTTCTATCTGCGCGAATGGGCAGGGGTAGACCCTGATAACGGTGATCCGTTGTGGTACAGGAATGTAAAGGACGCGCAGGGTAATGTTACCGGGCGCACTACTACCAACGATTATGCCCAGGCGGATTATTATTACGTGGATAAGTCCTCGCTTCCCAAGGTTTACGGCGGTTTCAATACGGCGTTCTCATACAAAGGCTTTGAGTTGTCCGCCATCTTCGCGTACAGTATAGGCGGCTATATCGTAGACCGTGACGTTACGATGCTGTGGAGCAATGGAAGCAATCCCGGACGCGCCTGGTCTACCGAGATACTGAAACGTTGGACACCGGAGAACCGTGATACGGACGTGCCGGCCTTGAAAACGGTGTCCAATAACTGGAACTCCAACTCTACCCGTAACCTGTTCAACAACTCGTACCTGCGGATGAAGAACATTACGCTGTCTTATAACTTCCCGCAGCCGTTGATAAAGAAAATCAGCCTCAGCAGTCTGCAGCTCTTTGTACAGGCGGACAATCTGCTGACTTTCTCCAAGAATCAGGGAATGGACCCGGAACAGGGTATTACAGGACTGACTTATTACCGTTATCCTGCCATGCGTTCCATTTCGGGCGGACTTAATGTTTCATTCTAAATCACTTGTTCACATGAATACTTCAATTAAAAATATAGCAGTCTTCACACTGGGATTATTATCCGTCCTGTCTTCGTGCGGCGGAGATTTTCTCGATAACAAACCTACGGACGCCGTAGATTCGGGTATCGTCCCCGTGCCTTCCAATGCCGGTCGGATATTTAACGGCGCGTGGTATAACCTGTTCGAGTACAGCAGCACCTATGCCAATATCGGTTATCGCGCCCTGATGCTGCAGGACGATATGATGGCGGACGATGTGGTGTCGCGTCCGATGTACGGCTTCAACTCGTCCTATCAGTTTAACGATGTGGGGATGCCTGCCAACAACCGTACCGCATTTGCCTGGTATCTGATGTACAAAACCATAGACAATTGCAATACGGCCATTTCCATTACCGCCACCGGTGACGATGATACGGCCGATTTCCGTCATTCACAGGGACAAGCCTATGCTTTGCGGGCTTTCTGTTATCTGCATCTGGCTCAGCACTACCAGTTTACTTACCTGAAAGACCCTGCCGCGCCGGCTGTTCCGCTTTATACGGAGCCTACCGCCTCTACGACAGAGCCTAAAGGGAAGGCCACCCTGGAAGAGATATATACGCAGATATTCAAAGACCTGAATAAGGCCAAGGAGCTTCTTGAAGGGTATGTCCGTCCGGACGACAATTCCAAGTTCAAACCGGATTCAAGCGTCGTCAACGGATTGCTGGCACGTGCGTATTTGCTTACCGGACAATGGGACGAAGCCGCCGGGGCTGCTCTTGAGGCTGCCGATGGATATGCTTTGATGACAGACTCCAAAACGTATATGGGCTTTAACGATATATCCAATACCGAGTGGATGTGGGGACATCCTCAGTCCGTAAGCCAGTCCGATGCCAGCTATAATTTCTATTATATCGATGTGGTGACGCCCGACGCATATAACAGCTTCATGGCCGACCCGCACTTCAAGGACACTTTTGAAGCGGGGGATATTCGCCTGGATTTGTTCCAGTGGATGCGTGAAGGTTATTTGGGTTATCGCAAGTTCCGTATCCGCGCCGACCAGACCGGTGATATTGTCGTGATGCGTTCCGCCGAGATGTATCTGATAGCGGCGGAAGCGCTGGCTCGCGAGGGACGGTTGGAAGACGCCGTGAAACCGTTGAACACATTACGCAATGCCCGCGGACTTGCCGGCTATGACCTGACGGGGAAGACGCAAGACCGGCTTATCGATGATATTTTGCTGGAACGCCGGCGCGAACTGTGGGGTGAGGGATTCGGCATTACCGATATTCTCCGTACGCAACGTTCCGTAGAGCGTGTACCGTTGACGAAAGAGGAAGCGGAGCGGAAATACGATTGCTGGCAGCAAGGCGATACTTATAAAGAATATAATCCCGAAGGCCATTGGTTTACTTCCTTCCCCGACGGAACGAAGTTTGTACCGAACAGTGTGTATTATCTATATGCCATTCCGGAAAAGGAGACGAATGCGAATCCTAATTTATAAGAGAGGGGGTGGAACGCAGTGAAGCATCTGCTCTCTTTATGAGCGGGGAGTAGACGCTTCACTGTGTTTTGCGTAACGGGCTGTCATCAACTATGCTCGAAGCGTTATTTTATATCTTTGCTTGCTCTTTCCTGTATCTTGCGTTTCACGAACTCAATCTTCAGGTTGGCTTCTTCCATCTCTCTCTTGATTTCCGTAATGGAAGACAGTAACTGCGCCAGTTCATAAACAGCCGCCACCGCCTTGCGGTCATTCGGTGTCATGACAGTGGCATAGGAGCGTTCGCCAAGATAGTTGACACGTATGTTCTTGTCTTTGTTCAGGTTGAGGAAAGCGATTACATTGCCGTCTTCTCCCAACTTATAATCCGCTTTTTCTATCTTCTCTCCCAAATCGGCCGTTTCATAGCTGTCTTTGGAAGCCGGAGTTTCGGCAAAGCTGCCGTCGGGCGCGGTAACTTTTACGGCTAAGTGATGAATGTTGTGCGGACCGCAATAGATGGAAGTCATGCTCATAACCCCTGTTTCATCTACTTGGAAACGCAGGTAAGAGCGGTGCAGGTTCTTTTCTATCACTTGCGAGGGATGCAGGTAATTGCCTGTCCGTTGATATTCGGCGTCTTTCTCGAAAGTATAATTCTTCTTGAGGGCGTCCACTTCTTTTTGCTTGTCTTGGAGCATGCTGTCGAGGTAGACAAGTGTTTTCTCCTGCTCTTTCAGCTCCACCTGTTGCATAAGCCCGATACCCTCGCGCCGTGTTTCAAAAGCTTTCGGATAGAGTATCTTGATGCTGTCAATCTGTATCTTCGCTTCGCTGTAATCTCCGCGTTGAAACGCTTCGCGGGCTGCCCGGAGTTTCTCGCCTGCTTTTTTCTCCACATTGCTGCAAGAGAAGAGCGTGCAGCAGAGGCACGCAAGGAACACTGCTTTCTTCATAATTTTCATTCTTGATGTTAGTGGGGACAAAAATAAAAAATAATATCCGTATCTTTGCACCCTCAAAATGATTTATTGGCAAATGATTGAATTGACGACAGAAGAACTGAAGCAGCGTTTCAGTGACAACATATTTAAGCGGATTTCCGAAACGGCGGATGAGTTGGGGCTGGAGTGTTACGTAGTCGGCGGCTACGTGCGCGACATATTCCTGCAACGCCCTTCCAAAGATATCGATGTGGTGGTGGTGGGCAGCGGCATTGCGATGGCCGAGGCGCTTGCCAAGCGTTTGGGACGCGGCGCCCACCTTTCTGTTTTCAAGAATTTCGGTACGGCGCAGTTAAAGTATCACGGCACGGAAGTGGAGTTCGTGGGGGCGCGTAAAGAGTCCTACACGCACGACTCGCGTAAGCCGATTGTAGAGGACGGCTCGTTGGAAGACGACCAGAACCGTCGGGATTTTACCATCAATGCCTTGGCGGTGTGCCTGAACCGGGAACGCTATGGAGAATTGGCAGACCCTTTTGGCGGAATGGCGGACATGAGGGAGAAAACCATCCGCACGCCGCTCGACCCGGACATTACTTTCAGTGACGATCCCTTGCGCATGATGCGTTGCATCCGTTTTGCCACCCAACTGAATTTCTACATCGATGATGATACCTTTGAATCTTTGTGCCGTAACAAAGAACGCATCTCCATCATATCCAGAGAGCGCATTGCGGATGAACTGAACAAGATATTGCTGTCTCCCGTTCCATCCAAAGGATTTATCGACTTAGACCGTTCCGGCCTGTTGCAACTTATCTTTCCGGAGCTGGTTGCCCTGCAAGGCGTTGAAACCCGCAATGGCAGAGCGCATAAGGATAATTTCTACCATACGCTCGAAGTGCTCGATAACATCAGCAAAAAGACCGGTAACCTTTGGCTGCGTTGGGCGGCCCTGCTGCACGATATAGCCAAACCGGCGACCAAACGTTGGGAACCCCGTGCCGGATGGACATTCCATAACCATAATTTCATCGGCGAGAAGATGATACCCGACATCTTTCGGAGAATGAAGCTTCCCATGAACGAGAAGATGAAATACGTGCAGAAACTGGTGGGGCTGCACATGCGTCCCATCGTGATAGCGGACGATGTGGTGACCGACTCCGCCGTCCGCCGTTTGCTGTTTGAGGCGGGAGACGATATAGACGACCTTATGACGCTGTGCGAGGCTGATATCACTTCCAAGAACATGGAGCGCAAACAACGCTTTCTGAACAACTTCCAACTGGTGCGCCAGAAATTGAAAGACTTGGAAGAACGCGACCGTATCCGCAATTTCCAGCCCCCTGTCAGCGGTGAGGAGATTATGAAAACATTCAATCTGCCGCCCTGCCGGCAGGTCGGGGCATTGAAAAGCGCCATCAAGGACGCCATATTGGACGGCATCATTCCCAATGAGTACGAAGCCGCCCGCGCGTTTATGCTGCAACGGGCGGAAAAGATGGGACTGAAATAGGCTTTGACATGTTTTTTCTTAACATGGCGTTTACCGGAGAAGGGGGAAATCACGGAAAATCCGGGAAAATGAGTGGTGAAAAGATAAAACGGCAGATGTAGCCCATCTATTTGGTAATTAGTGTTTTACCTTGCGTTTTTATCGGTATGTCCGAAGTTTTAGGGTTCATTTCGGGGTCAGGTTCACTTTGAACCCCTTTACCCCCCGAAAATCACTTCCAAGCAAGTATGGAATGACTTGTTTTTTTACTATATCCTGCTGATTATCCTTTTTGTGTATATCCTACAATCGGCGGTAATGGATATATCCTTACAATGCGGTAAATCCGCATGAGAACGGAAATTGATTGAATTAGGGATTGTTGAAATAGTCAATATGTTGTAAATCAAATAAATGTCTTCAAAAGGGGCCCTAAAATAGGGTCATAGTGAACCTTTGAACCTTCTGAACCCTAAAGCGGGTTTTATTGGGTAAAAATAATATATAATACTTGTTCTGTTTGTCCCTTTTTACGAAAAAAATGAGTCTGCTCCGCAGCATAAAGATATTCGTTCCGCAGGACGGAAATATTCCTTTCACGGGATGAAGACATTCGTCTTGCGGGATAAAATAAATCGTCCCGTAAGACGAAATAAAACATCTCACGGGACGAACTGAACGGGTTTCGGTTATCATTCCGTCATTCTGGACGGAGCGATTTTCATTTTGATATACTCTCTTGGCCGCTTTGGCTACTCTTCCGCCTGGAACTTTCTGCTCACCTTCATCAGGTTGATGGAGTAGGTCACTATATTCTGCGCTTCCTGTATCATCGTCAGATATACCATGCTGACCTTGATGCTGCCGGATTGGCTTTGAATACGCTGCAATTCTTCACGTTTCAGGTGGGCAAGCTGGCCGTTCAGCTCGTTGGCTTTGTGTATATCTTCCTCGAAGTTGCTGTAATCGTTATTCTCCAGCTTGTGACGGCAGACTTGAAGCAGGTACACGATATCTTCCGTTACGTCTGCGAATTCGCCTTTCTGGATTGTATCGAGCGGTTTGAAGTTGTTGTCAATGTGTTCCAGACACGGTTCGCAAAGACGTCCTACACTGTATACCAACTCACTGGCGAAGTCATTGCCCTGATAGTAATAAAGTCCCTTTTCGAGAACGGTATTGTTGTCCAGGCGGCACATGGCGAGCGTTCCGGTACGCTTCATCTGTTTTACCAATTGCTTCTCGAACTTCACGGAACCCATTGCACGACGCAATCCGCGCAGGTTTTCGTGCAGGAAGGCGGTAACCGTACGTTCAAAATTATCTTCGGTGAATTCCAGTATTCTGCCAAGTTCCTCACGGGTATGCTTGCGCAATAATTCCAGAATCTCCATATTGTCCGTGCTCTGCATCAGTTGCTTGATGGTGGCGTTGCCTTTTTCTTTCTCTTTACGCTTCTTGTACATTACCTGACTGCGTATCAGCATGAATACGGCCAGGCCGATAAGGGCGACGATAGCGATTGTTCCGCCGAAATAGATGACGAAAGTAACGAAGAAACAGATGGTGAAAGCGGCTCCGGCTGTGATGAACCATCCGCCAATGACACTTAGTACACCTGTGATGCGGTAAACGGCTGAATCACGTCCCCAGGCACGGTCGGCAAGTGAAGTACCCATGGCCACCATGAAAGTAACATAAGTGGTAGAGAGGGGGAGTTTCAGTGAAGTACCCACGGCGATCAGAAGGCCGGCAAGTACCAGATTGACAGAGGCACGAACCAGGTCGAATGCCGCTCCGTCGGCTATGATGGCTTCGTCTTTGCGGAAGCGGGAGTCAAGCCATTTTTTGCTGCCGTCCGGCATTATTCGGGAGATTCCATTGGCAAGTGTCATGCTGATGCGGACTACTGTGCGGGCGATCGGAGTACTTCCGAATGCTTCTTCTCCTTCATCTTGGCGGGAAAGGTCGACAGATGTTTTAATTACGGCGTGTGCTTTTTTAGAGGTGCAGAGGGCGTAGACCATGACGGCTCCGGCTCCGATAAGAAAATACCACGGTGTTTTAGCAGGTCCCAGCAAGGAGGTCATCAGGAAGCCGTTCGGATTTCCTTCTCCGTTGGCGGTGTAATCTAAAAAAGAGGAGAAACCTGCGAGGGGAACGCCAATAAAGTTGACAAGGTCGTTACCGGCAAAAGCGAGAGCCAGAGCGAAGGTTCCCATCAGTACGACGACTTTGAAAACATTGATTTTCATCCAGTGAAGGATTTGCATCAGTACGGTGAAGAATACAAAGAAAACGGTGATTAGCATCAGTGTGTTGTCTTGTATCCAGTGTTTGTTTTCAGAGGTCATGAAGGAGCTGTCTTTCAGTCCTTTGATAAGCATGAAATAGATGATGGCAGTAGCGGCTATCCCCCCAAAGAGGGCGATGCTGTATTTCATCTTTTTCGTATAGTTGAAAGTGAATATCACACGGGCAAGCCATTGTACAAGCATTCCGAAGAAGAAGGCGATAGCGACGGAGACGAAGATCGCCATGATGACGGAGAGGGCTTTGTCGGTGTTTATGAGGTCGCCCAGACCGAGGGTATCGCTATTATGTACTTTGATAAGTGAGAGGGCAAAGGTACCTCCGAGTAGTTCAAAGACTAGTGAAACGGTGGTAGAGGTAGGCATACCCATTGAGTTAAAAACATCGAGCAGTACAACGTCCGTCAGCATTACGGCAAGCAGGATGCACATGATTTCGGCAAAGTAGAAATGCTCCGGTTGGTAGATGCCGTGTCTTGCAATGTCCATCATGCCGTTTGATAAGGAGGCCCCGATGAAGATGCCAGCACCGGCTATAAACAATATTGTTTTGAAAGATGCCGCCTTCGCTCCGACAGCCGAATTCAGGAAATTTACCGCATCGTTACTTACGCCGACCATCAAATCGAATACGGCAAGCACGAATAGGAAGATAATGATACATAGATAAATTGTCTCCATAAATGTGTATGTTATTTCTGGCTGCAAAGGACGGATTTTCGTATTGCAGAGAAATGTCATACATGTTACAGAAATGTTTCATTCTTCTCTTTAAGGTAATTATAAAAGGTATACTGTGCCCTGACCGGTGCAGCACTTGCTTTGAATTTGAATATGTTATTCAGCTTTTCATCAACGAAGCAGGCCTTTTGATTGTCTGATAGCTGGATATGCAGCATGTCGACGATTTCTTCCCGTAATTCACTGTCGAGGACAGGCACCACGGCTTCTATTCGCCGGTACAAGTTTCGGCGCATCCAGTCGGGTGAACCCAGATATACTTTGGGATGTCCGGCGTTACCGAAATACCAGATGCGGGCATGCTCCAGGAAACTGTCTACAATACGGGTGACACGTATGTTACGGCTGTATTCCTGTCCGGGGATCAGGCAACAAATGCCCCGCACAATCAGGTCTATTTTTACACCCCTTTGTGACGCTTCATAGAGTCGGTCAATCATGATAGGGTCCTGCAAGGCATTCATCTTCAGAATGATCCTGCCGCCTCTTCCTTTCTCGGCCAGTTCGATCTCCTTATCGATCAATCGGTTTAGTTCGGGAATCAGATTGAAACGGGCCACGAGCAGCCGGGTGAACTTGGGATTTTCTTTACCGCGCAAGGTACGGAAGAGGTTGGTAAGGTCATGTACGATGACCGGATTGCTGGTGAATAATCCGCAGTCCGCATATAGCGTTGCTGTCTTTTCGTTGAAATTGCCGGTACTGATGTAAGCATAGCTGTGAATCTTTTCTCCGTTGAAACTACGGCGACGTATAAGGGCCACTTTGGCGTGAACTTTCAGTCCCGGTATACTATATATGATATTGATGCCGGCAGCTTTCATCATTTCGGCAGTGGCAAGATTATTTTCTTCATCAAAGCGGGCTTTGAGTTCTACAAATACCGTTACTTTCTTGCCATTCTGTGCCGCGGCAATCAAGGTATTGATGACAGCCGAATTTTCCGCTACCCGATATTGCGTCACCATGATCTCCCGGGTCTCGGGATCGTGCACGGCTTCGTAAAGGAAATGAATGAAATGGTCGAAAGAGTGGTAAGGGTAGTATAATAACAGATCTTTCTTTTCTACGTAACTGAAAATAGACTCCTTATCATTCAGCCGGTTCAGTTTCATCGGTACAGGTTTCTCCATCCGGGGAATAGAATGGCTGGGATTGGGCAGATGGCGCAGGTCTTCCAGATTCAGATGTTTGTCTCCCGGTACCAACTCTTCACGTTGGATTCGGAAGGCATCTACCAGAAAGTCCAGAAAATCGTCAGGCATGGCACGGTCATATACAAAACGGCATACGGCACCTATCTTGCGTTTTTTAATCTTTTTCTTTACTTGCTCCACCAAATCGACGCTGCTGATGGTATCGTCTATCATGATGTCGGCATCTCTCGATATCTTGATGCAATAACTACAGTCCACTTCGTAGCCCGGGAAGATGACACCGATATTGGCTTTGATGATATCTTCGATAAACATCAGGTAATAATATTTCCCATGTTTGGGCAGTTCGATGAAACGGGGCACTTTACTATATGGCAGTTTCATTACAAAGTATTGCAAATGGTTGGCATCTTCTTTCTTTGTGCCTTTCAGAAACAGGCGGACAGCCAGATAGAGCCGGTTGTCGCGTAGAAAAGAGATCACTTTGTCTTTGGATACCGGTACCGGTTGCAAGTAGGGAAATATCTCTTCGCGGAAAAAGTCTTTTACGAACTGCTGGTGAAAAGGCTCAACGTTACGGCTTTGGTAAAAGATGACATGGTTTTTGCGTAATGCAGGTATAATCTTCTTTTCATAAATGTGGATACGGTCTTCCAGTTGCCGGTTCACTTCCCTGTTGATTTCTTCCAGCAAAACCTTGGCTGACTGCTGGGATTCTTCTGACCCTTCTGTTACGCCGGAGGCAACAGCTTTGTGGTCGGCTACTCTGATTTTATAAAATTCTTCCAGGTTGGAAGAATAAATAGAGATAAAATTGATACGTTCGTAGAGTGGCAATCGATCGTTATCAGCTTCCAGAAGTACCCGGTAGTTGAATGACAGCCAACTGATATCTCTCTTAAAGTATTGGTATTTGTTTCCCATTTGCATATAAGGTTTGCCCAAATATAGTTACCTTTGCAGAGATAAACAAAGAAAGTATGACAAAAGTTGGCTTATTGTCCGACACACACGGCTGGTGGGACGAAAAATACTTGCAATATTTTGAAACTTGCGATGAAATCTGGCATGCCGGAGATATTGGTTCAGTGGAGGTAGCGCAGAAATTGGCGGCTT
>ENA-OPCC01000954-OPCC01000954.1-human-gut-metagenome-genome-assembly--contig:-NODE-954-length-13608-cov-3.014978_pt1 | contig 13608 bp, 10 predicted proteins | sample MGYA00241558_ERZ501467 | MGnify/ENA primary metagenome ERZ501467 (study PRJEB25962, sample SAMEA2042620) | human gut metagenome | biome: human gut; feature: human-associated habitat; material: faeces...
TCGAATTCTTTAAATTATTAGTTGATGTTGGTTTTAAAGAAATCGAGGTTGGTTTCCCAGCTGCTTCTGAGACAGAATATGAATTCTGCCGTACATTGATTGAACGGAATCTGATTCCCGATGATGTAACAATTCAGGTTCTTGTTCAGGCAAGAGAGCATCTTATCAGAAAAACTTTTGAGGCTGTTAAGGGTGCTAAGAATGTTATCGTTCATTTCTATAACTCAACTTCAACTCTCCAAAGAAAAGTTGTTTTCAAAACAGATATGGACGGCGTAATCAAAATTGCCGTTGACGGTGCAAAGCTTATTAAACAGCTTACGGATGAATATGACGGAGATACAAACTTTAGATTTGAATATTCTCCCGAAAGCTTCAGCGGTACTGAGCCTGAAAACGCTGTTGAAATCTGCGACAGGGTTATCGAGGCACTCGGTTCGACTGCCGAAAACAAGTTGATTGTCAATCTTCCTAATACTGTTGAGATGTGTACACCGAACACATATGCAGATCAGATTGAATACTTTGCAAGAAATCTTAAACACCGTGACGCCGCTATTATCAGTATCCACCCACACAATGACCGTGGATGCGGTGTTGCCGCAGGCGAACTTGCATTGCTTGCAGGTGCTGAAAGAGTTGAGGGTACACTCTTCGGCAACGGAGAGCGTACAGGTAATATGGATATCGTTACAATGGGACTTAATATGTTCACACAGGGCGTTGATCCTAAGCTTGACTTTTCAAATCTTCCAAAGCTCCGTGAAATCTACGAGCGTTGCACAAACATGAAGATTGATCCTCGTCAGCCATATATCGGCGAGCTTGTATTTACAGCATTCTCGGGCTCACATCAGGACGCTATCAACAAGGGTATGAAGTATATGAAAGAAAGCGGAACTGATTACTGGGAAATTCCGTATCTTCCGATTGACCCTGCCGATGTCGGCAGAGAGTATGAGCCGATTATCAGAATCAACTCACAGTCCGGTAAGGGCGGTGCGGCTTTTGTTATGAACAATAACTTCGGTTATGACCTTCCTAAGAGAATGCATCCCGAATTTTCAAAGCTTGTTCAGGCAAAATGTGAGGAGCTTGGCAGAGAGCTTATTCCGAAAGAGCTGTTTGAGGTGTTCGAGAAGAATTATCTTGAGCATAAGCAGAAATATGTTCTCTCAAGCAGAAAGATTTACGAAGAGAGCGAAAACGGCAATGATTATGTTCACTTCAAGGGCAAGATGAAGATTAACGGCAACGAAGAGGTTTCTCTCAGCGGTGTCGGCAACGGTCCTATTGACGCATTCTTCAATGCAATCAAAAAGGTCGGTCTTGACAAGTACGAGTTCATCTCATACAGTCAGCACGCAATTTCTCAGGGTTCCGACTCAAAGGCTGTTTCATATATTGAACTCAAAAAGCCTGACGGAAAAAATATCTTCGGCATCGGCATTGACTCAAATGTCAATGTTGCATCGGTACTCGGTGTTCTCAACGCAATCAACAGAGCCGAGGCTTAATCAATTTAACAATTCAATTTTCAGGGCTGTGCGAATGTGCAGTCCTGTTTTTTATGCTCTAAATCACTCTGTTTAGAAAAATGTTACAAATCACCTTTAAAAATCAAGAATTTCGTTACAAATGATTGAATATTTTCAAGAATAATGTTACACTACAATTAAGAGGTGATTTTATGCTTCAAAGAAAAGCCTATGAACATTTAGTAAAATGGAAAAATACAACCGATAAAAAAGCTCTGCTCATTACAGGAGCAAGGCAAATCGGCAAAACATATATTATAAGAAAATTTGCAGAAGAAAATTATTCAAACTTTATCGAGATAAATTTCATCACAAATCCCGATGCCGCAAAGATATTCAACGGAGATTTGAATGCTGAAACGATACTGATTAACCTCACAGCATACACACAAAAGCCCTTGGTAAAGGGAGATACTTTGATTTTCTTTGACGAGATACAGGAATGTCCGTCTGCGAGAACGGCAATTAAATTTCTTGTAGATGACGGGCAGTTTGATTACATTGAATCGGGTTCACTGCTCGGAGTAAGATATAAAGAAGTAAAGTCCTATCCCGTCGGTTACGAAGAAAACTACCGTATGTATCCGCTTGATTTTGAAGAATTTGCAACTGCAAACGGTATTCAGCCACAAACGATAGAATATTTAAAGAAATGTTACGACAATAAAGAAACGATTACAGAAGCAGTTCATCAATCAATGTTGAAGCTTTTTCAATACTATATTATTGTCGGCGGAATGCCTGCGGTTGTACAGAAATTTGTTGATACAAAAGACATCAGCGAGGTCTTGAAAATTCAAAAAGATATTCTCGACTTGTACAGACAGGATATTTCAAAATATTCCGACAACAACAAAGAGAAGATAAAGAGCATTTTTGATTTAATTCCTGCTCAGCTTAATGACAGGAACAGAAGATTTACACTTTCCGATATTAAAAATTCTGCACGAATGTTGAGATACGAAACAAGTTTCAACTGGCTTGCAGACGCAGGAGTTGCTCTCCCCTGTTACAACATAACCGAACCCGTACTGCCGCTTGAGCTCAACCTACAGAACAATCTTTTTAAACTGTTCTTGTGTGATACAGGACTGCTTTGTGCCGCATCAATGGGAAACATTCAGTTTGACATACTGTCGGGAGATTTGTCCGTTAATATGGGAAGTATTCTCGAAAATGTATTTGCTCAGGAGCTTGTTTCAAACGGTTTTCTTTTAAGATATTTCAATAAGAAGAATATCGGTGAAATTGATTTTATCGTTCAAAAAGGGAAGTCAGCCGTGCCGATTGAAATTAAGTCGGGCAATGACTACACAAAACACAAGGCATTGGATAACTTGATTGCAAAGCAGAGTTGGAACATAAACAGCGGTATTGTGTTCTGCAATGGCAATTTGGAAATTGAAAACGGCATAACATATTATCCATGGTATATGTCAATGTTTTTCAAACAGGAAACACTTCCCGAACATCTGAAAGTTAATGTTGATATTGTAAATATCTGATAATCGGCAATTGCAGGACTGTGCGAATGTGCAGTCCTGTTTTTTATGCTCTGAATCGTCCATAATAAGACTGAAGGCGAAAAATAGGGACATACAGCTAACATAGCTATATGCCCCTGAAAATCGGTTTTAAAGCTTATTTCATGCTGTTTTCGTAAGACTCAATCATCTTTTTAACCATCTGACCGCCTACAGAACCTGCTTCTCTTGCAGAAATGTCGCCGTTATATCCCTGTTTGAGGTTTACGCCTACTTCGTTGGCACATTCCATCTTAAAGCGTTCCATGGCTTCCTTTGCCTGAGGTACATTAATCTGATTGTTATTGCTTGACATAATTTGTTTTCTCCTTTTCAAAACTTTTAAATCTCGTTAAATTTATTAATAAAGCGGCGTTTCGGCATCCCGTTTTCATCGCCGCAATAGTATTGTTTGCGGTGAAATTCGTTTTATTATTTGTAATTTTTTCAAGTTTTGAAATTCACAAAAAACATCACACAAAGCAAAAAGCAGCCATGCCAAACGACATAACTGCTTTTTATATTGTGTATGAAAGGGTTAGGGAAATAAGCCTTTCGTCTTGCTGTTAAAATATATTGAGTTACTTTTTCTCGATTGAATCGGTCTTGTAGATGAAGTCAACCTTACCGTCCATATCACCGGAAATACCGCTGTAGTTGTTGTACTTCTTTGATGCTTTCTGAACAGCCTTGAAACGGTCGATAATATCCCGGACATCACCGTTTGCGGCATCAACAATGCTGTCAATGCCCTCCTCTTTGAACTTCTTCATACCCTTGGACAATGTCATTGCACCGTCATTGAGCTGTTTAACGCCGTCAACAAGTGCTGCACTGCCGTCCTTGAGAGTACCAACGCCCTCGAAGAGGCTCTTTGTACCGTCCGAAAGTGAGCTTGTGCCGTTTTTGAGAGTCTTTACACCGCTTTTAAGGCTTGATGTACCGTCCTTGAGGGTTGAAGTACCGCTCTTGAGTTCGCTTGTACCGCTCTTAAGACTTGAAGAACCGTTCTTAAGCTGACCGGCACCGCTTACAAGTGAACCTGTGCCGTCCTTGAGTGTATATGTGCCGGCGAGAATCTGCTGAGCGCCCTCGTTAGCCTGATCAACACCCGCTGTGTATGAAAGCACACCCTGATAGAAAGTGTTGTAGCTGTCAAGCTGAGTTTTGAGAGCCTGAAGTGACTTTCTGCCTGCCTGAGCTTTTGCAACACCTGCCTGAATCTGACTCTTAACCTCTTCGCTGTTCATATTTGTTTCGATAAGGCTCTGAATCTGTGCCTCTGTATTGCTGTCAATTGCAGTCTGAACCGCAGATGAACTCATTTGTGTAGAAACTGCAGTAGAAACCTGAGCCTGAACTTCTTCGCTGACCTGACCTGCGGCAACAGCGGCATCATACTGATCTGCCGTCATACCAAGACCTGCGGCTGCGAGAACCTGTTCCGTAACAGACTTTCTTACTGTTGCCTCAACGGCAGTTCTGATAACATCCTTCTGGCTGTTTACAGTTGCCGTTACTGTTTCGAGTGCTGTATTGTAAGCGAGCTTCTGAGCATTTTCATCGCTGAGTGATGAAATAAGTCCTTCAAGAACGCTGTCATAGTTTTTAATTGTAAGCTTGTCGGCTGTAAGACCTGCGGCGGCAATCTGAGTGTCGGCAGTTGAAAGAAGTGTGTTAAACACCTGTTCTGCACCGCCGTTTAGAGTTGCGCTGTTGGATGAAAGCTTGCCGAGACCGCCCGCAAGTGTTGCAACATAACTGCTGAGACTTGCCGCACCGTTGTCAACCTGTGACGCACCGCCTGCAAGTGTTGCAAGACCGCTGTCAAGCTGTGATGCACCGCTGTCAAGCTGTGACGCACCGTTTTTGAGCTTTGACGCACCGTCATCAAGCGTCTTTGCACCGCTTGAAAGACCGTCTGCACCGCTGTCAAGTTTTTTTGCACCGCTGTTTACCTGTTCTGCACCGTCATAAAGCTTGTCAATACCTTCAATGAGTGTGCCTGACTTGTCAAGAAGTGTGCCGATACCGTCATAAAGCTGTGAAGAACCGTCAACAAGCTGTTCTGCGGCGTCTTCGAGTTCATCAAGAGAATCCTTAAGCTCGTCAACCTTATCGTCAACCTTTGAAAAATCAACATCGTTGAAAATATCGTTCATTGCAACTGTCATTGTTGTTGAAAGTTCAAAATCGGTTGTATCTGCTGTGATTTCAACATAATCAGGGATTTCCATTTCATCCTTGTCAATATCAAGGCTGTCCTGCATACCCGGAAGAGCAAAACCGGCAACGATTGTTCTTGTACCGTCATTGATAGCCTTGCCGTTTGAAACCTCAACATTTTTGAAGTTGTCATCGTCAAGAATCATACCCGAAAGCATAAGGAACGGAACATTAACTTCTTCTGTCTTGCCGTTAATCTTAACCTTTTCCTTCTGTGTGTTTTCATAGTCAATGCGGATTGTAACCTTACCGCTCTTGCCTGCAATTTCATCTGCAGAAACAGTTTTGCCGTTGAGCTTGTAGCTTAATTTGAGCTTTACGGGAAGTTCGGTTGTGCCTGTTCCCTGATAGTAGATGTCATCGCCATTTGCAGCCCACTCATAAGCATTGTCCTCATTTACCGTGTATGTTTCGTCACCCTTAACATTTTTAACATTCTTGAGGTTTGAAACATCCTTTACCTTGCCTTTTGTATCTACACCCTTGAGCCAGTCGCTTACAATGATTTTCTTAGCCGCACCGCTTGCGTCGGCAATAACATAAACGGTTTCATTTTTGCTGAGCTTTTTGAGAGCCTCTTTAGTTGTGCTTGCCTTCTTAACAGCCTCAACCGTACTTTCTGTCTGAACACCGAGAGCCTGTGCAGTATTGTCTGCACCGGCAGAATAAGCGGCAACACCTACTCCGCTGCAAAGGATTGTGAGTGCAAGCGCACCTGAAATAGCACCCTTAATGTAGTTTTTATTTAAAATTTTGTGATTATTATTTTTGTTAGTCTTTTTCATTATACAGCAGCCTCCGAAATTGATGTTTTTTTCGGCTTAAAACCGAGAGTTGTCTTTGCAATTACCTTGTCGAACAGCATAAACATTGCCGGCAAAATAAGCGTTACGCAGAACATACTGATGACAGCGCCTCTTGCAAGGAGCTTACAGATTGATGAAATAAGGTCAACATCCGAGTAGAATGCGACGCCGATTGTAGCGGCAAAGAGTCCCATTGCACTAACGATAATTGACGGAATTGAAGTTTCAAGAGCCGTAATAACCGAAGTGCGTTTATCGTTTCCGAGATACCTTTCCTTCTTATATCGTGTCGTCATCAAAATTGCGTAGTCAACCGTTGCGCCAAGCTGAATTGTACTTATACAGATAGGTGTGATGAACGGGAGCGACTCGCCCATAAGATGCGGAATACCGAGGTTAATAAAGATTGCAAGCTCAATAACCGCAACAAGAATAATCGGAAGTGTGATACTCTTTTCAACAATCGCAATGATAATAAAGATTGCAACAATAGAAATTGCATTTACAACCTGAAAGTCAACTGTCGTGATGTTTACAAGGTCGTTTGTACAAGCGGCTTCACCGATGAGAAGTCCGTCCTTATCATACTTTGTAATGATTTTATTCAACTCGTCAATCTGCTTTGCCATAGGATCTGTGGCTGTTTTGTACTCAGAGTTGATAAGCATAAGCTCCCATTTATCATTTTTGAGAACGCTTGTGATTGAATCGGGAAGAACTTCTTCCGGAACAAGCGAACCTACAACGCTTTCAAGACCGAGAACATATTTTACGCCGTCAACCTTTTCAAGCTCGTTTGTCATATTTCTTGCGTCCTTTGCAGAAAGCGAAGAATCAACAAGAACCATATGTGTTGTACCGACACCGAATTCATCTTTAAGCTTTGTGTTGGCAATTACATTTGCCATATCTTCGGGAAGACTTTCCGACAAATCGTAGTAAATCTCATTGTTTGTCTGGCTGTATGCCGAATAGAACGGATAAATAAGAGCCGCAAACATTACGAGAAATACGGGGAAAATTTTAACAAGTCCTGTTGCAAGCTTCTTTGTTGACGGAATAAGCGACTTGTGCATTGTCTTTTCAAGAGGCTTGTCAAGAACAAGAATAAGTGACGGAAGAACCGTTACACAGGAGATAACACCGAGGATAACACCCTTTGCCATTACAATACCGAGGTCAAGACCGAGTGTGAATGTCATAAAGCAAAGTGCGATAAAGCCTGCAACCGTTGTGATTGAACTTCCGATTACGGAACGGACGGTTTCGTGAATTGCAACAGCCATTGCCTGCTTGTGGTTTTCACAAATGCCCTTTTGTTCTTCATAACTGTGCCACAGGAAGATTGAGTAGTCCATTGTTACCGCAAGCTGAAGAACTGCCGCCAACGCTTTGGTAATGAATGAAACCTCACCCATAAAGTAGTTACTGCCCATATTTACGAGGATAGCAACCGCTATACTTGCAAGGAACACAAACGGGATAATCCAGTTATCCATAAAGATCATCATTGCAATTACCGCAAGGACAACAGCGATTGCAACATAAGTCATTTCCTGTTCCTCAAACATATCCTTCATATCCGTAATCATTGCCGACATACCCGAAACAAAGCATTGTTTACCGGCAACCGAACGGATTTCTTCGATAGCGTTCATTGTTTCATCGGCTGATGTTGAGGTATCGAAGAATACCGCCATCATTGTTGCATTTCCCGAATTGAACGCATCATAAATTTTGTCGGGCAACATTTCCTTTGGAATTGAGATGTCGGCAAAATCGTCATACCAAAGAACCGTATCAACATGGTCGATTTCTTTGATTTTTTCCTCTGTTGCCGCAACATCCTTATCATCCATATTCTCAAAGATGAGGAATGAAAAAGCACCCTTTCCAAAGTCATCAAGCAGATAATCCTGACCCTTGATTGTGTCGAGGTTATCGGGAAGATAACTAAGAATGTCGTAATTAACCCTTGTAAATGCCATTCCCAAGGCTGACGGAATCATCAGCGCAACGGCAAGTATAAGGATTACGAAACGGCTTTTAACAACCGCTTTCCCTAACTTCATATTTCATACTCCTTCATATATGATTTGCAGACTGCACTCTGCATTCAAAGGAACGATCCGAGAGGTGAACCGCATTTCCTTTGTCCGTAATATATTCTATTACGACTTTGTTAAAATTTAAACAGACACAAAAAATGCCGTGTCAGGAATTTAGACACGGCAATAAATTTGTACGGAAATCAGACATTTTGTTAAATTCGTCTGCATTTCAGACACGCAAATAAACGCAAATATTCAATTTTAACCAATAAAACAGCAATCAGGCATTGATTTTGGCACATCTGTCCAATGCAGACTCCATTGAACCCTCAAACAGCTCACAAATGCGTTTCATCTTAATTCTGAGGTCATATTTCATACCTCCGCCGAGCCAGTCGATAATAAAACCGACAAGCTGACACTTGTAATACATAATCATTGCGTCAAGGTCATCTTCGGCAATATTTTTTGTAATTTCAAGCTTGTCAAAATAGCTTTTTATAGCGTGAGTACAAATCCTGTTGAGATACACATCAAATGTAGTTCTGTTCGCAGAATTGTAAATGTGCTGAATCACCGACTTGTTAGAAAAAGCATAGTCAATTACAGAAATCAGGCTTTCATAAACAGAGGTATTGTTGTCGGTTTCGGTCGCAACAAATCTGTCAGCCTCTTCAACGAGAATTTCCTCAAGAAGCGACGGAATGTCGTCAAAATGGTAGTAGAAGGAATTACGGTTAATTCCGCATTCTTCAACAATTTCCTTGACTGTAATTTTATTCAACGGCTTTTTATTCAAGAGCGAAATGAATGTCGCCTTGATAGCCGCCTTGGTAAATGTCGGCATAGTGTCCCCCCTGAAAATTGCAAAACATCCGTGTGCAGACGGATATTTCCGTTCCGAATTTTTTCATACACAATATATGCAGCCGATTGCTACACTAATCAAAGTAAATTGTATCACAATTATTTAAAAATAGCAATAACAAGCATATTAACAAAATCAGGGGTTTGTTTTGTATTTCCTATGTAAAAAAGCCCCGAAATTGATGTTACCCCCAAAAAAGTCAAACCAAAAATCTAATTATTTTGGAGGTTGATTCAAAATCGTGGCTTCGTGGCTTTATATTTATAAAATTATAAATTCAATATCTTTCGGGAAATCATTTTGCACACTGCAAAGGCTGATTTCATAGTCCGAAAATTTATATTGTTTCATATAATATTCGGTTTGATTTTCAGAGAATTTTCCGTTGCTGACATCAACACTTTTTGCGCCACGGTGAAATCCGTCACCCATACATTTTAGGAGTGCTTCTTTTTTAGTCCACAATTCAAAAAATGTGCCGAGCCTGTCAAAAGCGTTGCCGAGCAATTTCATCTCGTTGTCGCAGAAAACAATTTTTCCGAGCCTTATGCCCTTGAGAAATCGAATTTCTTCAATATCACACCCGACTTCGGACCCCGACAACGCAAAAAGCACATAGCTTCCGCTGTGCGAAATATTGAAACAAAGCCCATTGTCACATTCGGGCTTGCCGAATTCATTCACGGTGATTTTTGCACCGCCAAGAAATTTGTTCATAAACAAGCCGCCTGCAATGCAACGCAGTTTATCGTCAGCTCTGCGGCATCTTTGAACACGCTCCGCCCTTTCGGGAGAAAGCTCACCGACTCTGTCAAAAGAAATTTTGCGGATATCGGTTATAAAAAGCCGTGTTTTCATATCAATAGCCACGAAGTGCGTCAAGCGAATCATCGGACATAATCCAATCGTTCACATCAATTTCAGTAAATTCGGTTTTGTTGTTTCTGACAATAACCTTGTCAATACCTGCGTTGATAACCATACGCTTGCACATTGCACACGAAGATGTGTTCTGAACATACTCGCCGTTTGACATCTCCTTGCCGACAAGATAAAGCGTTGCGCCAATCATCTGTTCTCTTGATGCATGAATAATAGCGTTCGCCTCGGCGTGAACGCTTCTGCAAAGTTCGTAACGCTCGCCACGGGGAATGTTGCGTTCCTGACGGATACAAAATCCCAAATCACAGCAATTTTTTCTGCCTCTCGGAGCACCTGTATAGCCTGTTGAAACGATCTGGTCGTTGTTCACGATAATCGCACCAAAATTTCTGCGCAGGCAAGTTCCCCTTTCAAGCACAGTTTCGGCAATGTCAAGATAATAATTAATTTTGTCAATTCTGTCCATATAAAAACACCGTCCGTTATCATAATTTCAAATTCGGTCAAGTATATTTTAGAGTAGCCGAGTAGCCGAAAGCAGTATCAACCTTTGAGCTTTTCAACACAATCTCTACATACATATTTTCCGCCGAATGCAATCAGATTATCAAGAGTATTGCAAAAAACGCACTTGCTCTCTGCCTTTTTAATCGTAACGCACTCATCGTCAGCCTCAATGTGAAGAATGTCACCCGGCTTAATGTTGAGGTGGTTGCGGATATCCTTTGATATTACAATTCTGCCTGCTTTATCAATTTCCCTAAAGTTTGTATAAATCATTTTAATTCACCATAATCCCTATTTTTTAATTCACCATAATCCCTATTTTTACCTATACTACCATTTTTCGGGATTTTTGTCAACGATTTTATTAAATAATTTGATTACAAAAATGACAATATTGTATATTTTGTCGTTAATTGCAGCAAAAGGAGTAAAAATGCTGAATTATATCTGGAGCGGACTCATTGCCGTGAGCGTATTATGTGCGTTGTTTATGGGCAACACCGCCGACATTTCAAACGCACTCATCGAAAGCGGAGCGTCATCAATACAGCTTATTCTCACAATGGCAGGCATAATCTGCCTTTGGTCGGGAATTATGAAAATCGCAGTTGAAAGCGGTTTGACAAACATTTTTGCAAAAATCTTTGCACCGTTGCTCCGTCCGCTTTTTCCGAGGCTTGATAAAAAAAGCGACGCCTTTCAAAGCATCACTATGAATATCAGTGCAAATCTGCTCGGACTCGGCAATGCCGCGACACCTTTCGGACTAAAGGCAATGGAACAGCTGCACACGCTCAATGACCGCCGTGACATTGCGAGCAACGAAATGGTTGTTTTTGTAGTTATGAACACGGCGTCACTCCAGCTGTTACCCACAACGCTTGCCGCACTCCGCCAATCCTACGGAAGCTCTGCGCCTTTTGAAATTATCGTGCCCGTCTGGATAAGCTCTGCGTGTGCGTTGACGGTGGCATTGCTGATTGCCTGTACGCTGAATATCAGGCAAGGTAAAATTTGAGAAATGTGGTGAGCAAATGGAATTTGTAATGCCGGCATTTGCGTGTATTGTTGTGGTATTCGGGCTGATAAAAAAAGTTCCCGTATTCGATGTGTTCATCTCGGGAGCAAAAGAGGGAGTAAAACTTCTGTACAACATTGCCCCTACAATTATGGGACTTGTGTTTGCCGTTGACCTTTTGCAGTCAAGCGGAGCAATTGACGCAATATGCGCACTGATTCAGCCGACAGCGGAATTTTTAGGATTTCCGAAAGAAATTGTTCCGCTCGTACTCCTCCGCCCCGTTTCGGGAAGCGGTTCAACCGCACTCCTCACAGCCCTTTACAAAACCTGCGGTCCCGACAGCTTTGCGGGCAGAACAGCATCCGTACTCGCAGGTTCAAGCGAAACAACCTTCTACGCAATCGCAATGTACTTTGGCTGTATCCGTGTCAAAAAAATTCGCCACACCCTCTTTGCCGCCATAACCGCCGACCTAACCGCCGCAATTATGAGTGTTATAACGGTCAGATTGTGGTTTAATATGTGATTGTAAAGTGTTCCCATTTCGGCACACTTTTCCTTGTCTTTGGGTTTTTGTTCCCATTTCGGCACGATTTTATTTTAACATTTTTCAATTTATCATTTTCCTTGCCAAACAGAGTTATTATTCCAAAAAATCCGATACTAAATCACAAAATTAAAAAGCCCTTTGAGAAAAGATTTCTCAAAGAGCTTGATAAACTGGAATTTATATTGCAATCATTTTTTCTTTAATTCTAGAATATTCTTCTCGATCTGCTGTATAACCCCCTGAAATCATCATCCGTTTTTCCTGTCGAATCTTCAAGTTTCCAGTTGTCATCAAACGCTCTGCCGATAAACGGACAACCTACATCACAACCCATGGAGATGGAGATGTCTGGCTCCGGGATGCTTGATATCAGCTTAGAATACTGCTTTTTCTCCATGTCGATGCCGTAAAGCTCCTTCATGAGACGGACGGCATCCTGATTGATCTGGGGCACAGCAAGTATGATGGAATCCTTCAGGAAATCAATGCCCGTATGATTCTGTATAATTTCTGTGAATTAGTGACTTCTCACACTGTGGTAAAAACATCTAAAAATACCAAACACGTCTATAAAATTAATTTCGCCACCGCAGTAAACATATGCAGGGCATATCTGAAAAACGGCGGTGACGAAACTGAGATCATGCTCCTCATACAAAGGCACTGACACCAGTCAGATCCAACCGTAAATACCCTATCAACCTCCGACCAAAGAGAAATAGGGATTTCATGTATCGGGTAGCTTAAACCTCATCCCTATTATACTTCTTAATGCGGCAGATGTGCAATCTGTCTTTTCGGTATACCTAAAAATATTTTTGCAGCATATGTGAGTATTTTTCCATAATGTACAGTACAAGTTCTTCCATGACCGTCCTTAACTGAACAATGTTTCGGAAGATGTGATATACTTTATTTCGTTATTTGAACTTAACTAAATGACATTGAATATTTGCTTTTACTACTTGATTTTTCTTCTTTGTGCCTTTAACATTCATTTTAGATACCTCTTGTATTCTTTAGATTTTACCAACTTGCCGGTCAGTAATAATCTATATTTACTTGAGGTATTTTTTTGTGTCAATCTCTTGACCTATTTAAAGTATACAGGAAGCTTTCTGTAATAAAAAAATGATTTCTAGTTAATTTATTCAAACATTATACTTCTCCAGTAACAAGATACTTTTCTAATTCTTTATCATTTCCAAAAGAATAAAAGTTAAAGCAACTGTTTGTATTGTTGCCTTTGGCACTTTCCTGTTTACAAAGCGTATTGTCACAGTTGCCACTATGAACAGGAACAATTCGTAATGTTTCTTCGCTATCGTTGTCTCTGATTTTTACAAATAAATCCTGTCTATCATTTAATGGCTGTCCACATATACAACAATAAAAATCTGATGGCTTTTTCATAAGTACTCCTTTCAAAAACAAGAAAAACTATTGCTGTATAAACACAGTTCTTCCCCTTGAATTGGTTTTGTTATATCCCCTCATCTAGGGGAAGTACTGTATTTGACTCATTTAAGAGTCTAGCAATAGTTTTTCTTTATTTATATATTTCTTTACCCAAAGGATTACTTAACAGTAGCCTTTTTCAGGTTTGACCATGGGCTGAAGACTTTCTTTCCGTCTT
>ENA-OPCC01000962-OPCC01000962.1-human-gut-metagenome-genome-assembly--contig:-NODE-962-length-13482-cov-3.620168_pt1 | contig 13482 bp, 9 predicted proteins | sample MGYA00241558_ERZ501467 | MGnify/ENA primary metagenome ERZ501467 (study PRJEB25962, sample SAMEA2042620) | human gut metagenome | biome: human gut; feature: human-associated habitat; material: faeces...
CCGGCGTTCAGCTCGTTGATCTGGATGCCGCTTTCCTTCAAAAAGCCGCCGTCAATGCCGATCTCGCCGAACTCGTTCTCGATCAGCACCACCTGCTGGCCGGCAAAGGCCTCTTTGATGAGCTTTTTGATCAGGGTAGTTTTACCGGCACCAAGGAAGCCGGAGAAAATATCGATTTTGGTCATGATTCAATTGCCTCTTTCTTTGAATAGCACACAGAGCCGCAGAGTGCTGGCTCAAAAAACTTACACTCCTATTATAACAAGGCTGTCAATGGGAAAACGGCCTTTTTCAAGAAAAAATTGTAACTTTTTTTGCAAATTGGCGGCATTTTGAGGGAGAACGAACTCCCTCAGTCAAAACCTGACGGTTTTGCCAGCTCCCTCGGGGAGGGAGCCTCTGGCGTGCCCGCAAACTTGGCGCTTACGCCGGAAACTGCAAACCCCTCTGGTGAAAAAGTGGTTCAGAAACGCCCGCAGGCGTTTCTGAACCACAAATATAAAAATATTTTCCGCTGAACATGGCCAGAGCGCAAGCGGAGGTCATTCCAAACCGTCCCGCCCCTGCATTGCAATCTTTTTCCCGGAATGATACAATAAGGCCAAACAGAAATGCACCGCTGCCGGGCTTTCCGGTGAGAGAAAAGGAAGCAAATCATATGAGCATGAATACCGTACCCGAGCGCCTTGCCGCGCTGCGTGCCGCCATGGCCGCAAACGGCGTGGCTGTTTATCTGATCCCGGTGGGGGATCCCCACGCCAGCGAATACCTGCCCTGCCATTACACCAGCCTGACCTGGTTCTCCGGGTTCCACGGCGAGAACTCCAACTTCGTGGTCACCCGCACCGAGAGCGCCCTGTGGGCCGACGGCCGTTATTTTGTGCAGGCCGAGAAGGAAATTGCGGGTACCGAGATCAAGCTGCAGCGCATGGGGGAACCCGGCGTGCCCACCGTGGAGGAATACTGCGCAAATGCCCTGAATGAGGGCGAAGCACTGGGCCTGTGCGGCCTGACCGCCAGCACGGCCCTCGTGAACGACCTGAAAAAGGCACTGGAAAAGAAGGGTGCTTCCATCAAGACCCTGAACCTTGAGGACGAGCTGTGGACGGAGGGCCGCCCTGCCCTGCCGGATACCCCAGCGTGGATCCTGCCGAAGGAATATGCGGGCTTCTCCCCGGCGGAAAAGCTGGATCAGCTGCGCAGCAAGCTCAAGGAGCTGGGCTGTACCGCTCAGTTTGTGGGCAAGCTGGATCATCTGGCATGGCTTTTGAACCTGCGCGCCATGGACATTGAGTGCACTCCCTATGCCATGGCCTACTGCTATGTGACCCCAAGCCGCGCGGTACTCTTCATCAACACGGCCCGCGTCACCCCGGAGGCAAAGGCAGAGCTGGAAGCCAACGGCATCACGCTGGCGGAGTACGACGATGTGCTGAAGTTCCTCGCTGCTGAGACGGAACCTCAGACCGTGCTGGCCGAGTGCGCCACGGTGAACTACGCCGTGTATCAGGTGCTGGAGCAGAACCCTGCCCTCACCGTGAAGGACGGCACCGACCCGCTGCTGATGATGAAGGGCGTGAAGAACGAAACGGAGCTTGCCCACACAAAGCAGGCCCATATCCGGGACGCTGTGGCCATGGTGCGGTTCCAGATCGAGCTGGAAAGCCGCCTTGCTGCCGGTGAGACCCTGACCGAGCTGACGGTGGATGAAATTCTGCACAAGTACCGCAGTGCGGACGATAAATTCCTTGTGGAAAGCTTTGGCACCATTGCGGCCTACGGCGGCAACGCAGCCATGATGCACTACCACGCCACCCCGGAAGATCACGCTGTGCTGGAAAAGAAGGGCTTTCTGCTGGTGGACAGCGGTGCCACCTACATGGACGGCACCACCGACATCACCCGCACCTACCCGCTTGGCCCGCTGACCGAGGATGAAAAGCGCTTCTACACATGGACTCTGCAGAGCCACATCGACCTTGCCAAGGCCGTCTGGCTGGATTACTGCGAGTGTAAGATGATCGACACCATTGCCCGGGAACCGCTGTGGCGGCACCTCATCAACTACCGCTGCGGCACCGGTCACAGCGTCAGCTTTGTGGGCAACGTGCACGAAGGCCCCCACGCCCTGAACGGCCGCAACACCACCCTGATGCGCCCCGGCATGGTGGTCACCGACGAGCCGGGCGTTTACGAGACCGACCTCGTGGGCATCCGCATCGAGAACGAGCTGGTGTGCGTGCACAGGGCCGATAACCAGTACGGTACCTTCCTTGGTTTTGAACCGCTGATGTTCGTACCCATTGCCACCTCTCCCATCCTGCCCGGTGTGCTGGATAAGGACGAGATCGCATGGCTGAACGATTACCACCGTCAGGTGTTTGCAAAGCTGGCACCGCACCTGAACGACGAAGAACGCAGCTGGCTGGCGGAGAAGTGTGCCGCCATCGGCTGCTGAGAAAGCACAAAAAACACCCGGAGCCGTGCAGGAGCCAGAGCGGCTCTCGGCGGCAGCCGGGTGCTTTTTATAGGGTCACAGCTTGCAGCAGTGCGTCTGTGGGGTGTCCAGCGGCGGAAGAGTGAACTCGTTTTCGCCAAAGGGCGAACGCAGGATGGCCGCCCGCGTTTCCGGGTAGATGCCAAGTTCGGTGTAGATGTCCCGGTACAGGAGCATCACCCGCCGCCGCAGCGAAAGGATGTCGGCGGTGGTCACTCTGGAGTGGGAGACGCTCTGGCTGTTCTGCAGGTAGTAATAGCCGATATCCGGGATGGAAACGGCGGTGCGCACATAGCGCAGATATTCGGTGTTGAACAGCTGATCCTCCGCAAACAATTCTTTGCGGAAATGGAGGCTGTGCTTCCGCAGGAGGTCACGGCGGTAGAGCTTGTTGCAGGGACTGCCATAGTAGAAGGTGTTCGGCTTCTGGATCAGATGCTTTGCGTACTCCTGTCCGGTGTACACCCCGGCAGGCAGATAGCCATAGGCCCGGGTGCGGGGCGGATTGCGCTGGAGCACATGCTGCAGCGCCTTTTCCCATGGGCGGATGCGCTCCACATAGTTTTCCGGGTACACCATCCAGAAGGGCGCGATCACAAGATCGGCGGTGTGGGCCTCGGCGGCGGAGACCAGCTTTTCCGTAAAATCGGGGGCCAGCCAGTCGTCGCTGTCCACAAACTGGATGTATTTGCCGTGGGCCAGCGCAATGCCCTGATTGCGGGTATCCGCTGCGCCGGTGTTGGTTTTATCCACCAGTGCAATGCGGTGGTCGCTGGCGGCAAGGGCGCGGCAAACGGCAAGGGTGTCGTCGGTGGAGCCATCGTTTAGCAGCAGGATCTCAATGCTCTTATAAGTCTGGGCGCAAATGCTTTTGACACAGCGGGCAATGCACCCGGCAGTGTTGTACATGGGCACGATGATGCTTACAAGGGGAAATTCCATAGGTTCTCCTTTTCTCAGATGCGGCTGTGGGTGCGGGCAAATGCGTCGGAAAGCTTCTGCACCGGGCCGTTGGGCAGAGGGCTTTCAAACAGGCTCAGATAGATGCCGTGCAGCCGCAGGCGGAATTTATCGTACACGCCCAGCTGGATACACATTTCCTTGTAGGTGTGGTACATCCGGCTGCGGTGGCGCAGCATGTCCGCCGCGCTCACCTGCGTATGGCATACGCTCTGCGGGTTCTGGATGTAGCAGTAGGCGGCTTCGTTGATGGCGGCAAACCGCTGTGCCACCTGCAGATACCGGGTGTTGAACAGCTGGTCCTCGGCGTATACCACATGCTCGAACCGGATGTGCGCCATCTGGATGAGATCCCGGCGGTAGAGCTTGTTCCAGAGCACGCCGTAGTAAAAGGCAGCGGCATTGCCGGTGAGCTGCCACAGGTAATCCACCTTGTTGTACACCCCGGCGGGCAGCAGGCTGTACTCCCGGGTGTCATAGCCGCCATCCTTGCGGGGCACCATCATCCGGTAGGGAGCCAGCACAAGGTCGGCATGGCTGCGCTGCATAGCATCCACCAGGTTTGCGGTGCAGCCCGGCAGCAGGTGATCGTCGCTGTCCGCAAACTGGATGTATTCGCCGTGGGCAAGGGCAAGGCCGCAGCTGCGGGTGTCTGCTGCGCCGGTGTTGGGCTTGTCCACCACACGGATGCGGCTGTCGGCGGCAGCAAGCTTCCGGCAGACAGCAAGGGTGTCGTCGGTGGAGCCGTCGTTCAGCAGAAGGATCTCAAGCTCCGGGTAGCTCTGGGATGTGATGCTCTCCACACAGCGGGAGATGAAGCCCGCCGCGTTATAGGCGGGCACGATAACGCTGACAAGCGGCTGCGGCATGGCGGGTCCCTCCGTTTTTTCTTTTTTCGATGCAGCAAAGTTTTATTTATCATACTCCAGCCCTGCGCAAAAATCAAGGCGGGCGGCTGGCGGAAAGGAGAATGTGAGATGGTATTTCACATTGCGGTATGCAGCCCGGACGCGGCCTTGCGCAGCGGGCTGGAACGCCAGTGCATGGAATATTTTGCCCGGCGGCAGGATGCGTGCATCGTGCAGCAGCTGCCGGATGCAGATGCAGCTGCGCCTGACCTACCACATGCCCAAATGAAAGGAGTTTTGATATGACTGTTTCTGAAACTCTGGCTAAGCTCAAGACCGATAAGGGTATCGAGCCGAAAGCCGACTACACCGGCGTAGAGCGCGCCGATGACTTTATTTTTGCCATTCAGACCAGTACCGAGCAGACCAAGGTCGGTGACTGGATCGTATGTGCAGAGCGCGTCAAGGAGCATTCCGGTGCTCTGAACGCCACCACCGAGGACAACTCGTATATCCGCGCCGGCACTGTGACCGAAAAGGGAGAGGTTCAGCGCACCTTTGCCCTGAACGGCAACCGTTGCGTGGGTGACGCTGCGCAGGATTTCCTGCTGAGCCACAAGGTCAAGTTCGGTTCCGGCCAGAGCGTGATCTTCCCCTACGTCTACTTCAGTGTCAAGACCGGCAAGGGCGAAAAGGGCCAGGCATCCTTCATCGTCACCAGCGATACCAGCGGTGCCGCCGGTGCCGCTGCAGGCTTTGCCTGCGACGTAAAGGGCATTGGCACCCCGTCGGAGTACGATTACCTGAACGACCCCGACATGCAGACGCAGGCAGCGCCCGGCAAGGCGGTCAAGGCCTGATATCCGCTTTCCCGTTCCGGTCCCGGAACGGGATTTTTTATGCCGTGAAACAGGTTTCTCCGGGGCAGTACCGGGGCACGGCGCAACGAAAGGAGCCAGAAAATGTTTATTTGTGGACAGGAATTTGAGTTTTCCATTTTGAACGCCAACGATATGGACCGCTTTGAAGATGCCAACGAACAGATGCAGCAGGCCGGCAGGGCCGAAACTGAGCGCTTCAACCATGGCGGTGTGCGTCTGGGTGACTATATGCGCGCACAGGCAAGGATCGTCATACACTGCATCGACGAGATCCTCGGTGCAGGCGCATCCGACCGCCTGGGTCTGGACGAGAACAACGCAGCGCCTATCTACGATGTGCTGGATGCCATCAACGAGGCCTGCAAGGCTGAAAAACAGCACTACGCCGACCGTATCCCGAAGCCGCAGCCCATGAACCGCGCCCAGCGCCGGGCCGAGAAGAAAGCACGGCAGCGCACCCAGACGGCAGGCCACATCGTCAGTCAGCAGCCTGTGAGCTTCCCCGCACAGCCGCCTGCCGCTCAGATGGTGGAGCGTGTGGACAAAGCTGCCCGCCGCAAGGCTCTGTTGGCCGAACTGGCTGCTCTGGAAAATGACTGACCTGCTGACGGATGCCCTGCCTACCACGTGGGAAGGCAGACGCATCGACCCGGATTTCCGGCATATGGTCTGGCTGCTGAATACCTACCGCCGGGCAGAAACTGACGAAGAAAAGGTCCAGTTGATGCACGACGCAGCGGAACGTTTTTTTGCAGATTCAATTCCAGACCCACAGCTGCCGGATGCTTTTGCGTCCCTGATGCGCTTTTTCCGCGGTTGTGCGGACGACGCTCCCGGTGGAGAGCCGCCGGAGGCCGATGCCGGTGCCGGTGAGATCACGCTGGACTACCACTGCGATGCAGCCTATGTTCTTGGCGCATTCCAGCAGGCCTACGGCATCGATCTGACCACTGACAAGGTGCACTGGTGGCGTTTTATGGCGCTGATGCAGGCACTGCCTCAGGAGACCGCGCTGTCGCAGATACTGCAGATCCGCACCACGGATACCAGCGAGATGGACCCAGCCACCCGACAGCGATACGAAGCGGCAAAGGAGCGGTACGCCCTGCCGCCGGAGCTGAAAGGAGGTGCGCGCGATGTTACCCCGCAGCAGCATGATGCCGCATTCCTCGCGCGGTTCCGCTGAGAACAGTACCCGCGTGCCGGTGCGCTGCCCGTATTGCAGCAAGCCGCTGCCTGCCTGGGCAGAAGCTTCCGCCAGCGCTCACGGTGTGTGGGTCAAATGCAAGAACCCGGCCTGCCGCCGGGAAGTAGAGATCAAGTTATAACAGCCTGTGCCCTTGTGCCCGCGCTCTTTTGGAATGGAGAGATGTGGACACATGGCAGATTTCAGCATCACCGGCGAAGTAAGGCTCAACAGTGACCCGGCGGAAAAGAGCACCAGCAAATGGACCGTTGCCGCCGGAAACATGATTGCTGACTTTGCGAAGAAAGCTTCGGCGGAACTGGGCAAAGTGGTCAAAAGCGGCATTGACTACAATGCCAGCATGGAAAGCTACCTGACCAATTTCAAGGTCATGCTGGGCAACGAAGAGCTTGCGGCCGAAAAGCTTTCCGAGCTGCGTAAGATGGCAGCGTCCACGCCCTTTGCTCTGTCCGACCTGACCGAGGGCACACAGACCCTGCTACAGTTCGGCATTGCCGCAGACGACACCACCGGCGTGCTGAAACAGCTTGGCGACATCTCCCTCGGCAACGCGGACAAACTGCAGACGCTGGTACGCGCCTACGGCAAGATGTCCAGCGCAAAGAAGGTCACGCTGGAAAACGTCAACATGATGATCGATGCGGGCTTCAACCCGCTGAACCAGATCTGCGACGCCACCGGCGAGAGCATGTCCGACCTGTACAAGCGCATCTCGGACGGAAAAGTCAGCTTCAGCGAGCTGCAGGCCGCCGTTTCTGCCGCCACCAGTCAGGGCGGGCAGTTCTACAACGGTATGCTGGAAGCCAGCCAGACCTTCAGCGGGCGCATGTCCACCCTGAAGGATAATGTCAGCGCCCTGACCGGTGAGCTGACCAGCGGCCTGTTTGCGGCTCTGGGTGATTTGGTTGTCAAGCTGAACGAGGTGGTGGTCTCCTTCCTCGACAGCGACGAGAAGATGGCCCAGCTCAAGGAGACCATCGGTATTGCAACGGCTGTTGTGGCCGCTGCCGGTGCAGCGTTCGCCGGGTATAAAGCAACCATTGCGGCAACAACGGTGGTTACCACTGCACAGAAATTGGCTGTTACCGCATTGAACACGGCAAATCTACAGGCTGCCGCTGGCGCAGGCATTTTCAAAGTTGCAATGGCTGCACTGAACAGTGTGGTTGCAGCAAATCCGATAGGGCTGGCAGTAGCTGCATTTGCCGCTCTGACGGCGGGGCTCATCACAGCATATAAGAGCAGTGAAACGTTCCGTTCCGGTTGGAACACCTGCATGAACGGCCTGCGTTCTGCTGCTGATTTTGCTGTGAACAGCGTGTTGACAACGCTTAACATGCTGATGTCGTCCATCCGCGGTATTGCTGCCGCACTTGCCGCTTTACCGCAGGGTGCAGCGGCTGCGGTGGATGCTTATAATAGCGCTTACGCGGCTTCGCGCCAAAATTACACGCAGAAGCGCAATCAGAAAAACTGGGACAACTCCCACAAAGACCTCGAATGGGACGATGACAACGGATGGGTCCCGAAAGGCACCAGCAGCTCCGGCAACGGCAGCAGCCGCACTGGAAGTCAGACAGCTGCGAACCCTTACCAGGCCATCACCAGCGGAGCCAAGAAGGCCAGCAAGGCCACGAAGCAGGCCGCCGCAGAAGTCGTCAAGTCCATCTCGGACACCACGACCGAAATCGACGGCAAGATCACCCGCACCACCGAAAACATCACCGAAACGCTCTCCAACGGCAAGACCCAGCAAAAGCAGGTCATCACCGAGACTTCCCGGCAGATGGTGGATGGTGTGCTGAAGGATGTCAAGACCATCACAGAGGTTGCTGCGGACGGCACCAAGACTGTCAAGCAGACCATGGAGGATGTCAAGGCATCCGTACAGACCACGGTCAAGGACACCCAAACCAGCATCGTGGGCGGTGCGCAGGTCACGGTGGAAAAGACCACCGAGACCCTGACTGATGGCAGCGAGCGGGTGTCCACCGTGACTACCCGCACCGGCACCGAGGTCATCGAGGGAGTAGAGCGCACCGTCAAGACCGTGACCACCAAGACCGCCGACGGTGTGGAGACCACGGTCAAGACCATTGAGGATGCCGGTCCGCAGTATGCCAGTGCCGGAGAGCTGTTGACCACTCAGCTGCGCACCAAGCTGGAAGATGGCTGGAAGAGCATCAAGAAGGACATCCAGACCGACGCGGTCGGTGCCATCAAGACCCTTGCCAACGCGCTGAAAAACGGCGATCTGGAACAGCTGGGCTTCTGGGCAGCTTCCTACTTCTGGCAGGCGTGCACGGATAAACAGAGGGAGCAGATCACGGCCATTGCGCAAGGTGCGCTGGACCAGCTCGGCAATGCGCTGTCCGGTGTTGGCAACAAGCTGGCAGCTCTTGCATCCAGTCTGGTTGCAAAGTTCGTGCCCGCTGCAACGACGGCCACCGGTGCGCAGGAGGGGCTTAACGTTGCCATGGATGCCAACCCCATCCTGCTGGTGATTTCTCTGATCGGCATGTTGGTGGGCGCACTGCTCAACTTTGCCAGCACAAACAAAAACGTCGCAAACGGCATGAACGATGTATGGTCGGGCGTGGCCGATTTCATGTCTTACATTTTTGAGGGCCTGATGTACGTCCTTGGCTTGTTTGTGGAGCAGTTTGTCATCGAGATCAATACGCTGATCGGTGCCTATAATCTCGTCGCACAGCTTTGGGACGGCCACATCGACTATGTGTCCAACCCCGCATGGGACTATGCCAAGAAGATCCAGAAGGAGCGTGAGGACCGCAAGAACGCCCGCCTCGCCAAGCAGGAGCAGGCCGAGCTGGATGCGGAGTATGCCCGTCAGTCCGGCGATGCCGAGAAAAAGCAGCTGGATGCCGAGTACGCTAAAAAGGCTGCCGAACTTGCCCGGGCGAAACTTACCGAGGATGACCCCGGTATGCTGGATGCCGAAAAGGCCGTGGCTGCTGCGGACTATAAAAAATCCGTTGCCGACCTCGAAAAGAAACTGCTGGATGCCGAGTACAAGAAGCAGTCGGCGCAGATCGGCAAAAAGACTGCTGCCGATGCAACCGCGCTGGCGGATCTGGAAAAGCAGCTTGTCGAGGCCGAGAACACCCTGCGGATGGGCGACCTTGAGCGGGAACTGCTGCAGCTGGACTACGAAAAGACCCTCCGAGACCTGGAAGAAAAATACAAGCCCAGCACCCCCGCCGAGCCGGAGAAGCCTGATGCCTCGACGGACCCCGGCACCCCCGGGACTACGCCGGATAAGGATAATACCGATGCCATCCGGGACAACACCGAGGCCCTGCTGGCCGCAAACAGCAAGCTGGCCGAGATGGTGCGGCAGGCAGACAGTCTGGTTCTGTCGGACAACATGGCCATCTCTCGCAGTGTGGCCGCTTCCGGCACGGCAAAGGTGGCCGCAGCCGCCAACCAGTACCACCGGGAGGGCGACACCAACATCACCCAGAACATTTACAGCAAGGCCCAGACGGCGGCAGACCTCCAGCGGGAAGCACGCTGGGAAGCCGACCGGGCCAAGGCCCAGAAACGATGAAAGGAGGGCTCTGAATGCCATTTCGCAAAGACCATTTGCGGCTCGTGACGGATGCCGGGGCCGCTCTCGACATCGGGTGGGACTACGGCACGCCCTACTCCCTCGATCCCATCAATGGTGTGAACGTAGATCTGCAGACCGCACAGGGCGTGAACCAGATCGGCAACACGGTGGAGAAACAGAGCGTGGCCGGGGTGAGCCGTGAACTCATCATCCACTGCCACAGCCCCCACGGCGATGCGGATGCCGCCCTGCTGCTGGAAAAACTCCCCTACTTCACCAGCGGCACCATGTACTTTGAGGACAAGTATTTCTGCCGCTTTGTGCTTTCCAAGACCCCCTACACAAAGAGCATCCACCCATACCCGGTCCTTGACATGATGTTCTTCTGCCCGAAGCCCTTCTGGTACGATCTGACCGCTCAGAGCTTCTGCATCAACGGCTTTGTGCCCAGCTTCAGGCTGCCGGTCAACTACTCCAAGCCCCACCGGTTCGGCGTGCGCACCTCGTTTGGCTGGCAGAACGCGGTCAACCCCGGGGCGCTGGCTGTACCCTTCACGGCCACCCTCAAAAGTGACGGTGCGGTGGTCAACCCCTGCGTGCTGAACATCATCACGGGCCAGAGCATCCGCATCCTGACCACCCTGACCCCGGGGCAGGTCATCGAGATCTACCGCACCACCACCGACAAGCTGGCCGTCAAGCGGACAGAGGACGGCACGGAGGAGAACATTTTCTCCCTGCTGGACGAGGACAGCGACCTGCTGGAGCTGGCTCCCGGAGACAACCTGCTCAAGGCCACCGCCGACAGCGGCGAGACCCTCCTGCAGGTCACGGTGCAATTTTATCCCATGGTTTCAGGCATTCTGCCGGAGGTGATTGCATGACGCTGGATGTTTTGGATGAGACGACCCTTGCCCGGCTGGGCCGGGTGGAGGTCTGGGTGAGCCTTTACTGGGACGAGCCCTACAACACCGAGGGTGAGTTCACCCTCGAAGTCAGACCCACCGAAGAGAACCTGTCCCTGCTGCGGGAGGGCCGCTGGCTGCGCCGCAGTGACAGCGACGTGCCCATGCGCATCTGCCACCGGAGCAACGAGAACACCGACAGCAATCTGGTGGTCACCGGCTTCCCGGGAACGTGGATCTTCACCAAGCGGGTCTGCACCGTCATCGTGAAGAGCGAGAACGCGGAGCAGGCCATGCGCAGGCTGGTCAATTCCATGGAGCCGTGGCCCAAGCTGGAGCTTGGAGAGCTGGTGGGCTTTGACACCACCTACACCGCACAGACCTCCGGCGGCAGCATCATGGACTACCTGATGACCATCGGCGCGGCCTGCGACCTAGGCTTCCGGGTACGGCTGGCAGGCAAGAACGCAGATAAGAAGCTGCTGTTCGAGGTCTACCGGCCCACCGCCGACCCCAACAACAGGTTCAGTACCAAGTGGGGCAACCTGACCGGGGCCAGTTGGGCCTTTGGGGACAGCGACTATGCCAACGTTGCCGTTGTTCAGGGGGCCGGTGAGGGCGATGCCCGGGCCACCGTGACCGTGGGCCTGACGGATGCCACCGGAGCCGACCGGCGGGAGCTCTATGTGGATGCCCGGGACGTGCAGCCGGACGAGGAAAAGGGCGAGAGCAACAAGAGCGAAGCCTACCTCGAGCGGCTCATGGCCCGGGGCACCAACAAGCTGCTGGAACAGCTGCGCACCGGCTCCATTGAGCTGACCATCGATGCCGAGGGGCTTTCCCCCGGCGACGTGGCCTTCTGCACCATCCCGGAGCTGGGATACAAGGCCACCGTCCGGGTGGCCGATGTCATCACCCAAAGCCAGAGCGACAGCACCACCCGCACCGCGCGGCTGGGCACACCGGTCTGGCGCAAGCTGTAAGGAGATGATCTTTTGAGCAAAATCGTTTTATACCCCGCCGACGGCTACGACTTCGATGCCGCAGACGTGGCGGCCTACCTTGCGGGCCTCACCAGCGGTGTGTTCAGCTCCGCTGAGGACTTCCCGGTGACAGCCGCAGACGGGCTGAAGGTCACCGTGGGCGCGGGCCGTGGCTGGGTGCACCCCAGCCGTTTCACCGGCTACTCCATCACAAAGCGGGAGGCCGATACCCTGACCCTGCCGCTGGCCGATCCGTCTCTCCCCCGCATCGACCGCATCGTCATGCGCTATGATGCCGGTGCCAGAGCCGCCAGCCTGCAGGTGCTGCAGGGCACGGCATCCAGCACACCCACGGCCCCGGCCATCTCCCGCACTGAGCTGATCTACGACCTCTGCCTTGCCGAGATTACCCGCCCGGCAGGCTCCACCGCCGTCACCACCGGCCAGATCACCGACACACGGCTGGACGAGAAACTCTGCGGCATCGTGCGGGACGGCGTGACCGGCATCCCCACCGACGAGCTGCTGGCCGCTGCCAGGGAGCGCATCAACGCACTGGAGGAGAAAGCCACCACCAGCGCCGCTGCGGCCGAGACCAGCGCTGCCGCCGCCAAGAGCAGCGAGACCAAGTCCGCCGCCAGCGAGAAGAACGCCAAGACCAGCGAGACTGCCGCCCAGCAGGCCCTGCAGGACACGAAAACGGAGCACACCGCCGCCTTGCAGGATATCGCACGGGTCCGCACCACAGCCCTGAACGACGTGGCCAACTCCACCAGGACAGCCACCGCTGCGGCAGAAACCGCCACCCAGCAGGCCACCGCCGCTGCGGGGAGCGCTTCCACCGCCTCCACCAAGGCCGGTGAAGCATCCACCAACCGTCAGGCGGCAGAAAAGGCTCAGAAAGGCGCAGAAAAGGCTCAGAAAGCCGCAGAGGATGCCGCAGAGCTTGCCGGGACACGGGCCGGAACGGACAAGACACTGTCCATCCCCGATGCTCCTGCCGATGCAAAGGCCACCGGTGACGCGCTGGAGAAAAAGGCCGATAAGACCCACACCCACGATCTGAGCGCACTCATCAACACGCTGAGCACGGGCAGCTCCACCCCGCAGGATGCGGACTACTATGTGAGCCAGTATGTCGGCGGCGGAGACACAACGACCATTTACCACCGCAGGCCTATGAGCGCCCTGTGGGCGTATATCAAGGGCAAGGCGGATGTTGTGTTTGCAGCCAAGAGCCACACCCACAATTATGCCGGGTCCGGCAGCGCTGGCGGGTCGGCCAACAGTGCCGTCAAACTCGATACCGCAACCGCGGGCAGTGCGACGAAACCGGTATACATCAGCGGCGGCAAGCCGGTGGCCTGCACTTACTCGCTGGGCAAGGATGTACCGGCCAACGCCGTTTTTACTGACCACACTTACGCCAAGATGACCGCCGCCACTGCCAGCGCAGCTGGCAAAGAGGGCCTTGTGCCTGCACCCGCAGCCGGTGCACAGGGTAAATTTTTGCGCGGGGATGGGACGTGGCAGGCCATTGCGACCAGTGTCCTGTCTGCATACCCTGTCGGCAGTATCTACCAGAGCACCAACTCCACCAGCCCTGCCGCCCTGTTTGGCGGCACAT
>ENA-OPCC01000990-OPCC01000990.1-human-gut-metagenome-genome-assembly--contig:-NODE-990-length-13188-cov-3.719790_pt1 | contig 13188 bp, 9 predicted proteins | sample MGYA00241558_ERZ501467 | MGnify/ENA primary metagenome ERZ501467 (study PRJEB25962, sample SAMEA2042620) | human gut metagenome | biome: human gut; feature: human-associated habitat; material: faeces...
CCTTTGGACCTAAATACGCCGCTTTTGATCGGTGGAGCGATCAGTTGGTACGTAGGAAGCCGTAGCAAAGACCAAAGCTTGAACTCGGCCCGCTTGGAGAAAGGTACGTTACTGGCTTCCGGCTTTATCGCCGGCGGTGCCTTGATGGGGGTGGTCAGCGCGGCCTTACGCTTCGGCGGAATCAACTTGATGAACGAGGAATGGGCATCTAGCAATGCCGCCGAGATACTGGCGGTTGTCATGTACCTTGTCATGATCGCTTACCTCACATTTAATTCCCTGAACGCGAAAAAAGAATAGAATAAAGGAATAAGGATATGGAAGCACCTGTAATCAATGTGGGAATCATGACCCACAAAGCGGTCTCATTTGTTTTTAACGAAGAGTATGTACATACGGAAACCGGCACGTTCACCATAGGCGAGCAACGTGCCCTCTGGGTAAACGGCAAGATCGTGTACAATGGGAAGCTTTATCAGGAGCTATTCTTCGAGCCGACCAGCCCGCAATCCTCTTTCGACTTGAAGGCGGTCACAATCGGCGTGGATTTTCACTGGCAACGGCAGGAGGATCAACGCTTCAAGGGAGCGTTGAACCTCGTGGCGACCGATAGAGGAATCGTCACGATCAACCAAGTGGACGTGGAGGAATACCTTACCAGCGTAATCTCCTCGGAGATGAGCGCCAACGCCTCCAAAGAGTTGCTGAAAGCCCATGCCGTGATCTCGCGAAGCTGGCTCTTGGCACAGGTCGAGAAGAATTTCAACTTGAACGGATCGGTTACGCCCTATAAAAGTTGTTACCGCGACAACGAGACCTTGATCCGCTGGTACGACCGGGAGGACCATGAGTTGTTCGATGTCTGTGCCGACGACCATTGCCAGCGTTATCAGGGAATTACCCGTGCCTCCAACCCGGTCGTCCAAAAGGTGGTCCACGAAACAAGGGGAGAAATATTGACGGATGGTGAAACGATCTGCGATACCCGCTTTTCCAAATGTTGCGGAGGTGTGACGGAACAGTTCGAACATTGCTGGGAACCGATCCCCCATTCTTACCTGACAGCATTGAGGGACAGTCGGGAAACAACTTTTCCGGACCTCACTCAGGAAGAAGAGGCCCAGAAATGGATTCGCTCCGCTCCCGATGCTTTTTGCAATACATCCGACAAAGCAATCCTTCGCCAGGTGCTGAACAACTACGATCAGGAGACAACTGACTTCTATCGCTGGAAAGTAGTTTACACCCAGGAAGAACTTTCTGCACTGATTCTGAAACGTTCCGGCATCGATTACGGGCAAATCATTGACCTTGTTCCTATTGCCCGCGGCACTTCCGGACGCTTGTGGAAACTGAAGATTGTCGGTACAAAGAAAACACTGACCATCGGAAAAGAATTGGAAATCCGCCGGACACTCTCTCCTTCGCACCTTTACAGTTCCGCATTTGTCGTAGACCGCACAGAGCTGTCGGAAGCAGGTATACCCGGACGCTTTATCCTCACCGGAGCAGGCTGGGGACACGGCGTAGGACTCTGCCAGATAGGCGCTGCCGTAATGGGCGAACAAGGATATGGATATGACGCTATACTGTTGCACTACTATATCGGCGCGAACATTGACAAACTATATGACTAATCTAATAACAGAAAAACAATTAATAGAATGAACAATATCAAGAAAATATCACCTTGGGCATGGGTTCCTACTTTGTATTTCGCACAAGGTATTCCCTACTTTATCGTGAACAACATCTCCGTACTGATGTTTGCCAAAATGGGCGTTCCCAATGGAGATATGGCGTTATTTACCAGTCTGCTGTATTTACCTTGGACCATCAAACCTTTCTGGAGCCCGTTTGTCGATATCATCAAAACCAAAAGATGGTGGGTTGTCTCCATGCAGATTCTGATGTCGATAGCTTTTATCTTGCTGACGTTGACCATACCGCGACCGGATGAAGCGACCATGGCGGCCGGAACCACTCCTATCAGTATGTTTACCCTCACGCTGATATTATTTATCATCACGGCATTTGCCTCCGCTACACACGACATTGCGGCGGACGGTTTCTATATGCTGGCGCTAAAATCGGGCGAACAGGCAGAGTTTGTCGGCATCCGAAGCACTTTCTACCGCCTTGCATCCATTTTCGGACAAGGAGTACTCGTAGCTATCGCCGGAGCCATCGAACTGAAATACGACAACATTCCGTTATCATGGACGATCACGATGCTGGTTACAGCCGTCATGTTCAGTGCGGTAAGTCTCTACCATCTCTTTGCGATACCCAAACCCGCTTCCGACAAGTCTGTCCTGGCACCGGGAACAGCCAGTGCAAAAGCCATTTTCAAGGAGTTCGGGCGTACATTCGCTACCTATTTCACTAAACCCGGCGTATTGCTTGCCATTATATTCATGCTTCTCTACCGTCTGCCCGAGGCATTCCTCATCAAAATGTGCATGCCGTTTCTCGTTGCCGGCAAAGAAGCGGGCGGCTTAGAGCTATCCACAGCAGAAGTAGGTATCGTATATGGTACTATCGGAGTGATATTCCTCACGTTGGGGGGTATTCTCGGCGGACTATTCGCATCACGTATAGGATTAAAGAAATCCATTTGGTGGATGGCGGCTTGTATGACGCTGCCTTGTCTGACCTTCGTTTATCTGGCTATCTGCCAACCCGAAAACCTGTTTGCCATATCCACGGCCATTGCCATCGAACAATTCGGTTACGGATTCGGTTTCACAGCCTATATGCTCTATATGATGTACTTTTCCGAAGGAGAGTTCAAAACATCCCACTATGCCATCTGTACCGCATTCATGGCATTGAGTATGATGATTCCGGGTATGTTTGCGGGCTACATCCAAGAAGCTATCGGCTATACCAACTTCTTCTGGATGGTAATCATTTGTTGTATTGCCACTGTGATAGTTACCGTTTTCGCCGACAGAAGAATAGACCCGGAATATGGAAAAAAGTAAGTAGTGATTAATGATTAGTAAATGATTATGAAGAAGATAATGACAATCTGCCTGATTTGTATCCTCTGCGGAAGCATGGTACAGGCACAGAAAATCAGAATAAAAACCGGCATTGAAGTATTGAAAGAACAAAACTTCAAATGCCTGGAAGGTAAGCGTGTAGGATTAATCACCAATCCCACCGGAGTAGACAACCATATGAAATCCACGATTGATATTCTGCACGAAGCACCGAACGTAAATCTTGTGGCTCTCTATGGCCCGGAGCATGGCGTACGCGGCGACGTGCATGCCGGCGACCATGTAACGGACATGAAAGACGCTTCTACCGGACTGCCCGTTTATTCCCTGTACGGAAGTACACGCAAAGCAACACCGGAAATGCTGAAAGACATCGATGTACTGGTATATGACATCCAGGACATCGGTTGCCGCTCGTTCACATATATCAGTACCATGGGACTGGCCATGGAAGCCGCTGCCGAGAATGGGAAAGAACTTATCGTATTGGACCGTCCCAATCCCGTAGGCGGACTGAAGATTGAAGGTAATCTGACGGAAGATGACTGTGTCTCTTTTGTCAGCCAATTTAAAATTCCGTATCTTTACGGTCTCACTTGCGGTGAGTTGGCTTTAATGTTGAATGGAGAAAAGATGTTGAAAGAGGGTAAGCAATGTAAACTGCAGGTTGTAAAGATGAAAGGCTGGAAGCGCAAAATGGACTATACACAGACCGGATTGCAATGGGTGCCTTCTTCCCCGCACATTCCGCATCCGCATTCCGCGTTTTTCTATCCCGTCAGCGGTATTCTAGGCGAACTGGGCTACATGTCCATCGGAGTAGGTTACACGATTCCGTTCCAAATGTTTGCCGCTCCATGGGTAGAGGCTGAAAAACTCGCCGGGAACCTGAATAATCTGAACGTACCGGGTGTTATTTTCCGACCGATGTACCTGAAACCCTTCTACTCCGTAGGCAAAGGAGAATTACTGCAAGGCGTGCAAGTACATATCATGGATTTCGGCAAAGCTCCGCTCAGTGAAATACAGTTCCTCGTTATGCAGGAAGTAGCCGCACTCTATCCCGACCGCGCCGTATTCGACCATGCAGACAAAGGTCGTTTCTCCATGTTCGATAAAGTAAGCGGTTCGAAGCAGATACGTGAACGTTTCAGTAAACGGAACCGTTGGGAAGATGTCCGGGACTATTGGTATAAGGATGTCGAGAATTTCCGCAAACTATCGAAACAATATTATTTGTATAAGTGATATGAAAAAGAGTAACTATATGGCTTTCCTGCAGGAAGCGAGACAATTCATCCCGCAGGAAAGGATTTATACCGATGAACTCCGCCGGCTGGCCTGGGGAACAGACGCAGGATTTTACCGCCTCATCCCGCAAATCGTAATCCGTTCGGAGGGAGAAGAGGAAATCTCCCGATTGCTGAAACTGGCTGATTTGTACAATCTGCCCGTGACTTTCCGGGCGGCAGGAACCAGCCTGTCCGGACAAGCCATTAGTGACTCCATACTCATTGTTGCCGGCAAGCATTGGGAAAAATACAGTATATCTCCCGACCACAAGGAAATTACCCTGCAACCCGGTATTATCGGACAACGGGTAAATGAGCTGTTAGCGCCCTTCGGACGAAAATTCGCTCCGGACCCGGCTTCCGTTAAAAGCGCCATGGTAGGCGGTATCGTCATGAACAATGCTTCCGGCATGAACTGCGGGACCCACGCCAATAGCGACAAGGTACTTCTCTCCGCCCGTATCATTCTGCCGGACGGAACGCTGCTCGATACCGGAGACAGTGTCAGCCGTGCCGCATTCGAAGTGACACACCGCGATTTCATACGCCGGATTTGCACCCTTCGCGATGAAGTACGTGCCGACGAGAAGCTGGCGAAACGCATTCGCTACAAATATTCCATTAAGAATGTAACAGGTCTTAATTTGCTTCCCTTCGTCCGTTTTGACGATCCGTTCGATATTATAACCCACCTTATGGTTGGTTCGGAAGGGACATTGGCATTCCTTTCCCAAGTAACCATGCAAACAGAGTACGACTATCCTTTCAAAGCAAGCGCCATGCTCTACTTCAAGACTATCAAAGACGCTTGCCGTGCCGTAGTAGCCATGAAAAAGCTCACCGACAGCAACGGCGAGTGGATTGTAAAAGGGGCGGAACTACTGGATTGGAAGTCTTTGGCATCAGTCAGCGATCCTATATTTCTGAAATATAAGGGAGAAGTATGTTCGTCTCCCCTACCCGGTGTAGAACCGGGAGACGAAACCGGACTGACCGCCGTGCTGACCGAAACCAAAGCCCGCAGCGCGGAAGAACTGAAACGGAATATCAGCGGCATAGAATGTTGTCTTTCTGATTTCCAAACTTATACACCCGTCCGTTTCACCGACAAACCGGAAGAATACTCACAATATTGGGCGATTCGTTCCGGCATCTTCCCTTCCGTAGGAGGAACTCGAAAACCGGGCACAACGTGCCTCATCGAAGACGTGGCTTTCCACATCGAGGATTTGCCCGAGGCAACCGCCGAATTACAGCAACTCATAGCCCGCCACGGTTACGAAGATGCCTGCATATACGGGCACGCACTGGAGGGAAACTACCATTTCATCCTCAATCAGTCCTTTAGCAGCGATACCGAGGTGAAACGTTACGAAGACCTGATGAATGATGTCAAGACACTGGTTGTAGACAGATATGACGGTTCTTTAAAGGCAGAGCACGGTACAGGTCGTAATATGGCTCCTTTTGTCCGTTATGAATGGGGAGACGCTGCTTACGAGGTAATGAAAGCCGTTAAAAAGCTGTTCGATCCGAAAGGTCTATTAAATCCCGGCGTTATCTTCAATGACGATCCGAAATGCCACATCAAAAACTTCAAACCGCTGCCACTGATACCTTTGGATACGGAAAGCCCGGCTGCCAAAGTAAACCGTTGCATTGAATGCGGATTCTGCGAAGTAAACTGCCTTTCCTGCGGTTTCACCCTTTCCTCACGCCAACGCATTGTACTGCAAAGAGAAATCGCCCGCCTTCGGCAGAATGGTGAAGACCCCGAACGTCTCTCCCTGCTGGAAAAGCAATACCGTTACCCCGGCAACCAAACCTGTGCCGGTGACGGGCTGTGCTCCATGTCCTGCCCTATGGGAATCAATACAGGCGACCTGACACATGTTATTCGCCAAGAGGAAATACCGCAAGGCAGCTTTGGATATAAAGTCGGCAATTTCGCCGCCAATCATTTTGCCGGTATCAAGAATACCCTGCGCCCTGTATTGGGCTTGGCTGATTTCGGTCACTCCGTATTAGGCACCAAAGCCATGAGCAGTATCACCAAAGGTATGCACAACGCTTTCGGTATCCCCTTATGGACTCCGGCAATGCCCAAAGCTTTTAAAACCAACTCTCAACTCTCAACTCCCGCCCCCCGGCAAAACAAGGTTGTTTACTTTCCGAGTTGCATCAACCAAACTATGGGGTTACCAAAAAAATCTCCCGTAGAGCAGGCATTGGTAAGTAAAATGATTGCTTTACTGCAAAAAGGCGGTTACGAAGTCATTTTTCCTAAAAACATGGAAAAACTTTGTTGCGGTACAATCTGGGAAAGCAAAGGCATGCTCGACATTGCCGACCGCAAAACAGCCGAGTTGGAAGCAGCGCTTTGGGAAGCCAGCGAGCAAGGCAGATACCCTGTTCTATGCGATCAAAGCCCATGCCTGCACCGCATGCGTGAAACCATTCGTAGAATGAAGCTTTATGAACCGGCTGAGTTTATCTATACTTTCTTGCGTGACAAGCTGGTATTCACTCCCATTGACCGCCCCGTAGCAGTTCACATCACCTGCTCCATGCGCAAAATGGGACTGGCGGATACGATTATAGCACTGGCACACCTCTGTTCCACGAAGGTCATTGTACCGGAGGAAGTCGGTTGTTGCGGTTTTGCCGGCGACCGGGGTTTTACCTATCCCGAACTGAATGCATACGCCCTGCGCAAGCTTCGCCCCCAAATAGAAGCTGCCGGTGTCAGTATCGGCTATTCAAACAGCCGTACTTGCGAAATCGGACTGACAACCAACTCCGGCATTCCATATGTGTCCATCGCCTACCTTGTAGACCAATGTACCGAACCTGTAACCGTTAACCCGGAACTAACTTAACACACATACAATCATGAGTAATCCAGTAAAAACAAACAAACGCATTCTTGCCCTTGACATCCTTCGCGGCGTCACGATTGCAGGAATGATTATGGTCAACAATCCCGGTACATGGGCACACATCTATGCTCCCTTACGTCATGCGGAATGGAACGGTCTTACCCCCACCGACCTTGTATTTCCGTTTTTCATGTTCATAATGGGAATTTCCACGTACATATCTTTGAAAAAGTATAATTTCGAGTTCAGCCGTGTCGTCGGCATGAAGATTCTAAAGCGTACCATACTCATCTTCCTCATAGGTATGGCCATCGGCTGGTTCTCGAAATTCTGTTATTACTGGACTTCTCCCACCGAGGGCATCAGCTTCGGCGCGCAACTATGGGAATCCGTATGGACATTCGACCGCATCCGCATTTTGGGTGTCATGCAACGTCTGGCGCTCTGTTATGGCGCCACCGCTATCATTGCGCTGACCGTGAAACACCGCAACATCCCCTATCTCATCGCTACCCTCCTGACAGGCTATTTCATCCTGTTGGTTTGCGGTAACGGATTTGCCTATAACGATACAAATATCCTTTCCGTTATAGACCGTACCATCCTTACCCCCGCGCATATGTACAAGGATAACGGCATCGACCCGGAAGGTTTACTGAGCACTATCCCTTCCATAGCTCACGTACTGTTGGGCTTCTGTGTAGGCCGTATGATGCTCGAAAGCGGCAAAGCAAATGAAGACCGTGAAAGTATGCTCAACTCGCATCTCATCAAACTGTTTTTAGCAGGAACCATCCTTACCTTCTCAGGTTTCCTGCTAAGCTACGGATGTCCTATCAACAAAAAAATATGGTCACCCACCTTTGTACTCACCACCTGCGGACTGGCTTCCAGTTTCCTGGCACTCCTCATTTGGATTATCGATGTGAAAGGATATAAAAAATGGAGCCTGTTCTTTGAGTCATTCGGTGTCAACCCCTTATTCATGTATGTATTGGGCGGTGTACTTAGTATCCTCTTCGGCAGCATCAGCTTTCCGTGGGGCGCAAGCAGTATAAGCATACACGGATTCTTATATAAGATACTATTGATGCCGGTGTTCGGTGAAACCGGCGGCTCATTAGCCTATGCGCTGTTATTCGTCGGTATCAACTGGTGCATCGGCTACCAACTTTACAAACGAAAGATTTATATCAAGCTATAATCGAAAAACCCTAAAAACTAACAATATGATTCTAATAGCAGACAGTGGCTCTACAAAGACCGATTGGTGCGTTGTAGAGGATGGACAGCTCATCCAGCAGATATTTACGAAAGGGACCAACCCTTTCTTTCAGTCGGAAGAGGAAATCAGTAATGAGATTGCAACGGCACTGTTGCCCCAGTTAAAAACGAATGCATTGGATGCTGTATATTTCTACGGTGCGGGATGCGGATTTCCCGACAAAATAGCCATGGTTCACCGTGCCATTACCAAGCATCTCCAAGTAAAAGGAGAAGTGGAAGTAAATACAGATATGCTTGCTGCAGCCCGCGGACTTTGCCAACATCAAGCAGGCATCGCCTGCATCATGGGCACAGGTTCCAATTCGTGCTATTATGACGGAAAGCAGATTGTAACCAATGTATCCCCGTTAGGTTTCATTCTCGGAGACGAAGGTAGCGGTGCCGTATTGGGAAAGTTATTGGTGGGCGATATTCTGAAAAATCAGATGACTCCCGAATTAAAGGAGAAGTTCCTTGCACAGTTCAACCTGACTCCTGCCGACATCATCGACCGCGTTTACCGCAAGCCATTCCCTAATCGTTTTTTGGCGAGCCTTTCCCCGTTCCTTGCACAGAATTTGGATGAGCCTTGCATACGCGCATTGGTGTTAGGAAGCTTCAAGGCATTTCTCAAACGTAATGTCATGCAATATGAAAATTACCACAAAAGCAAAGTACATTTTATCGGTTCCGTAGCTTTCTACTATAAAACAATATTGGCAGAAGCCGCCCAAGAAATGGGTATCCAACTGGGTACTATCATCAAAAGTCCGATGGAAGGACTGATAGAATATCATAAATAAAGTGGTATGGTGAGAATAGTAAATTGTAAATCACAAAATAATAAATAGCTTTATGTTTGTAAAAATCTCAGAGCAACCCTCGCTCTATAACGACTTGGAGAAGAAGTCTGTCCATGAAATACTGGAAGACATCAACAGAGAAGACCAGAAAGTGGCTCTTGCCATACAAAAGGCAATACCTCAAATAGAAAAACTGGTGACACAGATTGTTCCCCGCATGAAACAGGGAGGACGTATCTTCTATATGGGTGCCGGCACAAGCGGACGTCTTGGCGTACTTGACGCTTCTGAAATACCACCGACATTCGGCATGCCTCCAACATTGGTTATCGGTTTGATAGCCGGTGGTGATACCGCTCTGCGCAATCCGGTAGAAAATGCTGAAGACGATGCACAACGTGGCTGGGAAGAATTGGTAGAACGAAACATTACGGATAAAGACACTGTTATCGGTATAGCGGCATCCGGTACGACTCCCTATGTAATCGGCGCGTTGCATGAAGCACGCGAACATGGTATTCTGACAGCTTGTATTACCAGCAACCCCGACTCTCCCATGGCAGCAGAGTCCGATGTACCTATCGAGATGATTGTAGGTCCGGAATATGTTACGGGAAGTTCCCGGATGAAATCGGGTACAGGGCAAAAAATGGTTCTGAATATGATTACCACTTCCGTAATGATACAATTAGGCCGTGTAAAAGGTAACAAAATGGTAAATATGCAGCTCAGCAACAAGAAGCTGGTAGACCGCGGAACACGTATGCTCGTCGAAGAATTAGGGCTTGACTATGGAAAGGCTAAAGCCCTCCTGCTAATGCACGGCTCTGTAAAGAAAGCAGCGGATGCGTATCGGAATAAAGAATAATCGCGAAACGAAATTTCTATTTTCCAAATTAACTTTCAATTCCTCCATATGAAGACACTTACCAGTATCATTTTATTTCTGTTCAGCCTGCAGGCCATTACTATGGCACAGTCTTTACAGCGTGTGGCTCCCGAACAAGTAGGAATGGATTCCCGTAAACTGATGTATGCCGACGAAGCTATCGAAGAAGCCATTGCCAATAAAGAAATTCCCGGTGCCGTACTTGCGGTAGTGCGTAACGGTAAGATGGCCTATCTGAAGGCCTATGGCAACAAACGGATCTATCCGAATACGGAACCGATGACTGCAAATACCATCTTCGACATGGCGTCTTGCAGCAAATCCATGTCTACTGCCATATGTACCATGATTTTAGCAGAACGCGGAAAGATACGCCTTCTTGATCCCGTCAGCCGATATATACCCGGCTTCAAAGACTGGGAAAGTGAGGACGGAAAAGACAAAAAAGTCATTCGTATAACCGACCTGCTGACACATAGCTCCGGTCTGCCACCTTACGCTCCGGCAGCCGAACTGGAAAAAAAATACGGCTCTCCCAACCCTACGGGACTAATGGAATACATCGCCGGCTGTAAACGTGACTTTAAGCCCCAAACGGACTTCCAATACAGTTGTCTTAATTTCATCACCCTGCAACACATTATCGAAGCCGTCAGCGGCCAATCCTTGCGTGACTTTGCCCGTGAAAACATCTTCAATGTATTGGGTATGAACCATACCGATTATCTCCCTTGCCAACGTGATAAGAACGGTCAATGGGTCAACACCGCCAACTCCCGACTTTCAACCCTCGACTTTCAACTAACCCGGGTGGCCCCTACGGAAAAACAACCTAACGGCCAGGTGCTTTGCGGTCAGGTACACGACCCCCTCGCACGTATTCTCAATGGCGGCATCAGCGGTAATGCAGGCGTATTCTCCTGTGCCGAAGATATTGCCATACTGTGCGCTGCTTTACAAAATGGCGGTGAATGGAACGGGCGGCGTATCCTCAGTCCGCAAGGAGTGAAAGCTATGCGTACAGTTCCTCGTTCAACAGCTGCTTTGGGGCGTTCTTTAGGCTGGGATGTCTTCACTGCCTATGCATCCAATTCCGGAGACTTTTTCAGTCCGAATACTTACGGACATACGGGTTATACCGGCACATCCATAGTGATTGACCCCGACAATGACACTTCAGTAATCCTGCTGATTAATGCCGTACATCCCGAAGACGGACACAGTGTAGTACGCTTACGTTCATTGGTAGCCAATGTAGTAGCATCTTCTCTGTACTCCTCCCCACGTATTTATACAGACCATTACTACAAACGTTTCCTCCAGTTCATGGATGAACCCGCCATCGGTAACAAGGACATTGTAATGCTGGGTAACAGTCTGACGGAGAATGGTGGCGACTGGGCTGCCCGCCTTAGCAATAAAAACGTACGTAATCGCGGCATTATCGGTGATGAAGTAATGGGTGTATACGACCGTCTCCATCAAATATTGCCGGGACATCCTGCCAAATTATTCCTTCTTATCGGCGTGAACGATGTTTCACACGACCTAACGACCGACACCATCGTCGGTATGATTCGTGTAACAGTAGAGCGCATCCGAAAAGAATCTCCCGATACCAAGCTCTACCTGCAAAGTCTGCTTCCCATAAACGAAAGTTTCGGTCGCTATAAAAGGCTGGCAGGCAAGACGAACATGATACCGGAGATCAACAAACAGTTAGAAGAGCTCGCCAAAGAAAAGGGTCTGACATACATAAACCTCTTTCCCCTATTCACTGAAAAAGGAAGCAATGTATTACGTGCGGAGCTGACGACAGACGGATTACACCTCAAAGAAGAGGGTTATAAAATCTGGGTCAAAGCTATTAGAAAAAAGATTTAGCAAGAGAGTTTATAAAACAATCTTTATAAAAAAGGAAAAGGTGATAAAGTCTGCTCTTTACCACCTTTTTCCTTTTATATCAATTTTAGTTATTCTACAAATCCTTCCAAATACACATCAAATGTCAATGATGTATAACCCGGAATAGTACCGGATGAATTACCGCTTGAACCATATGCACTTTGCCAAGGAATATACAACATCCAACGTTCACCGACCCGCATATACTGAAAAGCCCATGTCCATCCCGGAATTACTCCCGATATAGTGAACTCAGAAGAAGAATTAAACTCGGTAGGCCATTTGGAGTCACTCGATAAAGGTAATGGTATGTCACGGTCAGTAGCCCCGTAACCATCAAAGTTTCCGTCAAACTCATCACCTGTAATAAGAGTTCCGTAATAGAAAGCCTTAACAGTAGAGTTATACCCGTCAAAATTAGGACGCTCTCCCGTTTCTTTCTTCACAAGTTTCTTGCAATATGCGTACTGAGGTATCATATTGGTACTGGTTGTCGGCACCTGTATTGCAAATAATTCACCCTCTTCCATTTCATCAGCATCCTTTGCGGTAAGTACAAGTCTATCACCGGCTTTCCCCTTGATTGAGTCAACAAAAGCTTCGTTACGCGGTCGCCAATTATCATATTTTCCAGCTTCTTCCACTTCTTCGCAAGCTACAAACGTACCTGCCACGAAAAGCAAGAAAGGTAAAAACAAAAGAAACAGTCTCTTCATCTAATTATAAATTACGGAATTACTATTATTTACATTTGCCACCTGTCACTCAGGACGTAGCGAAAAATCTCCTTTGCGCTTCATAATAAAGAGAGTATATTCGCTACGCTCTGAATGGCAGATAAACAAAATATTTCTTATTGCAACGTTTTCAACAAAGATGTAATGCTTACGCGATCTGCAATGATATTGTTCAGTTCGGAGATAGCCACACGTTCCTGCTGCATTGTATCACGATTACGCAGCGTCACACAGTTGTCTTCCAGCGTCTGATGGTCTACGGTCACACAGTACGGAGTACCGATAGCGTCCTGACGGCGATAACGCTTGCCGATACTGTCTTTCTCATCATACTGGCAGTGGAAGTGGAATTTTAAGTTATCGATAATCTCACGAGCCTTTTCAGGCAGTCCGTCTTTCTTTACCAACG
>ENA-OPCC01001004-OPCC01001004.1-human-gut-metagenome-genome-assembly--contig:-NODE-1004-length-13109-cov-2.995097_pt1 | contig 13109 bp, 10 predicted proteins | sample MGYA00241558_ERZ501467 | MGnify/ENA primary metagenome ERZ501467 (study PRJEB25962, sample SAMEA2042620) | human gut metagenome | biome: human gut; feature: human-associated habitat; material: faeces...
ATAGTCCTAGCAGCGCATTTCCAAGACTTTGCAGAACGTCATAATAAGCGCCCATGTCACTGTTGTCGTCAAACGGTAGTGCAACGGTCCTGTCTCCGCTTTCCATCGAAGCTTCGGGGTCAAACGAAACTCCCGTTGTCATCCAGGATTTCTTTACCTGCATTGCATAGACCTCATCCGGGTTGATGCCATATACAGAAAGATAGTCCATGCATGTCACGATTTCGCGCTTTTCTTTGTCTCCCGGAATCGTATAGAGGGTTTCAGCCTTTTCCCACGTTACGAATGTCGGTAATTCGCACGCAAGCCGAGAATTGTTGATTTGCATGATTTTGGCTGAATCACCGTGAATATTCAGGACATCAGCCACAATATCCTCGATATGCTTGTACTCCTTATTGTGATAGACATAAACCACGCCATCCGGAACGGATGTAGCGTCAACCGCCATCCAGGTGGTTTTGAGTTCCTGGCGCACATAGGCAGCCTTACGGTCTATCTCCGGCATATGAAGAGCTGCGAAGCGTTTAAGATAGTATTTCTGGTTCTCTGAGAATTGCATAATTTGTCCGTCCTTTCTTTGTGTAAACAAATAAAATAGCGGACTCTCTACATACATAGAGAATCCGCTTGCGGGTTGTGAATACTATTTTTGGTAGAAAACTATTGTTATCTATCTTACAATATTCATCCTATTCAATTCGCACACTTTGACAAGGCCGGGACTGGCGGTGGAACAAACTTCATAATTATGGAGCAGGACACCCCATCTATAGCCGTAAGGATTTTTATGAGGAAAACCGGCCCCTGCGCGAGCAGTTCACGCAGACTGAGCAGTTCAGCTTCGGCTTTTTCAGGAACGTAGGTTCCGTTCAGGATGCTTTCCAGCTTTTTGGTCTGCTGCTGCATAATTGCCTTGGCAGATTTCGTTCCACGCTCTTTGGTGAAGTAATCGACATAACATGCCGTCATCCCGATAAGGCAGTCCCGCAGCACATTATTCCCTTCGCAGAAATCCGTGACAGCATCAATCCACTGCCGCATTGCTTTCTGATTCACAAAATGCTGAACAAGCCGTGCATCCTCATAACACATATGTTTTGCTAATCTCACGGTGAACGTTTTGCCATATTCACTTTGTTTATGTCCCAGAAAACAAGATTTGAAATCCGGGCCCAAATTACAGTCAATCATCTTCGTTCACCTTCAATTTGCTTTGATTGCCTTACTTCTTTTGCTTCTTATCCCTGATGTATTCCATCAGCTGTTCTGTCGTGGTAAATTTATGGGCACGCATCTTGGCGTAGCAGCGATTGCACACTTTCCGGCAAAGAACCGGTGTTCGACCGCATACGATACAAGGCCCCTGTTGATTTGCAACACGGTCTTTTTGCGTATGCCCCTCTGACCTCAGAACTGCATTGTTTGAAAGAGCTCGCCAGCATTTTCTGCAAAGTCCTGATGTTCCGCAAGTCTCTCCACAAACAACGCATTTCTTGGATTTTGGATACCGTTCTGTGTAGATTTTCTTGATTGCGCTCCGAACCAGCATTTTAGATTTTTGGATTGTCTCGTCATCCTGGGATTCAATGCCCTTGTTCAGCGTATCCCAACACGCCAACCACTCGGTTTCCGTCAGCTGGCATCCAGGCAGCGGTTTCCGAACCTTTCTATCCTGTCGAATCGCATATCTCATACAAAATCACCATTCAGGGTCAAGCACAGACAATCCTGTAAAGATATCGCGCTTCGAATCAATCGACACGATTTTCCAAGCACCATTGATGATGCGCATACCAATCGTTGCCTTCATATGTGCATCGCCGTTTGTTGTAGATACTTTCAGCTTTACGTTCATCTTCACGCCGTCGTTCCCGTCAAGCCGATAGGTATACGCATCCGGGTATCCTTCAATCGTATCATCGGGCGCTACCGTAATTGACGTAACAGATGCGCCGAGGGCTTTCTTGTCAGCGTTAGCCTGAATTGCTTCCACATCATCATCGCTGTCAACTGGTTCCGGAACACAGTTCGAGATTTCATTGGAATCCAGCAGAACGTTTGAGAAGTCGCTCTCCCCTGCCCCAATGGAAAGGAGACGATAGACTTCCTTCATGACAGCAGAGAGCTTGCTCTGATAAGCGTCTCTTGTATCGGAATCGATATCCGCAAGCAGCATCTGATTCTTATTTCCATCAGCAGCGACCTGATAGACACGGCCATTAAAGTCGCCCATATCTGTAGAAATTACATAGGCAGCGTCACTATCGAGGTCCAGAGCACGGGGAAGTGTTACGGTCCATACGCCGGTTTCAGCATTCTTTGCCGTGTAGCTTGAAAGGTCTGTTCCCTGGAAGCTCACCTTGTTGTTCGGAACTGTGAAGGAATAATCGGTGAGAATTCCGGTTGGTGGATTCAAAACCCAGGCACCGTTTGTATATTCCGCTGTCAATGTATAATCCGGAGAGGTATCCGCCGTGACTTCTTCCGGAGTTTTCATAAAGACATTGATAGCAGCTTTCGAGCCTTCCTTGGCAGAGTTCAGACAAATATTGGTCATATCCGTTTTCTGGAACGTCTCAAAGTCATTGACAACGACCCAATCCTGAAGCTTTTCCCCGAAAGTGTTCGGAACGCCGAGTGCCGTTGCCGTCTTCTCAGCATCCCCATCCTGCAAGCCTTCGATAAAATCATGAACCGGCTGCTCATACTCAGTTAAATTGTTGCTGATAAGCCGTTTCAAGCCAGTCTTGTTCTCTTCGTCCTGCAGCTGCTGAGAAATGGCGGCTTCCTGAGACGCTGCCTCTTCCTCGGGGGTCATCTGTTTCCCACACCCAGAAAACAGCAGCCCGCATGTCATTACAAGCGCGAGTGTTCCCGCAAACAAACGTTTCATTGTATTCTCCTCCTGTGGCAAATCACCCTGCTGAACTGACATTGCCATCTTTATCAATCCAGTTGTTTTCATAGTAAATTTCAAACATCGCTTTAACGGAATCGGCTTTGCACAGCTCCTGTCTTTCCGTGTTGCTGCCGGACGCATAGACGGAACAGCTTCCGTCATCCGCAACCACCAGCTCAACTTTTGCGGAATCATCCGTCTTATTGATATTTTCCTGCAGTGCTGCGGTCGCATTATTCAGAGACGTAAGCATCTCATCATTGGACAGTGAAACCTGCTGCATCGGGTCCGAGAACGTATTATCCGTACTAGCGGACGCACACCCCGCCAACAGCATCATAGCCATAACAAACGACAGCATAGCAGCCATCAGTTTCTTCATATACCTTGTGCCCCCTTAAATTGCAAATCTCAGCATTGCGCCAAACAGCGTATCCGCCAACATCATAAAAGCAGCTGACGCAGCAACCACACAAAGAATCACACCCGTACGCTTTGTAGTTTCCTTAGCGCTAAGCCAAGTCACATTTGACGGATGCAGCGTATCGGCTACCTTGGCCGGAATCGAGCGAATTTCATTCTTTTTCACAGCGTTTCTCCTTAAAAGTGGGCACCGATAATTGTTAGAGCCAGAATCGCAATAGTGAGCACAGCGCCAACCTTCACAACAAACTTATTTACTTTCAGGTTGTTGTCATTCCGGCGAGTCGTCATAAAGTCACTTGCACCGCCAAGAGCCGCGTTCAAGCCACCCTTTTCGTTTTTGACAATATAACATGCACAGCTCACGACAAGACTGGCTGCCAATACCACAAGGCCCAAGATAAATTCGATAATGCTCATTTGCCTTTCCCCCTTTATCCCAAGAATCCTTTATGATGACGCACAGTCAGATATCCTTCCATGCTGCGCACAACCTCAAGCGCCACGCTGGACATAATCATCAAGCTTGTACCACCAAAAGAAATCTGAGTTCCACTGATTAAACTAAACACCATCGGCATCAGAGCAATGATGGCCAGATAAAAGGAACCAGTCTGTGCCATTTTGTGTAATGCTTTGTTCAGCATCTCGGTTGTCTGAGGACCGGGCCGATATCCGGGCACTGCGCCGCCTTGATTGCGCAGGTTGCTGGAAATCGAAACAGCATCAAACTGAATCTCGATATAGAAGAAATTGAAAAGAGCAATCAGGATAACGTATACGGCATAGTAAATCCAGCTGCCGGAAGAGAATACAGAAAGGACCGAATGAAGTCTTACGTGCTTCGTGGCGTCTACGAACATATCTACCGTTGCCGGGATACTCATAATAACGCCAGCAAAGATAATCGGCATCACACCACTCATCAAGAGCTTTACGGGGATATAAGAAGCCTGGCCTCTTGCATTGTATTTACGTGCTGCGTATTGAACGGGGATACGACGTTCTGCCCCATCACTGTAGGATACGAACCACACGGCGAAGAGCATTGCAACTACCATCCCGATACCCACGAGAGAGTACAGCCAGTTGCCGCTCTCGACCTGAACGGCAATGTTATGGGCAATCGTGTTGATGTCGGTCCAGCGAGACACGATACCGGCAAAAATCAGAATTGAAACGCCGTTGCCAATTCCAAACTCATCAATTCGGCCGCCAATCCAGACAGAAAGCTGAGACCCTGCAAGGAAAGTTGCCATAATAACAACCGCCGCGAAGAACCCACTTTTCCCTGCCGTATACTCAAGAGCTCCGTAATTGCGGAGCACGAAGTAATAGCCGATGCTCATGATTGCAGCCATTGCCAGAGCAATTCGTTTGGTGTACTCGTCTAGTTTGTCTTTTCCAGTTGTTTCTTTTTGCAGTGCTTCCCAGCTTGGGAGTGCCACGCACAAAAGCTGAGTGATGATGGACGAGTTAATGTAAGGACTCACACCCAACGCAAAGAACGCGCATCGAGAAAGAGCACCGCCAGACAGCATGTTCATGTATCCGAAGATACTGTCATTGGAAAACATCGAATCCAATGCGGTATTGGATACAAACGGAACCGGAATGCTGCATCCAAGGCGGAATACCAGAATGAGAAGGAGCGTAAAGAGAATCTTTTTTCGCAAATCCTCAATCTGCCAGATGGATTTCAGTTTATTCACTGTTATTTCCTCCAAGTGATTGTGATTTGATTTACTCAGGAGCTAATGGCTTGAGTCTGGTTTGGAATCCGGATACTTCTCTGCCGCGTCTCACTGCTGCCAGTGGATGCCGGAAGTGCATTCGGCTTCTTCATTTCAATCTTTGCTGCAATCTGAGCGCCAGGTTCGACTTTCAACATGCTGCACCGGATATAAGTCCCTGCCACGACCGCATGTTCGCCAAAAGCCGCAGTCTGTTCAGAAAGACATTCAATGTCGCCGTTGATTTCACCATTGATGTCAGCCTTCTCACGCACCGTGACATGACCTTTGATTTTACCGCCGTGCATCCGAAGCTTGTTGCAAGTCACATTCCCTTCGATGTAGCTGGTTTCCCCAACGCAAGTCACAGTCGATGCAGAGATATGACCCATCACCTTTCCGGCAACCATCAAATCACCTTTAACATCGATGCCTCCGCCGATAACTGCATCTTTGGAAATGACACATACGCTTTCCTTCACAACACCCTCCGCTTCCAGTTGCCGCTGATTCTGTTTCGGCATCAGGATTTCAGATTCTTCATCGAGCCCGGTTCCGTTCTCGCCAACGCCCAATGCTTCCATCACCTGATTCCCAATGCTCTGCTTATGTTCCTGAGCTGCGATAGTCTCAACCGGTTCCGGCTGAGTTTGTGATTTCTTTGTTCCAAACAACTGTATATTACCTCCTAACGAATCACGAATAGCAAATATGTGGTATATCCACATTTTTATTATCTGCGACTCGCAAGCAGGGTCAACCCATCGGATGGTCGATTTTATACTGGATTTCCGCCTGCTTCCTTACTGCTTGATAAAGCTGCGGATAGTTTAGAGCCATCTCCATCACCGCGTCTTTGCCACTCTGCTTAACGCCCAAAATCTGACCGGTCCCACGCAGTTCCAAGTCCTTTTCAGCAATCTTGAAACCGTCATTGGTCGCCGCCATTGTCTTTAAGCGCTCATTCTCCTTGTCCTTAGACAGAAGCACGCAATAGCTCTGCAAGCTGCTGCGTCCAACACGCCCTCTGAGCTGATGCAGCTGTGCTAACCCGAAGCGTTCCGCGTTCTTTATAACAATGACCGTAGCGTTCGGAACATTCACACCAACCTCAACAATCGTAGTAGAGATAAGGATATCAGCCTGCTTTTGAGCAAATGCTTCAATTCCTTCCTGTACTTCTTTAGCTTTCATGTCGCCGGAGATTGCCTTGATTGTCACTTCCGGGTAAGGCTTAAACCATTCTGTCAGCTTTTTGTAGGTCGTCTCAACCGAATCAACGCCTTCCAGAGTTTCCGAATCCGAATCTTCAATCAGAGGGCACACGATATAACACTGATGACCTTCCTTGATTTGGTTATACACGGATTTATAGCAGCTGTTTTCATTAGACCAGATAATGGTCTTTACAGGCTTGCGCCCGGCAGGCATCGTATGGATATTAACGATTTCGGTGCCTTCCCCATACAAAGTGTTCGCCAACGAGCGCGGGATTGGCGTAGCGCTCATGCTGACATTGTGAACGCCGTCTTTTGCTTTCTGCTTGAGTGCTTCACGCTGCTCAACGCCGAACCGATGTTCCTCGTCTACAATCGTTAAACCCAGCTTATGATACTTGACCTTCCCGGAAATCACAGAATGCGTTCCAACAATGATTTGAGCCTTGCCGCTCTCAATCTCTTCGAGAACCGATTTTTCTTCTTTTGCTTTCATGCCACTGCGCAGGAAAACCGTCTTGTACCCGAACGAGCCGAGGATTTTCGAGAACTCCTCATAGTGCTGCGTGGCAAGAACCACGGTCGGAGCCATAACGGCACACTGAAACCCATTCATTGCCATAGCTAATGCACAAATCTCAGCAACGACCGTTTTACCGCAGCCTACATCACCCTGAACCAGGGTATCCACACGTTCTCCGTGCTCCATCTCGGTGAGCATATGTTCAGCAGCGTTCTTTTGGTCCTCTGTCAGCTTGAACGGTAAGACTCCCTGCATCTTGTTCAGAACGTCCCGCGTCCTCTTAATTCGACAGAACGACACCTTTGCGGCTTCTGCTTTCTTTGCTTCCAGCTCATAGCAGAACGGATACAACACATCGACCGCTCTGCGTTTTCGGGAAAGCCTGATTTCCTTTTCATCGGTCGGCTGATGTGCCATGTGAATGGCTTCAGCAATCGGCGGAACTCGCAGCGCCCGCATCTGAGCCAGGCTCAAGGTTTCGGTCGAGCATTCTCTGGTATAAGGCATCGCCAATTTAATGGCATCTTCCAGGTATTCCACCGACATTCCTTTAATTTTCCGATAAACCGGCTGGATAGAGAAAGCTGACGCGATATCCGTCGTGACAAAGTCAGGCGTTGCCATTGTCATGTTGTTGTACTGCTCGTTCCAGGAAACGACTCCGCCAAGCGCAATGACGTCGCCGACTGAAAACTGCCGTGTGCGGAACGGTTGATTGAACCAGAATACCGTACAAAAAGTGTTCCCGTCCGTAAGGCGCAGCATGTAATGCTTGCCATCAATCACTCGGCCACTCACGACCTTACCCTTGATGGCAACATGCTCTCCTTGATGATATTTTCCTTCCGCAAACGAGATAGGATTCCTGAAATCCAAGTATTTGGTCGGATAATACCCGAGCAAGTCTGTCACCGTTTCAATTCCCTTACTAGCAAATTGACTTGCTTTTCGCGGCGTAATACCAATGTCAGTCAACGGCATGTTAGCCATATCGTTTACTCCTCTGTCATTCCGCAAAACAATCTGTTCCGGAAGTCCCAAAATTCGTCATGTGAATGTCAAGGTATTTTTCGTTGTTATAGTGCTGTAACCTATTTTTGAGCAATGAGTTGCGGTTTTCAATGTCGTTCGTATCGATTGCCACATCGACCGCGTCCATATTGCCTACAATTCTGCACTCATTCTTCGAACGAGTCACTGCGGTATACAGAAGATTTCGCTGCTGCAGCTGTTTCCAGCCGGTATCAAACGCCACCACGACTGCTTTGAACTCAGAACCCTGTGACTTGTGAACCGTCATCGCATATGCCAACGCAAATTCAGATTGCATCGTCTTTCTGCTGACAATCATCTCAAAGCATTCGCCATCCACATCGCAAGGGTTATCGAACCTTACTGTATAGGCGTTGCAAATCATCGCGCCATCCTGGTCCAGGGCTTTCGGTTCAAAGCTCGTGATGAAACCCATATCACCGTTTACAAAGCTGCCTCTATGGTTCTTGCACAGCATCACGCGGTCACCGATTCGGTAATCGAATCCCTGTTCCGGTACGCCTTTCAAGGATTCAATGAATCCGCTGTTTTCATATGTTGCCGGATTAAGCTTATCCCGAATCAAAAGATTCAGGTCTGTTGCAGAAATATACCCACTTCCCTTTTTACGGACCGGTGTAAGCAGGCATATATTCTGAACACCTTTACGAATTCCATCCTCCGCATGTCTATTGTCCAGGTCATTCACTTCGCCATATTTTCGAACGAAATGAAAGTAGTTGAACAGCGCTGTTGTTCTGATTTCCATACCTTTGGTGGCCGGAATCAGCAAGAACGATTCGTCTTGTCTGAAAGTACTCGTCTGCTCACCAGCATTGATGTGTATTGCATTTTCTACAATCGCGCCCATATTTCTATGGCAGGAGGAGAGCTTACATACATTCACTTCTCCACTGTCAATCAAGTCCCGAAGAACGTTACCCGCTCCGATTGCAGGAAGCTGGTCAGGGTCTCCCACGATGACCAGTTTGCAGCCATGGGAAGCAAGTGAGAATACCATATGCGCCGTTTCAAGGTTACACATCGAGAATTCGTCAACCACAATCACACTCGCTTCATTATCAAAGCAGCCAAAATACGCTGACTGAATCGTGGATGCTGCGTGTCCTGTTGCTTCCCGCATTCTTGCCGATGCTCGACCAGTAGGAGCACAGAGCAGAATGTCTTCTTCTTTATAGTAGCTGCCTTTAGCAACCATAAACGCTTCAATGATGGTTTTGATGATAGTCGTCTTACCGCTGCCGGGGCCGCCAGTGATTACCGTCACGTTCTGGCTGTCACTGCCATACACCGTGTATGCTGCTTGCTTTTGAGTGTCGTCCAGCAGAAAGCCATCTTTCATCTGCACGTTCTGGATAGCTCTATCCACATCGGCTTTCGAGACCATGCCGCACGCTGCATTCATGCAGTGGTGCAACGTATGGCAAAGGAACGTGATGTCGCATTCAAGTGCCCAGTATCGGCGCAGATAAACGCAGAAGAGAGGTTTTCCGCTTGCGTTCCCACTAGACTTTTCTGCCACCAGCAGTCCTTTTCGTCTCGCGCCATTCACAGCATCTCGTATTGACTGTTCAGGAATTCGTGATTCGTGCAGTTCCTTTTCCACGGTCGTTGCAACGCAGGCCATCAACTGATTCAGCCAAACGAAAGAATGGCCTTCCATCTGTGCCTGCACCTCAAGCGAATGTAGCACGATAGCTTCCACCCTGCGCTGGTCTTTCCTGTCCATTCCCAGCCCGACCAACGCAATGCGGTCAGATGCAGCAAACCCGATGCCACTGACATCTTGATATAGGCAATACGGATTCTCCTTGATGGCGGCTAATGCCTGCTTGCTGTCCCCGTACTCTTTCAGAACGGCATTGATTTTCTGCATTGAGATGAAGGGAAGTAGAAAAGAAATCAATTCCTGGTCTTTTGCGATATGAATATAGGCATCGTGGATTTTCTTTGCTGCCTTCTCTTTGATTCCGGCCAGTTCCGTCAGCTTTTCCGGGCTTTTCTCAATTATTTTGAGGGAATCGGCACCAAACGCTTTGATGATTTTCTTTGCCGTTACAGGTCCAGCTCCCGGTACATACCCGCTGGTCAACAGCTCATAGATAGAATCTGTGCCGCCAGCTTCATAATCAATCTTGCAACTTTCGACCTTAACATACTGTGTTCCCCGCCGTGCATCTTGTTCCCAGTGCCCTTGATAGGTAATATAAGCATTCTCAACAGGGTTCGGAATAATGCCTTTGAGGACAATGCTCTTACCGTCTTCAATCCGAGATGCAACCAGAATTGAAAAGCCGCTTTCAGGGTCACAGAATGGAATATCAACGATTTTAGCCTTGAATTTTGTCGCACTTTGTACTGCATATCTTTTATATGTTATTGTCTGATAGCTGCCAACCATTTGATACTCCTTAATACAACACGAAATGATAATCCGGATACATTGATTTAAGTAGTTTCCACTTTAGGCGAAAAGCTTCGGTTTGAATGTACTTCCCGTTCTTTTGGTCATATCCCTTTACATCCTCTACCACGACCGTGCCATTTTTATCTCGATAATAGAAATCTGCTCGGTAGTCGATTTTCTGAATTCTTTTTCCTTCATACTGAAACGCTTCCTGAATTGTCAACGGGACCTGCCGTTTCAGCTCCGTGATACTTCCGCCCTTTTCAAGTATCTGCAAATCTAACCACCGACAATATTCTTTAGTAGAGTCAAACACATCCACGATATTGCCATGCTCTTTTGCATCCTTGTTCCCTGCTACAAATCCGTCCTCGTACGCATAAACCTTGTGATTCCCGTATTTGGGATGCGTCACTTTGACTTCTTTTGCTTTGCTGGCTTTGGCACAGTCTTTTCCACACTGCACCTGAATACTCAGCGCAGGGTTCTTTGCCAATGTTTCGTTAAGCCATTTCTGTGTCAACTGCATTTCGGATGCCTCGGATGATGGTGTAAAAAGAAAACTCTTATACTTCAATTATACCATTCCTGCACTTTGGTCACAACAAATTGTTGTTTTGTTAACTATCATTTCACAATTACAGTTTCTTTCAATGTGTAAATCACTTGCGTACCTGTTATTGTATTTCGTTTATTTCTTGTCCATGTTATTGCGTTCCTGTTGTTGTAATTCAAAATTGCTTTGGATAAACATAACGGAGATTATTTACATCGACTTTTCTTGCTGCTCTCAGGCGAAGTGGGCATTCAGAAAAACTTGCATAAATACATTATCCTTGGCCTTTGTGGTATTCTGAGGTTCTCACTGTTACTTTTTTCTTTCCAAACCAATCCATTCAGCCCAACTAAACAAAGATTATTTACGTTCCACTTTTTCTGTTGAGACTATAACAGAGATTGTTTTCACTCATCTTTATACTTACCCACAGTTTAGCAATTCACAATTTCAGTGCTTTCCAGGTCCAGCTTTAACGGAGGTTCTTTTCGTATTTTGCTTCTTCTTTTGTTCATAAACCTTTCCATAAGCAAACGGAGGTTCTTTACGTGCAGTTTTTAGTTTGCAGTGTTTTTGTGTCTGAGCAATTAAACCGGAGATTATTTTCGTTCCAATTTACTCAGTAATATAGTTTGAGAATGAAATGCCGATATATTACCCCGAGGTCATCTACGTTTTAATTTCGGTTTTACAACAGTCGGGTTATCTGAGATGAGGCAAACCAAGTATTGTAGAGTCCCCATAAAACAGAGGTTATTTTCGTTCAATTTTACTTTCCAGCTCAGTCATTATTCAATTCTCTCCTTCTCTCCCCTACTATCAAGTGAGCTTGACTTTGTGAGTCGTACCAACCGGAAATTGTTTTCTTTCCGTTCTGGATATGATGGCAGCCTTCACTCTTTCACAGGCGTATCGTCAACCTGAGGTTTTTTACGTTCGTTTTCGGGAGTGTCACTTTGAGAGCGGCTTGGTGGAGGTTATTTACATTGATTTTGGGCATTCCTCTACTCTCGACTCGTTTTTTTCTAAAACAGAAGTTATTTACGTTAGTTTTTTGCTGTATTGTAAAACGAGGTTATTTACGTTCAACTTTCTGAACTTACAAATTACCCAAACGCTTCATGGCATTTCCTGAACGTAGAATTACGCAATATTTAACAGGTTGTAATTTATATCGCATAGTTCCCATGCATTTTTAGCTGTTTTTCATCGGTATTCATCTGTAAGTGCAAATTCAAAACTGCTACGTTAATTTTCTCTTATATAGCTTCGCCATTCTCGTTTCCACATCAGCATTATCATCGTGTTATCGTGCTTTTATTTCAGCGAAGCTGAACCATATTTGCAACGTAAATAATCTCCGATTCCTTTGATACATTACCTTTTTTTGTGAGTTACGTCTACTATTTGTATAATATGCTTATCATTGTCCATTTTGGATGTTTTTTTGACCCATAGAATAATGACATTTGCCTTAAAACAAACTATTATATTATAAGCAGCCCTGTGTGAGCATGGTACGGTAGCTGTTCCGTTAGGAATTGCTGTAAGCATTTACCAGAGATTCTTTTTATTAGATTTTGAGGTTGAACGAGCAAAGCATCAGTCATTTCAAGCGGAGGTTCTTTACGTTCGTTATATACTAATAAGAAAGCAGCGTAAATCAGACCAACCACCACAAACTTGGAAGTTTCACAATTACTTAAACGGAGATAATTTACGTTACGTTTTTGTCTCTGGCGAGGTTAAAGAACTTTTCCAGAGGCATATAAAATCTCAAGCGTGATGCATTGCAAACTGAGGTTATTTACGTTGGATTTTCGGGTAATGATACTTGCCCGTGCGCTGCGATTAAAACAGAGGTTATTTTCGTTCGCTTTTGCCAATACTTTCTTCAATGTGTGACCGCAGCTGGATTGCTACTATAGGCTGACTCATCATTTCAGGTCCGAGTCGTACCCGTTCTCCCCTCCCCTGCTAGTTAAAGAACCCGACATTGCATAACGGAGATTATTTACGTTGCATTTTTTCTCCGTCATTTATGCGAAGAAATAGCTTTGAAATAATTCTATTCAGGATGAGCTCGTACTCACAATCAAAAGCAGAGGTTCTTTTCGAGTCAAACAGAGGTTCTTTTCGCAAGTTAACCGAAATAAAGCTCTGTTCCCAAAGCAAACAATCTACTCCGAAACACAAAACAAGCTCCCGTGAAGAGCAAAACAAACTCTTTTTACAAGCAAAATAACCTCCGTTTCTTCTATATATAATAAAGAATAAATAAGAAAAGAATAAAAT
>ENA-OPCC01001007-OPCC01001007.1-human-gut-metagenome-genome-assembly--contig:-NODE-1007-length-13102-cov-3.283130_pt1 | contig 13102 bp, 6 predicted proteins | sample MGYA00241558_ERZ501467 | MGnify/ENA primary metagenome ERZ501467 (study PRJEB25962, sample SAMEA2042620) | human gut metagenome | biome: human gut; feature: human-associated habitat; material: faeces...
GGGCGCCGGCATGACCTTACGGTTGAAATACCATTAAAAGGCTTCTAATTGCATATTAAAAGCCTTTTAATATGCAATTAGAAGCCTTTTAATAATAACTCGTCATAGGTAAGAGGCTGACAGGCTCGATAAGGGAATGAAGATAAAACGTACAAACTGCCGTACCGGAATATGAATGCAGATAGCCGTACGGATAAGTTTTTATTATTTGATTCCTGATTTGCATAAAAAACAAAAACTAATAACAATAGAATAGCTATGAAGAAAATCCAAAGATTTTGTACATTGTTTCTGCTGATGATCGGGTTGTGCTTTTCCGCTTTGCATGCTCAGTCTTATGAAAAACTGTGGAAACAGGTAGAGCAAGCTCAAAAGAAGAGTTTGCCGCAAACGGTAGTGAAGCTGACGGGGAAAATCTACCGGAAAGCCGAGCTGGAGAAGAACGCTCCGCAGATGCTCAAGGCATATATCTGTCGGGAGGCCTATCAGGAAAGACTGACTCCGGATAGCCTGTATACCAATTTGAAGAATCTGGAAAGTTGGGCGAAATCGGAGCGAAATCCGGTAAGCAAAGCTATTCTGCATTCATTGCTTGCCCGCGAATATGCGGATTATATGCGGGGTAACCGGCGGCTGTTGTCGGAACGCACGGCTTTGGACGCAGACGAAGCCCCGACAGACATTCGTGAGTGGAGCAATAACCTTTTTGTCGCTAAGGTAGACGAACATAATCTGGCTTCATTGCGGGATTCCATCCGCTTGCTTGGGGCTTCTTCCAAAGAATACGTGCCTTTTGTCGTGCTGGAAGACGGAAGCCGTTTTTACGGTCACGATATGTATCATCTGCTGGCAGCCCGTGCCATCGATACCTACCGGTTGTTGGACGGCTTTCGGGTGGACTCATTGCAGCTCTCCCGGATTGAGGGTATTTATACAGGTATGATAAATGCTTACCGGCATCGTGCCGGGGCGGAAGATGCGGTGGTGCTGGCAACGCTTGATTATTGGAAATGGAAAGTAACAGGCGGTGGTATAAGCCGTGAGCCCTACGCTACTTATCGCGAGAGGCAAGAGCAACTCAACAAAGAGTATCTTGAAGTTCTGGATAGTCTGATCCGGGAATACGGCACGCATGAAATCTGTGCGGAAGCCTATATCTGTAAAGCCGACCGACTTCGTGGTTTGGGAGGAACTTATATTGATGAGGCTTTGCAGACCTGTGATGAAGGAGTGAAACGCTACCCTGCTTATAAGCGTATCAATGAACTGCGAAACATACGGGAAAATATTCTGCAGCCCTATCTGGATATTAATACCCAGGGTAGTATTTATCCCGGTGATTCATTGGAACTGAACGTAGCTTATCGTAATCTGAAAGGATTTACGCTGAACCTGTACCGTACGAATCTGTCCGAAGTACCTTGGATGGATACCGGAATAAGCAGGGCGTTCTATCAGAAGCATGCCCGTAAATTGTCCGCAACTCATTTTGAACTGGATGTTCCGGCCGGGAAAGACGAGAGGCGGGGAGAGGCATCGGGCAACCTGCAACGTACGGATTTGAAGTTTTATGTGCCGGATGAACCGGGCGTTTATATATTACAGATTGTACCGGATGTAGCGACTGCCCGTACGGCGGATTCCTTTCTTGTCTCAACCCGTTTCAAGGTATTGACGCTGTCTCTGCCGGATAACAAAATGGAAGTGGTTACGGTGGATAGCCGTAGCGGACAACTCATTTCCGATGCAACGGTCAGCTTCTATTCCACGTACAATGAGAAAGACCGTAAACCGGTGCAGACGGTTACTACCGATGCCGGTGGTAAGGCTGTTGTGGAATGGAATAAAGCCATCCGCAGCTATGTGGCACGTAAAGGGACGGATACGGCCATGATGCCCCAGCATATTTATTTGAACAGATATTACGAGCGCGGTGAGTCGCGTCCGGAAGAACATATCACCCTGCTGACAGACCGCTCTTTGTATCGTCCCGGTCAGACCGTTTATGTCAAGGGTATCGCTTATGAACAGGAAGCGGATAAGGCGCATGTCTTGGCCGGAAAGAGCTATCAGATATGCTTGCTGGACGTAAATAGAAAAGAGCTGGTACAGAAGAATGTCAATACCAACGAATTCGGTTCCTTTACAACGGAATTGGTGCTGCCGACGGTTTGCTTGAATGGCAACTTTACGGTTGGAGTAAAAAATAAGACTTCCGTTTCCGTACGGGTGGAGGATTACAAACGGCCTACCTTTGAGATTACTTTTAATCCGTTGAAGGAGGCCTTCTGTTTGGGAGACACGGTAGATGTGACGGGCAATGTCAAGGCATATAATGGTATGGCCATTCAGGATGTGCCGTTGGTATATACCGTTACCCGTCGTAACAATTGGAGATATTGGGGACAAACTGTCGCACCGCTTGCCTCGGATACGGTGCAACTGGATGCGAAAGGCAATTTCTCCATACCTGTTGTTCTGAGGCCGGGTGCCGATATGGGCGGGGAACGTTTTTCCTATCAGATAGAAGTGTCGGTAACGGGTGATGCGGGTGAAACGCAGACTTCGCAGTATAACCTGAGTGCAGCCCGCCGAGCCTATTTCTTTATGCCTGATATTAACAGGGAATTATGCAAGGAAGATTCCATATCGGGAAGGCTGGCAGTGATGAATGCCGTGAATGAGACGTTGTCCATGGAAGGTATGTGCCGTCTGTATTCGGTTCTCGACTCTAAAACAGGAAAAGTCTCAGACAGGCCGGTTTATGAAAGTACATTTATATCGGGTGAGACGAAGGATTTCGCCGCTTGGAAACAACTGCCGTCGGGAGAGTATCGCTTTGTCATGTCGGTTCGTGACCGTGACGGCAAGGAAGTCAGCAATGCGGACAATACGGTGAATATTGTGTTGTTCTCATTGGCAGATGCGCGTCCGGCTATGTTTATGGAAACCTTCCTCTATGAAAAGAATACTGAGTTCGATGCAACCCATCCGGCACTTTTCTACTTCGGCACTTCCATGCAGGATGCCTATGTCTTGGCAGATGTTTTCGGACAAAAGGGAAGGCTGGAGAGCCGTACCCTGTCATTGAGCGATTCGATTCTCCGTATGGAGTATCCTTATCGCGAAGAGTATGGAGACGGGGTTGCCGTGCAGTTTACCTTTGTAAAGAACGGACAGCTATATACACGTAGGGTGGAATTGCGGAAACGCCTGCCTGAGCGGACGTTGGATATGAAGTGGGAGGTTTTCCGCGACCGTTTGCGTCCGGGACAGGAGGAAGAGTGGAAGCTGGTTATCAAAACTCCGCAAGGGTTTCCTGCCGCAGCCGAGATGCTGGCAATGATGTACGACGCTTCATTAGACCGGATTTATAGCCGCAGCCAGTCGTTAAGCGTTTATTACAACCGGTATATTCCTTATTACTATTGGGATATCAATAATAATAACGGAAAGAGTTACGCTCCTTATTTCCCCACGAAGTCGTGGCGAGTTCCTGTTTGGCATTTTGACTATTTCACTTCGCCCTATAACGGAGTGGCGGAGGTTTTGCAAATTGTCGAAGATAATGCGGCTATCAACGGGGTGACGGTCGTCGGATACGGAAGCGCACGCAGCAAGGCTGCGACGGGCGGGCTGAAGATACGCGGATATAGTCCGCAGAGCAGTAATGCCGCCCTCTCTGCGACAGAAGAAGCCGGACAGGCGGTTGAAGTGAAATATGTTCCGGCACAGGTAGAAGAAGCGGTGACGGATGTTGTTTTTGAATCGGAAACTATTCCTCTTGACGGACAGACGTTACAGCCGGTGGCTGATTTGCGTACTAATTTTGCAGAAACGGCTTTCTTCTATCCCCAACTGCGTACGAATGAACAGGGCGAGGTCGCTTTCTCCTTCACTATGCCGCAGAGTTTGACACGTTGGAATTTCCGGGGGTATTCCCATACCCGGGATATGATGACGGGTATGCTTGACGCTACGGCTGTCACCGCCAAAGAGTTTATGCTTACTCCGAATATGCCGCGCTTTGTGCGGGTAGGTGATAAGACACAGATAGCTGCCGGTATTGCCACCCTGACAGGGAAGGAGGTAAAAGGCACAGCCGTATTCACCCTTTTCGACCCGATGACGGAGAAGATTATCTCCACCCGGCGTCAGAAGTTCTCGGTGGAGGCCGGAAAGACGGTATCGGTTGATTTCCGGTTTGATGTAACGGAACGTTATGACCTGCTTGGTGTACGTATGGTGGCGGACGGCGGCACGTTCAGTGACGGGGAACAACATCTGTTGCCTGTTTTAAGCAATAAAGAGTATATTACGGAGACGCTTGCCATGCCTGTCCGTGGTGAAGAAACGCGTACTTTCTCGCTGGACAGCTTGTTCAACGGTAACAGCCGTACGGCAACCGACCGTCGCCTGACGGTGGAATTTACAGGTAATCCGGCATGGTATGCCGTACAAGCCCTGCCTATACTGAGCCAGCCTGCAACCGATAATGCCATTTCCTGGGCAACCGCTTTCTATGCCAACAGTTTGGCTGGCTATATTGCCAATAGCCAGCCGCGCATTAAAGCGGTGTTCGACAACTGGCGTCTGACGGGTGGGACAAAAGAAACTTTCCTCAGCCGGTTGGAGCAGAACCAGGATGTGAAGAATATTCTGTTGGGCGAATCTCCTTGGTTGCTCGAAGCTACTACAGAGGCTGAACAGCAGCAGCGTATCGCTACTTTATTTGATGTTAACCAATTAAATTACCGTAATATGTCGTCTTTGCTCAAATTGAAAGAGTTACAGGGGGAGGAAGGCGCATGGAGTTGGTTTGGCGGTATGTCCGGCAACCGTTATGTCACAAGTTATATCACCGGGTTACTTGTCCGCCTTTCTTTACTTACGGATAAGGCACTGCCGGAAGAAGTGGCGGTGATGAAGGATAAGGCTTTTGATTATCTGAATAAGGAAGCTCTGAAAGAATACCGGGATATCCGTAAGGCTGAGAAGAATGGGATTAAGATTACCGTTTTGTCGGATGCCGCTATGGAATATTTGTATCTGGTGGCTCTCGGTTCGGAAAAACTGTCCGGCGAATATGCAAAAGCGTTCGATTACTTCCTTACCAAGCTGGGAGGTAATCTTGAGAACGGTACAATGATTCGTAAAGCGCAGACAGCCGTTATCCTGCAGACGGTGGGACGCAGGACGGAAGCGAATGAGTTTATAGCTTCCATAAAAGAGCATCTTGTACAAACGGATGAAATGGGAGCGCATTTTGCTTTCCATGCCAATCCTTATACTTGGGGGATGATCCCGGTTCCTGCCCATGTGGCCGTCATGACGGCCTTGCGTAAGGCGGGCGGCAATGATGCTTTGATAGAAGAAATGAAGCTTTGGTTGTTGAAACAGAAACAGACGACGGCTTGGAATTCTCCGGTGGCTACCGCCGATGCGGTTTATGCATTGCTTTGCCAGGGTAGCGATTTGCTGGAAAGCGAAGGAGATGTCCGCATCACTTTAGGTAATAAAGTGATGGAAACGCTTTCTCCGGCAAAGACCGTTGTACCGGGATTGGGATACATCAAGGAAGTCTTCACGCAAGGCAGTCCTGAACTGAAGGCGACATCCGTTACCGTAGAGAAGAGGGATGCGGGTATCGCGTGGGGAGCCGTTTATGCGCAATACTTGTCGCCCATATCCGATGTGAAGCAACAAGGCGGTGAGCTGGATATCGATAAGAAACTCTTTGTAGAGCGTATCTCGGCCGACGGACAGAAATCTCTGCAACCGTTGGCGGATGCCGCACAGCTTTCCGTAGGTGATAAGGTCGTGTCCCGGCTTACTCTCCGCTTGGACCGTGCCATGGACTTTATTCAGTTGAAAGACCAACGTGGCGCCTGCTTCGAACCGGTAAACTCGCTTTCGGGCTATCGTTGGAGCAACGGTTTCGGATATTACGCAGAGGTGGAAGATGCCGGAGCCAATTTCTTCTTCGACCACCTGGGTAAAGGCGTTTATGTACTGGAACATAGCTATCGGGTGGCTCGCGGCGGTATGTACGAAACCGGACTGGCTACCGTGCAGTGTGCTTATGCGCCGGAATATGCTTCACACTCTGCGGGTGGAACTGTTGTAATCAAATAGGGTAGATGGATTTACTTGCTATCGAATGTTTATAGGTTATAAAAAGCGGAAAGAAAATCTGTGTATCTCGCTTAAAAACTTTACATTTGTACGACTAATTTAGAAGCAATATAAATGAGACGTAGTTTTATCACTCTATATGCGCTTGCAGCTACGGCATTAACGGCCGTAGCGCAACCGCGTTTCACCTCTAATACGGAAATGTATGATTTCGGGCAGATTGAATGGAAGCATCCGGTAACGGTGCAATATTCCATTACGAACTCCGGTAACCAGCCTTTGGTGCTTACCGGTGTGGAGCCCGATTGTGCCTGTTCCGTAGCACGGTGGACAAAAACTCCTATCGCTCCGGGTGCAAAGGGAGTGGTCAATGTGACTTTTGACGCAGAGGCTCTGGGGCACTTCAACAAATCCGTAGCCATTTACAGTAATGCGCAACCTCATTTGGTCTACTTGAAGTTCAACGGTGAGGTAGTGCGTGAAATCAAGGATTTTACTAAAACCCATCCGTATCTCATCGGGCAGATACGCATTGATAAGAACAGTCTTGACTTCCCCGATGTGCAGGCCGGTGAAAAGCCTGTTATGCACATAGGAGTCGTGAATCTGTCAGACCGTCCGTACGAACCTGTGCTGATGCATCTACCGCCTTATCTGCAAACGGAAGTGAAACCCAATGTCTTGCAAAAAGGAGAAAAGGGTGTCATCACCGTTACGTTGGACTCCGAACGCTTGACGGACTTCGGACTGACGCAAGCCTCTGTCTATCTGGCACGTTTTGCGGGTGACAAGGTGGGGGATGAAAATGAAATTCCTGTGTCCGCCATTCTTCTGCCGGACTTCTCGGGCATGACCGAGACGGAAAAGGCGAATGCCCCTGCCATCAATCTTTCCATTAAGGATATCGATATGAGTACGGTATTGGCAAAGAAGTCGAAGGCGCGTCAGGACATTATTATAACGAATACAGGCCGTTCTCCTTTGCAAATCAGCAAACTGCAGGTATTCCACCCGGCTGTGGGTGCCAGCTTGAAGAAAAGTGTGCTGCAACCGGGAGAAAGTACCCGTCTCCGTGTAACGGTGGCGAAACGGAATATCGGCAAAAAACGCCGTCATCTGCGCTTACTGATGATTACGAATGATCCGATGCAGCCGAAAGTCGAGATTAATATTAAAGCGAAATAATATAAATCTTACCATGGAACATCCTGAAAATAGCAGAGAATATAAAGGTTTGGTTGTCAATGCAGGCATTGAACAACCGTCGTCCGTCAATCCTTATTTGAAGCGGAAGCCGAAGAAACGCCAGCTTTCCGTTGCCGAGTACGTAGAGGGTATTGTAAAAGGTGATGTTACGATATTAAGCCGGGCTGTGACATTGGTGGAAAGCGTAAAGCCCGAACATCAGGCCATTGCCCAGGAGGTGATAGAAAAGTGCCTGCCATATTCCGGCAACTCTATCCGTATAGGTATCAGCGGTGTACCGGGCGCCGGCAAGAGTACGTCTATCGATGTATTCGGATTGCACGTATTGGAGAAATACGCCGGCAAACTGGCGGTATTGGCTATCGACCCCAGCAGCGAGCGCAGCAAAGGCAGTATTTTGGGTGATAAAACCCGTATGGAGCAGCTTTCTGTACATCCTAAATCATTTATACGCCCCAGCCCCTCTGCCGGTTCGTTGGGAGGAGTGGCCCGTAAGACTCGTGAAACGATTATTCTATGTGAAGCTGCAGGGTTCGATAAGATCTTTGTGGAGACGGTAGGAGTGGGACAAAGTGAGACGGCAGTTCATTCAATGGTCGATTTTTTCCTGTTGATTCAGTTGGCCGGTACGGGAGATGAACTACAGGGCATTAAAAGAGGGATTATGGAGATGGCTGACGGTATTGTGATAAATAAAGCTGATGGCAATAACATTGACAAAGCCAAGTTGGCGGCTGCGCAATTCCGTAATGCTTTACATCTTTTCCCGGCTCCGGATTCCGGATGGACACCGCGTGTACTTACTTATTCGGGATTCTATAATCTTGGAGTAAAGGAAATATGGGATATGGTGTACGAGTACATCGATTTTGTGAAAGGTAATGGCTATTTTGAATATCGTCGTAACGAACAAAGCAAATACTGGATGTATGAGAGCATCAATGAACAGTTACGTGACAGCTTTTATCACAATGCCAAGATTGAATCGATGTTGCAAGAAAAGGAGCAACAGGTGCTCAAGGGAAATCTCACCTCTTTTGTTGCTGCCAAGAGCTTACTCGATACTTATTTCGAAGATCTGAAATAACGATGAAGAGGTGTCAAAATTCGTATTCACCACAGATTACACAGATAATTATTATTGGTTGTCAGTAGATTAAAATCATTTTGTGTAAATCTGTGTAATCTGTGGTGAGTTATGACACACCTTCCAAATCTGCCTTCGATTTACTTTGAGTCACAAAGTAGACTCCAAGAAATACCAATGCAATCGCAACTCCTTTTTCCCAGCCGAAGCTTCCGATTCCCATTAAGATCGCCGCTATGGAAGCAACAATGGGTTGCACATAGTTATACATACTTACTACTGTAGGGCGCATCAGTTTTTGTGCAGTCATGATGCAGATGTAAGCAATGAAGCTTCCGCATAGTACCACATAAAGTACCTGATAAATGGCAGCGGTCGAAATACTGTTCCACTCGATGCCCGCTATATCCTGGTAAGAAAAAGGAATATAGCATATAGATGCATAAATAAACATCCACTTATTAATTGTGATGGCCGAATAGCGTTGGGATAATCCTTTGAATACGGTCAGGTAGATAGAGAAGCTGAGTTGGGCGATCATACAAAGTAAGTCTCCCCAGATGCTTCCTCCTCCTGCGCTTGTCGCCTGACTGCTTAAAATCAAGATCAATGCTCCCATTGCTCCAATGAAAATTCCCAATACCTTTTTGTTTGTAACCGGTTCTTTCAGATAGATAGCTGCCACAATCATGGTGATGATAGGTGAAGTCGTTGTTACGATAGATGCGTCTATCGGAGAAGTGAGAGACAGGCCGAATATAAATATTCCCTGATTGAAAACAAGGGCGAACAGAGAAGCGAAGAAAATTTTCAGCATGTCACGGTGTCCTACCTGCTCTTGTTTACAGAAAGCGGAAAGTATCCAGAAAGCTGCTGCCGCCCCTACCATGCGAAAGGTGGTTACCGAAAGTGCCGAAAACTCTGTCAATGCCGATTTGCCGATAGGGGACATTAATCCCCACATCACGTTGGCCGTAAATGCCAGTGCATGTCCTTTCAGATTCTTATCAATCTCCATACCGAATGTTACCTTTATTGAAAACTGATGCAAAAGTAACTAATTTATCGTTTGAATTTTCTATATTTGTTTAATTTAAATGCAACCATTTATGGAACTATCAGCCAATTATATCAAACGAATCGAAATAAACGGATTATGGGACCGGTTCAACATAGTCTGGGACCTTCGTCCGGATGTCAATATACTATCCGGTATCAATGGAGTAGGAAAAACTACTATCCTGAATCGCTCGGTCGGTTATCTTGAACAGTTATCAGGCGAAGTAAAGAGTGATGAAAAAAACGGGGTACGTGTCTTTTTTGATAATCCGGAAGCTACGTACATTCCGTATGACGTGATCCGCAGTTACGATCGTCCGCTTATTATGGGAGACTTCACAGCCCGTATGGCAGATAAGAATGTGAAATCCGAGCTCGACTGGCAACTTTACCTCTTACAACGCCGCTACCTTGACTACCAGGTCAATATCGGCAATAAGATGATCGATCTGCTGAGTAGTAATAACGAGGAAGAGCGCGGCAAAGCAGCTACTCTTTCAGTAGCCAAGCGCCGTTTTCAAGACATGGTCGATGAACTGTTCAGCTATACCCGTAAAAAAATAGACCGTAAACGCAATGATATTGCTTTTTATCAGGATGGTGAACTTCTGTTTCCTTATAAGCTTTCTTCCGGTGAGAAACAGATGTTGGTGATCCTGCTTACCGTACTTGTACAGGACAATGCCCATTGCGTTTTGTTTATGGACGAACCCGAAGCTTCATTGCACATCGAATGGCAGCAAAGATTGATTGCGATGATCCGTGAACTGAATCCGAATGTACAGATTATACTTACCACTCATTCGCCTGCAGTCATCATGGAGGGATGGCTCGATGCAGTAACCGAAGTCAGTGATATTGCAACCAGTTATAAATAGCATTTAACCCAAACACGACCTATGGCAATTAGTCTTAAAGATAATCTGACCTCTTCCTACTTCAGTGCAGCCCATAAGCTGTACTCTAAAAAGGCACGCCGCCGAATCGTTGCTTATGTTGAGAGTTATGATGATGTAGCTTTCTGGCGTACCCTGCTTGAAGAGTTTGAGGACGAAGAACATTATTTTCAAGTGATGCTTCCTTCCGCTACATCGTTGGCCAAAGGCAAGAAGATGGTGTTGATGAATACTCTCAATACCGCTGAGCTCGGGAAAAGCCTGATTGCTTGCGTAGATAGCGACTATGACTTTCTGTTGCAGGGAGCTACCTCCACCTCGCGTAAGATTAACCGTAACAAATATATTTTTCAAACCTATGCCTATGCCATTGAGAACTATCATTGTTACGCCGACAGCCTGCATGAGGTTTGTGTACAGGCAACTTTGAATGACCGTCACCTCATTGATTTCAACGAGTTTATGAAGCGATACTCCCGGATCGTTTATCCGCTTTTCCTATGGTCTGTCTGGTTTTATCGCCGCCATGATACTTATACGTTTTCCATGAGTGAGTTTAATGGCTGTGTTCGCTTGCACGATGTTAGCCTGAGACATCCGGAACGTTCTCTGGAAGTGGTGAGACGTTCGGTTACAGCTAAGTTGTCCGAATTGTCTACACGCTTTCCGCAGGGGCTCGAAGAGATTGACAGATTATCGGCCGAACTTGAAAGGCTCGGAGTACTTCCTGATACTACTTATTTGTTTGTTCAAGGGCATCATATTATGGATAATGTAGTGATGAAAGTGCTGACTCCCGTCTGTACGGCTTTAAGGCGCGAGCGTGAACAGGAAATCAAGAAGTTGGCAGAACACAATGAACAATTTCATAACGAACTGACTTGTTATCAGAACAGTCAGGTGAATGTGGAAGTAATGCTCCGCAAAAACAGTGCATACAAAGATTTATACCTCTATCAATGGTTGAAAGAAGATATTAAAGAGTTTTTATATGGAACAAATAACCGAAAAGATAAATAACTTATTCGTTTCCTGGGGATTTAACAGCAATGAAGTAGGTCCTATTATAACACTGATACTGATTATCGGTGTTGCCTTTCTGGCTGACCTTATTTGCCGTCATATCCTTTTGAAAGTGGTTGCTAAATTAGTGAAAAAGACCAAGGCAACCTGGGATGATATTGTATTCGACCGTAAAGTACTGATTTATCTCAGTCATCTTGTCCCCCCCATCATTATTTATGTGTTGATTCCTTTGGCAATTCCAAATGTAAGTGCCCTCGATTTTATTCGTCGTATCTGCATGATTTATATCATTGCGGTTTTTCTACGTTTTATCAGCGCATTTTTATCGGCTGTTTATCATGTATACAGTGAGCGAGAGCAGTTTCGTGATCGACCATTGAAAGGTTTGTTGCAAACAGCACAAGTGATACTATTTTTCATTGGAGGAATTGTTGTTATCAGTGTATTGATAGATAAATCTCCGATGGTGCTGCTCACCGGGCTTGGTGCTTCGGCTGCCATCCTGATGTTGGTGTTTAAAGACAGTATCATGGGATTTGTGTCCGGCATCCAACTTTCTGCAAATAATATGCTGAAAGTAGGTGACTGGATTGCTATGCCCAAATACGGAGCCGACGGTACGGTGATTGAAGTGACGCTCAATACAGTGAAGGTGCGCAATTGGGACAATACCATTACTACCATTCCTCCCTATCTGCTGGTCAGTGATTCTTTTCAGAATTGGCGGGGTATGCAGGAGTCCGGTGGGCGGCGTGTGAAACGTTCTATCAATATCGATATGAACAGTGTCAGATTCTGTACCCCCGAAATGCTGGCTAAATATAAGAAAATCCAATTGTTGACCGATTATGTGGAGCAGACCGAGAAGGTGGTGAAAGAGTATAATAAAGAACATCACATAGACAACTCTATTTTGGTCAATGGGCGACGCCAGACCAATCTTGGCGTGTTTCGCGCCTATTTGACGAACTACCTGAGAAGTCTTCCCGACGTGAATAAAAATCTCACTTGCATGGTACGCTATCTTCAGCCCACCGAACAAGGTATTCCAGTCGAACTTTACTTTTTTTCTGCTGTGAAAGAGTGGGTACCTTACGAAGGAATCCAGGCCGATGTATTCGATCATCTGCTTGCCATTATTCCGGAATTCGGATTACGTGTATTCCAGAATCCTACGGGAGAAGATTTTAGGGAGTGGAGTAGAAGAAATTAAAAAAGTGTATTATATTTGTAGCTAATAATACTATATTAGCTATGAATGCACTACAAAGCAACATTATCCGGGAGATCACTCCGTTGTCTGACAAGGATTGTTTTTATATTGCCGAACGGTACAAAACGGAGTTTACCTATCCCATTCACAACCATGCCGAGTTTGAGCTGAACTTTACGGAGAAAGCCGCCGGAGTGCGTCGCATTGTCGGCGATTCGGCAGAAGTGATCAGTGATTATGATTTGGTTCTGATTACTGGAAAAGACCTGGAACATGTATGGGAGCAGCACGATTGCCATTCAAAAGAGATCCGTGAAATAACGATCCAGTTTTCCTCCGATCTCTTTTTTAAAAGCTTTATCAATAAGAATCAGTTCGATTCCATTCGTGATATGCTTGAGAAAGCTCAGAAAGGTCTTTGTTTTCCGATGTCGGCCATCCTGAAAATCTATCCTCTGCTCGATACCCTGGCATCCGAGA
>ENA-OPCC01001011-OPCC01001011.1-human-gut-metagenome-genome-assembly--contig:-NODE-1011-length-13089-cov-2.816403_pt1 | contig 13089 bp, 10 predicted proteins | sample MGYA00241558_ERZ501467 | MGnify/ENA primary metagenome ERZ501467 (study PRJEB25962, sample SAMEA2042620) | human gut metagenome | biome: human gut; feature: human-associated habitat; material: faeces...
GCATTCCGGCACGTGGTGGATCGGTAATAATAACATCCGGACGTCCGTGTTGGTTTATGAAATCCTGCGTAAGGATATCTTTCATATCACCGGCATAAAAAAGCGTGTTCTCTATATGGTTCAAGGCGGAATTCACTTTTGCGTCCTCGATAGCCTCCGGTACGTATTCGATGCCGATAACCTTCTTTGCTTGGCGAGAGACGAAATTAGCGATCGTACCTGTCCCGGTATATAAATCGTACACCATCTCATTTCCGGTAAGACCCGCGAATTCTCTAGCCACTTTATATAGATTATAAGCCTGTTCACTGTTTGTCTGATAGAAAGACTTAGGACCTACCTTGAATTGAAGCCCCTCCATCTCCTCGATGATATGATCTTTTCCCTTGAATACGAGAACTTCTTGGTCGGTGATCGTGTCATTACATTTGCCGTTGATGACGTACATCAAGGACGTGATTTCCGGGAATCGTTCCGCCAGATGAGATAATAACGCTTCCCTGTGCTCTACATCCTCATGGAAGAAAACCAATACGACCATCAAATCCCCAGTGGATGCCGTACGGATCATCAACGTACGAACGAATCCCTCTTGGTTCCGTAAATCGAAGAAAGGATATCCCTCATGAGATAGGCAATATTCCTTGACGCAAAGACGGATCTTGTTCGATATATCATCTTGCAACCAACATTTATGGATGTCCAATACCTTATCGAACATCCCCGGTATATGAAACCCGACACCATTCATGCAATCGAAAGAAGCACCGGACTGGATCTCTTCCTCCGTAAGCCATTTCTTGTTTGAGAAAGTAAACTCAAGCTTGTTCCGGTAGAAAGTCGTGCGCTCGGAACCTAAGATCGGAAGTTTCTCTTCCATTTCGACTTTCCCGATGCGGGTAAGATTATCGTAGACCTGTTTTTGCTTATAGTAAAGTTGTTCCTCATAGGGAAGATGTTGCCACTTGCAACCTCCACAGACACCGAAGTGCTCACAAAACGGCTCCGCACGTTTGGCCGAGTACTCATGGAAATATACAGGTTTCCCCTCCGCATAACTATTCTTCTTACGGGTCAGTTGAATATCAACCACGTCTCCCGGAGCGACGAAGGGTACAAATACCACCATATCGTTCACTCTTGCGATAGCCTTGCCCTCGGCGGCTACGTCCGTAATGGTTACCTTTTCTAATATAGGCAACTGTTTCTTCTTTCTTGCCAATGTCGTTAAGTTTTAAATTCGCTTCGCGAAAATACTTACAATTCCGCTAAGAACAAAGAGCTTCGTTCTATATACTTAAATGAGTCCGGCAAACAGTTCTCGTTATTCTATCAAGATTGATGAAGATATGATTATGGACAGAAAGGGATGTATAGTATGTGTTTATAAATCAATATATTACAGTTTCTTAAAATTTCTTATAAGGAAAACTTTTGTTTTACTATAGAAAAACTTTAGTTCCACTAGGGAGAAACTTTAGTTTCATGCTGTAGAAACTAAAGTTTCTTCAGCAAAAAACTCCTGAGTCTTCCTATTGGAAATAAATAGACACAAATAAAAGAAAAAGATCATATAATTATATGTAAGGGGCAAAGAGATAGGCGGGAAATCCGATGGGAAATGGAAGCGTCAACAAACTTCCGCACGCAAATGTAAGCATTTGCTGGATATAAATGGTAAAGAATAGTTGTAAAACATGTAAAAATCTTTAACGCTATTCGTGCTTGCAAAGTAGAAATAGCATATATTTGCAGCATTGCAAAGTTGAGATAGCAATATAACAGTTGAAATCAACAAAACTAGAATCTAAATTCAATACTGTCGAATATGGAAAGAAAAAGAGTTTACACGTTCGGAAATGGAAAAGCCGAAGGTAAGGCAGATATGAGAAATCTGCTGGGTGGTAAAGGCGCTAACCTTGCCGAGATGAATCTGATTGGTGTACCGGTTCCTCCGGGATTCACGATTACAACAGAAGTTTGTATAGAGTATTACGAGTTAGGCAAAGATAAAGTCGTAGAGTTGCTGAAAGCGGATGTTGAGAAGGCGATCGCTAATATCGAAACGTTAATGAACTCTAAGTTCGGTGATGTTGCCAATCCTCTGTTAGTTTCAGTTCGCTCCGGTGCCCGTGCGTCCATGCCGGGTATGATGGATACGATATTGAACCTTGGCTTGAACGACGAGGTAGTGGAAGGCTTGTCTCGTAAGACGGGCAACGCTCGTTTCGCTTGGGACTCCTATCGTCGTTTTGTTCAAATGTACGGAGATGTCGTATTAGGCATGAAACCGACAAGCAAAGAGGATATCGATCCGTTTGAGGCGATCATCGAGGAAGTAAAGAAAGCGAAAGGCGTTAAGTTAGATAACGAGCTTGACGTTGAAGATTTGAAAACATTGGTCTCTAAATTTAAGGCAGCCGTTAAGGCCCAGACCGGACAGGATTTCCCGACTTGCGCTTATGAGCAATTGTGGGGCGCTATCTGTGCCGTGTTCAATAGCTGGATGAATGAGCGTGCTATCCTGTATCGTAAGATGGAAGGTATTCCAGACGAGTGGGGAACGGCGGTTAGCGTACAAGCCATGGTATTCGGTAATATGGGCGATACTTCCGCTACAGGCGTTTGTTTCTCTCGTGACGCGGGTAATGGTGAGGACTTGTTCAATGGTGAGTACTTGATTAACGCTCAAGGTGAGGATGTTGTAGCAGGTATCCGTACCCCGCAACAGATTACGAAGATCGGTTCACAACGTTGGGCTGAACGTGCCGGAATCTCAGAAGAAGAACGTATCGCTAAATATCCGTCCATGGAAGAAGCCATGCCGGAAATCTATAAGCAATTAGACGCTATCCAAGAGAAATTGGAAGATCATTATCGGGATATGCAAGATATGGAATTTACCGTACAAGAGGGTAAACTTTGGTTCTTGCAAACCCGTAACGGCAAGCGTACCGGTGCCGCTATGGTGAAAATCGCTATCGACTTATTGCATCAAGGTATGATCGATGAGAAAACAGCGTTGAACCGTATCGAGCCGAATAAATTAGATGAGTTGCTTCACCCTGTATTCGATAAAAAAGCCGAGAAACAGGCGAAAGTATGCCGATAAAGCTGTCGCGCAGGCTGTCAAAGCCGTTCGGGGTAAAATCGGAAGTAAAGAACTGATAGCCGTCCTCTTCGTAGTAGAGGTCGTTTTCGATGACGCCGTCTTCGTACCGGCTGCCGGTGGCGTACAGGCTCATCTGGAAGTTCTTGTTGTCCATGTCCACCTGATGGAAGCTGAACTCCAGATAGGAGAATACGGAAAGGTGCCGCACCTTATCGGAGTCGTTGCGCAGCTTCACGTCCCAGATCTCCACGGGGTCGTCCATGGCGACAAAGAGCTTCTGCTCGGCGTCGATGCCTGCGTAATCGGAGTGATACTTGATGTAGCTCAGGCCGTGACGGCAGGAGAAATGCTCCTTGGGCTTGCCCACAGGCTGCCAGGAGATGCTCCAATAGTCGCCGGTGTCCTGATCCCGCAGGTACACGTAATGTCCGGGGCCGTCCATGGGAACGCCGTTGGGACGGAACCGGGTGATGCGATGGTATTCAGGAGATTTGTACAGCAGGTATCCGCCCGCCGTGTGGTTGAATACGCCATACATATCCTTGAGGCCGATATAGTTGGTCCAGGAAACGGGGACATCTACCCGATCGATGACATATTCCCGATGCTCATTGTCAAAGTACCCATAACGCATAAGGTTACCTCCGCCTGATTTGGGCAATGTATTGATTTTTCACAATGAGTATATCAGAAAAACGACGGCTTGAAAAGGTCTGGAAATGCACCTTCTTGCCTGTCGTTGCACTTTATTTTCCAAAGTGAACAATTCCAGACTTTGACATAAGCGCGGCGCGGCTTTATAATGGCAAGAGAACGAAATAAAGGAGCGTGCATACCATGAAATATGATGTCATCGCCTACTGCTGGAACGATGCCCTGACGGGCTTCACCCGGGAGGACGCCCAGCGCCTGACCCACGTGAATCTGGCCTTCGGACTTCTCAAGGACGGGCTGCTGGATCTGCATCTGCTGAAATATCTCCACCTGCTGCCGAAGCTGCGGGAATGGAATCCGGAAATGAAGATCGTCCTGTCCGTGGGCGGATGGGGCGCGGACGGCTTCTCCGACATGGCTATGACGGAGGAAGGCCGCCGGAATTTTGCCAAGTCCTGTCTGGACGCGGTTGAAAAATACAATCTGGACGGCATCGACATTGACTGGGAATACCCCTGCAACGACGCCGCGGGCATCGGTGCAGACCCAAGAGACAAGGAGAATTTTACCGCTCTGCTGAAGACTTTGCGGGAGTATCTGGGAGAAAAGCGTATCGTGTCCGTGGCCGTGGGCGCAAGCCAGCGGTGCATTGCGGATACCCAGATGGATAAGGTCGCCGAGATCGTGGACTACGTGCAGCTCATGACCTACGACATGGTGGACGGCACCCGCGCCGGACATCACGCGGCTCTCGGCGCGACAAAGGGCGACAAGTCCGGCCTGAACACCCGGGACACTGTGGAAGCCTACCGCCGGGCGGGCGTTCCCTACGAAAAGATCATCATCGGCGCGGCCTTCTACGGGCGGCACTTTGCGGTCACGTCCTTTGAAAATCACGGTCTTCTGCAGCCCTCCGGCGGCGGACTGCCCGGCCCGGCCTATGGGGAGATCACCCAGGAATATCTCCGGGAGAACAATTTCCAGATTTATTGGGATGCTGATGCGGAGGCAAATTACCTGTGGAACGGCAGGACTCTCGTCAGCTACGAGTCTCCCAAGGCGGTGCGCCTGAAGTGCAAGTATGTCAAGGAGAAGAAGCTTCTCGGCATCATGTACTGGGAACACGGGAACGACCCCACCCGGGAACTGCTGGGCGCCATTGCGGATGTGATGGGCTGAAAACTATGCGGACGAAAAATCACGGGCGGCTCCGTCGGAAGCCGCCCGCTGATGTGTTATTTTTCCAGAATCAGCGTGCCGGTCTCCGCGTCCAGCGATGCCTTGATGTGTTCGGCGGCCTCGGCGGGGGTGAGCTTTAGCTGCTCGCCGGTCTTCATGTTCTTGACGCTGCACTTGCCCTCCGCGATCTCGTCCTCGCCCAGCAGGACGGCAAAGGGAACCTTCAGCTTGTCAGCATAGGCCATTTTCTGCTTGAACTTCTTCTGCTCACAGTACAGCTGCACCCGCAGCCCCGAAGAGCGCAGCGTTTCCGCCAGCGCGATGGCCGGGGCAATGTCTCCCATGGGCAGCACCAGCGCGTCCGCAGGGGCGCTGGGCAGCTCGGGGTTCAGAAGCCCCTGCTCGTCCAGAACGTAGAACAGCCGGGTCAGGCCGATGGAAATGCCCACGCCGGGCAGCTGCTTTTCGATATAGTAGCCTGCCAGATTGTCGTACCGGCCGCCTGAGCAGACGGAACCCAGCTCCGGGTGATCCAGCAGAAGGGTCTCGTAGACGGTGCCGGTGTAGTAGTCCAGCCCCCGGGCGATGGTCAGGTCAACGACAAAGTTTTCTTCCGGCATTCCGAAGGCCGCCAGGTTGGAAGCGACCACCTTCAATTCGCCGAGACCGGTATCAAAGGTCTCGTTCCGTCCCGCGTAATTTTCCAGCGCGGCAAGAACCTCCGCGTTCGTCCCCTTGATGGAGATGAAGGCGAGAATGTCGTCCGCCTGCTGCTCCGTCAGGCCACAGTCCTCCAGCAGAATGATCTTTACCTTGTCAACGCCGATCTTGTCCAGCTTGTCCACGGTGCGCATGATGTCGCCGGACTTTTCCGTCAGACCCATCATGGCGTAGAAGCCGTTGAGAACCTTCCGGTTGTTGACATGAATCTGGAACCGGGTCAGGCCGAAGCCCTTGAACACCTTATAGATGATGGCGGGGATTTCCGCCTCGTTGAGAATGTCCAGCTTGCCGTCGCCAATGATATCGATGTCCGCCTGATAGAATTCCCGGAACCGGCCGCGCTGCGCCCGCTCGCCCCGGTAGACCTTGCTGATCTGGTAGCGGCGGAAGGGGAAGGCCAGCTCGTTATAGTGCAGAGCGACGTATTTTGCCAGGGGCACCGTCAGGTCGAAGCGCAGAGCAAGGTCGCTGTCGCCCTTGGTAAAGCGGTAGATCTGCTTTTCCGTCTCTCCGCCGCCCTTGGCAAGCAGAATCTGGGCGTCCTCGATCACCGGGGTGTCCAGAGGGGCAAAGCCGTAGGAGGCGTAGGTCTTGCGCAGAACCTCTGCCATCTGGTCAAATTTCAGCTGCTTTTCCGGCAGCAGCTCCATAAAGCCGGACAGTGTCCGGGGCTTGATGATCTCCATAGTTATCCTCTCCATATCGGGTCGCGGGACGCAGGACAGAGGGGTACTCGACAATCCAGAGTACCCCGTATCTCCCGCCCGTGTGTATTATCAGTAACGGGTCTTGTTGTGCAGCATTTCCCGCCAATCCAAATCGCCCCGCTGCAGGCCCATGATGAGCATTTCCGCCGAGGCAAGGTTGGTGGCGATGGGAACATTGTGCCGGTCGCAGTGCCGGATGGTTTCGATCATCTGAGCGTCGTCCCAAGGGTCGGTGGTGTTGGGGTCGGTGAACAGCAGCACCAGATCAATTTCGTTGTAGGCAATGCGGGCGTTGATCTGCTGATGACCGCCCTGCTTGTGGGAAAGCAGCAGGGTAATGGGCAGACCGGTATTGTCCGCGATCAGACGGCCGGTGGTGGCCGTGGCAAACAGATTGTGCTTCATGAGGACGCTCTTGTAGGCGGTGCAGAATTGAACCATCAGTTCTTTTTTCTTGTCATGCGCCAAAAATGCGATATTCACAACAGTCACTCCTTAATTGTATATGTATCCGTTATCAGCGGAGGGCGATCGGTTCGTGGAAGCCCTGAATGCGTCTGGCAATTCTACGGCTGGCCTTTGCCGCCTTGCAGTTGGGGGAATAGCGAAGAAGACTCTGACCGAAGGATGCCGCAAGGGTCACATGGGGATCCTCCGGGACGATTCCCGCAAGGGGCAGTCCCGCAGCGTCCATCACGTCGTCGATGGTCAGGCACACCGTACCCAGCATATTCTTGTCCACCCGGTTGACGATGAGGCGGATGTTTTTCTTGCCCATCAGCTCCAGCAGGTCGCCCACCCGGGAAGCGTCCCGCACGGCGGCGGGGCCTGCCCCTGTGACCAGCAGAAGGCGGTCGGCGAACTGCGCCGTCAGCCGGAAGCCGGCGTCCACCCCGGCGGGGGCGTCCAGAAACACGTAGTCATACAACTGACGCGCCCGGCTGAGCATTTCCCCGAAGGCGGCGGTGTCGATCTTTTCCACCGGGCAGTTCATGGGGGCGGTCAGAAACGTGAGGGTAGGGTAGACCGGGTGCCGGAAAGCGTCCTCCAGAGAGTAGCCCCCCTCGGAGACGTCCCAAAAGGACAGCGCGCCGCATTCGGAAAGCCCCAGAGAAATGTCCAGATTCCGAAGCCCCACGTCGCAGTCGATGCACAGGACCCGTTTTCCTTCCTTGGAAAGCGCGGTGGCGAGGGCGGCGCAGAGGGAGGTTTTTCCCGTTCCGCCCTTCCCGGACACAACCGCGAAGAGTTCACCCACGCGCCATCGCCTCCAATGCCAGAATATAACCTCATTATAAAGGGATTTTTCACAAAAAGCAAGAGGAATTTCGCCCTTTTGGAAATGGTTTTCATCACAATGAACAAAAATATTTTTCCGCCGCCGCCTTTTTGGCTGCGAGGAACGCAAAATATGTCGCGCCGCCGCAAAAAAGGGTTGCGCATGAAGGAAAGCTGGTATATAATATTGGGTGAAATTACGGGCATACGCCCGGATATTGGAGGGAATGTTCCATGTTCAATGCAATGATCGAAACGCTGAAAGCGAACCCCAGAAAAATCGTTTTTACCGAGGGCCACGACGCCCGCATTCTGGAAGCCACCGACCGTCTGGTCAAGGGCGGCTTCCTGACCCCCATCCTCATCGGCAACGTTGACGTTGTCAAGGCCAACGCGGCCAAGGGCGGCTACAACATCGAGGGCGTCGAAATCATCGACCCCGAGACCTATCCCGAAATGGACGCCATGGTCGATAAGATGGTGGAGCTGCGCAAGGGCAAGATGACCGCCGACGAGTGCCGCAAGGCGCTGTCCAAGGGCAACTATTTCGGCACCATGCTGGTGAAGATGGGCTACGCCGACTCCCTGCTGGGCGGCGCGACTTACTCCACCGCCGACACCGTCCGTCCCGCTCTGCAGATCGTCAAGACCAAGAAGGGCGCGCATCTGGTGTCCTCCTGCTTCATCCTCGTCCGCGGTGAAGAGAAGCTGGCCATGGGCGACTGCGCCATCAACATCAGCTATGAAGACAGCGTGGACAAGGAAGGCAACGTGACCCTGTCCGCTGCCCAGAAGCTGGCGGAGGTCGCCATTGAGACCGCCAAGACCGCCAAGGTCTTCGGCATTGACCCCAAGGTTGCCATGCTGAGCTTCTCCACCAACGGCTCCGGCAAGGGCGGCACCGTGAAGCTGAGCCACGACGCCACCGCCATCGCCAAGGAGATGGATCCCGAGCTGAAGATCGACGGCGAGATGCAGTTCGACGCCGCCGTTGCGCCCGAGGTCGGTCAGCTGAAGTTCCCCGGCTCTCCCGTTGCCGGTCACGCCAACACCTTCATCTTCCCCACCATCGAGGCGGGCAACATCGGCTACAAGATCGCCCAGCGTCTGGGAGGCTTCGAGGCCTACGGCCCCATCCTGCAGGGTCTGGCGGCGCCCATCAACGACCTGTCCCGCGGCTGCAACGCCGACGAGGTCTACAAGATGGCCATTATCACCGCCGCTCTGGTGTAAAAATCTACATAGCAAATGCCGGCTCACATGAGCCGGCATTTTCACTATAAAAACGGCGAAGCAAAAAATTTTTTCCTGCAAAGTGTAACCTTTCCCGAAAAATTCCCTCTTATAGGGTGAGGACCCAAAAAGAAACGGAGGTGTTCCCTCAGTGGAAGACGAAAAGATCATCGACCTGTATTGGGAAAGGAAGGATGAGGCCATTATGGAGACCCAGGCGGCCTATGGGCGGCAGCTGCAAACCATCGCCCAGCGCATTGTCCAGAGCTACGAGGACGCGGAGGAAAGCGTGAACGACACCTATCTCGCCGCATGGCGGACGATTCCGCCCAAGCGTCCGAAGTATTTCTTCGCGTATCTTGCGAAAATATGCCGGAATTTTGCCTTCGGCAAGCTGGACTGGCTTGATGCGGCCAGACGGAAGGCCGAGGTGGTGACCCTGAGCGAGGAAATGGAGCTGTGCATTCCCGACACCAGCCGGGATTCCGCCGCCGAGGGGCGGGAGATCACCCGGGCGCTGAATGCCTTTCTCGGCACGCTGACCCAGGAGAACCGGCGGCTGTTCGTGCGGCGGTACTGGTACGTGGACACCGTGGCGGAGATCGCCCAGCGCTACAACATGAGTGAAAGCAAGGTCAAGACCCGGCTCCACCGCATCCGGGAAAAGCTGCGGGTCTATCTGATGCAGGAGGGAATTGCCATATGACGGGAAAAGATTTACTTACCGCCATGAGCGGCATTGACGGCCGCTACATTGAAGAAGCCGCCCCGGCGGCCGCGCCAAAACGGCGAAGTCTGCGCCGGCCGCTGCTCGTTGCCGCCGCCATTGCCGCGGCGCTGCTGCTGGTGGGCTGCGGAATCGTGTATGCCCTGCGTTTGCAGGACATGTCCATCGGCAAGGCCAGCTACACCCAGCGCTTTGACGACAAGGGCAAGGCCATTGACCCGGTGGAAAAAAGTCTGGACATCATAACGCCCTACGGCCGCAGCGGCGACGCCATCCAGCAGGCGCTGAAGGAATGGTACGAATTTCAGGAGAGCTACGACCCGGACGGTGCGCTGTTGACCGACGAACCCGATATTCCGGACATTCCCAACCAGTACGAGTACACCTACAGCTGCTATACCCAGGAAATGGTGGACAAGGTAAACGAGATCGCCGCGAAGTACGATCTGAAGCTGCTGGAAGAATGGATACCCTTCCAGCGGTATCAGAGCGACATTTTCCTTGAGGAAACCGGCATCCAATCCCTGCTGCTCCCGGATTCCGGCGCACAGATTACGGGTATGGTGGGAATGCTCTATCCGCCCTACAATTTCAGCATGGAGTTTAACCTTGTGACGGAAAATGCCGGAACATTGATGACGTCCTATGGCTACGCCCGGAAGGACTATTTCCCCCGTGCGTTCCCCGGCGGAATGGACATCGATGCCTATGAGCAGTGGGATCACACCACTCCGGGCGGCACGAAGCTGCTGCTGGCATTGAGCGGCAAGGGACAGGGCGAGATCATTGCCGAGCAGGAAAACGCCATGATCATGATAAGCATTGACGGAAACCGTGCCACCAGCCACACCGCCTACCCGGACGCCAGCGAGGTCATGACGAAGGCGGAACTGGAATCCATCGCCGATCAGTTCGACTATTCCATCCAGCCGAAGGAAGTGGACAGAGCCGTCGTAGAGGAGAAGCTGGCCGCAGCGGAGGCGGACTATCAGGCGGAGCATACTTATGTTCCAGAAACCTACGCGGACTTTTCCGATTATCTGAAGAGAAATATCTTCCCCAATGAAAACAAACAGTACACGTTCTATGACCTGACCGGAGACGGCGTGGACGAGATGCTGCTGGGGTATGACGGCGCTTTTGTCGAATTTCTGACCATGAGGGATGGCGAGGTCGTGTCCGAGATATATGGAACAACCTATCTGTGTCAGGGAAACGTCTGGGAACAATACGACCCGCCAGAAAGGTATTGGGATATTGAGCAGCACACCTACTCTAAATCCGTAGACGGAGGATATAGGGATATGATTGTCTCCGTGAAGCGCGAGGGTAGCCAGTGGTATCGCAGCTATGACATTTACGAACGGGACAAAACGGAGATTTCTCACGACGAGGCCGCGGCCATCATAGCGAAATACCCCAGAACACAGCTGGACTGGAAGCCGCTGATGGACTATCCCCTTGACGAAAGCGGGCAGACTCTGAGAGACTATCTGAACGCGAAAGATGTCCGCCTGTCCGATGATGAGCTGCTCCAGATGTACAAGGACTATGCCAGCAGACAGGATTCCTTCTATACCCATTACCGGATCATGGACATCAACGGTGACGGGGTAAAGGATCTTCTGCTCAGCGGCGACGGTGAATATTACTGGTGGGGCATGACCTACCGCTATGGCATCCTGATGAACCTTGTTACGTGGGATTTCTACCTGTGCGAAGACAACATTATGGAGCGGGATGAATTGGTTCGCAGGGGGGAAGGCGTTGAGATAGATGGGACATCTTTCTTCCGTTACAACGGCTTCAACCGGGAAGAGCTGGACTTTGTTGCCTACAACAAAGCGACTGCCTCGTGGCAGTCCGATTATATCGGCACCCCCATGTCCGAAGCCGACGCCAAGGCGATTCTCGCCAAATATTCCCGCGTCGATCAGGGAATGCAGCCCATTTCCCAGCTGCTGAACGGATAAAAAATCACGCCGTACCCAAACCCGGGTACGGCGTGAATGTTACTGTTTCCCCGCTTTCAGCAACTTGCGGAAGAACGTAAAGAACGTAATGGTCGTCACGGCGGCGGCGAGGACGTCGGACACCGGCTCCGCCAGAAAGACCGCGAACGCCTTGTCCGCGAAGAAGTTCGGCAGAATGAAAATCAGAGGAATCAACAGAATCAGCTTCCGCAGACAGGCCATGATGAGACTGATCTTCGCCTGCCCCAGCGCCATGAACGCCAGTTGACAGCTGACCTGAAAGCCCACGGAAAACGTCCCCGCAAGGAAAATCCGAATCGCCCAGGCCGTGTAGTCCACAAGCGCCCCGTCGCTGGTAAAGATGCCCGCGAACACCCGGGGAAGGAAAAGTACCAGCAGCCAGAACACGGTGGTGTACCCCACGCACACAAGGAACTGGCAGAAAAAGGCTTCCTTCACCCGCTCTAACTTTTTCGCGCCGTAGTTGTAGCTGATCAGCGGCTGGCCGCCCTGGCAGATGCCCTGCAGGGGCATGGTGATCAGCTGGTTGACGGAGGTCAGCACCGTCATGGCGCCCACGGCCACGTCGCCGCCGTACCGGGACAGGGAGGAGGTGAAGCTGACGGAGAGAATGCTCTCCGTGGAGACCATGACGAAGTTGGAAATCCCCAGCGCCAGACAGGGCAGGATGATCTTCCCCTGCAAGAGCATATTCCGGGCTTTCAGCCGCAGAATGGTCTTGCGCCCCGTGAGGAACCGCAGAATCCACACCGCGCTCACCGCCTGACTCAGAACCGTGGCAATGGCCGCCCCGGCCACGCCCATGTCAAGGACGAAGATGAAAATGGGGTCGAGGACAATGTTGATCACCGCGCCGATGACCGTGGTCAGCATACTGGTTCCGGCGAAGCCCTGGGTGGTGATGAAGGGGTTCATGCCCATCACGACCAGCACGAACACGCTGCCAAGGACATAGATTCTTCCGTATTGAACGGCGTAGGGCAGCGTCACGTCGCTGCCGCCGAACAGCCGGACAAGCGTTGGCAGTGTCCCGTAGAACACTCCGGTCAGAACCACCGACAGAAGCAGCAGAACGGTAAAGCAGTTGGCCACGATTTTCTCGGCGGTGTCCCTGTCGCCCTTGCCCATGGCGATGGCCGCCCGGGGTGCGCCGCCCGCGCCCGCCAGCATGGCAAAGGCGGTAATGAGCATCAGAATGGGGGTAAACAGCCCCACACCGGTGAGCGCCGCGCCGCCGATCTCCGGAATGTGGCCGATGTAAATTCGGTCGACCACGTTATACAGCAGGTTAATGACCTGCCCGACCACCGCGGGAACCGCCATCTGCACCATCAGTTTTTTGACACTGCCGGTTCCCATGTCCTGATTTGTTTCTTTTGACATAAAAATCCCCTCGCTTTTATCTTAGGGTCTATCTGAGAACCGTAAACACGCCCAAACAGCGGGTCTTTTCCGCCTGCTGTGCACCATTTTCCCTTGCAA
>ENA-OPCC01001030-OPCC01001030.1-human-gut-metagenome-genome-assembly--contig:-NODE-1030-length-12942-cov-3.858772_pt1 | contig 12942 bp, 9 predicted proteins | sample MGYA00241558_ERZ501467 | MGnify/ENA primary metagenome ERZ501467 (study PRJEB25962, sample SAMEA2042620) | human gut metagenome | biome: human gut; feature: human-associated habitat; material: faeces...
CACGGCCGGCCAGCGGGCTGTCGTTGACCGAGAAGGTCATCTCCACGGTGGGGTCGTTGATCTTGACGAAGGGCAGCGGCTCCACGTTGGAGGGGCTGCACAGGGTGTTGCCGATGGTGACGTCAGGCAGACCAGAGAAAGCCACGATGTCGCCTGCGGTGATGTTGTCGCAGGGCTGACGGCCATTGGCCTGGAAGTCATACAGCTTGGTCAGACGGCCGCGCATCTTGAGGTCGGGGTTGTGCCAGTCGCACACGACCACTTCCTCGCCCACCTTGGCAACGCCGTTCTGGATGCGGCCAATGCCGATGCGGCCCACGAAGTCGTTGTAGTCCACAGAGGACACCAGCATCTGGAAGGGAGCCTCGGGGTCGCCCTCAGGCGGCTTGATGGTGCTCAGCAGAGTATCGAACAGAGGGATCAGGTCGGTGCCGGGCACATCCGGGTCCAGGCTTGCGGTGCCATCACGGCCACAGCAGAACAGCATGGGGCAGTCCAGCTGCTCATCGGTGGCACCCAGATCCATCAGCAGGTACAGAACTTCGTCGATGACTTCCTTGATGCGGGCATCGGGGCGGTCGATCTTGTTGATGGCCACCACCAGACTCAGGTTCTGCTGCAGAGCCTTCTGCAGCACAAAACGGGTCTGGGGCATGCAGCCTTCGGCGGCATCCACCAGCAGGATAACGCCGTTGACCATCTTCAGCACGCGCTCCACCTCGCCGCCAAAGTCGGCATGGCCCGGAGTATCGACAATATTGATCTTGACACCCTTGTAGGTGCAGGAGCAGTTCTTGGCCAGAATGGTAATGCCGCGCTCACGCTCGATATCGCCGCTGTCCATGACGCGCTCAGCCACGACCTGATTATCGCGGAATGCGCCGCTCTGACGCAGCATTGCGTCCACCAGGGTGGTCTTGCCGTGGTCAACGTGAGCGATAATGGCAACGTTGCGCAAATCGTTACGAACCATAAAATTCAACCTCTCTATTATTAAACTCATAAAATACGAACGAACGTCATACAAGTTTAAGTTTATAACAGGAAGGGGTGGTTTGTCAAGATTGTATAAAAATTTTTTCAACCTTTCGGCAGAATGCCTGAGAAAAGCCATGCGATTTGTGCGGCGTGTACCTTTAAAATATGCTATACTAAGGGTACAGAAGAAATAAAGCCGGAGGTGTTTTTATGAAGATCACATTTCTGGGCGCGAACCATGAGGTCACCGGCAGCTGCACTTTGATCGAAGCGGCTGGGCAGCGCTTTTTGATCGACTGCGGCATGGAGCAGGGCAAGGACGTATACGAGAACCAGCCCATCCCGGTGGCACCCGGCGAGATCGACTGGGTGCTGGCCACCCATGCACACATCGACCATACCGGTATGCTGCCGCTACTGGTGCGCAACGGCTTCCGCGGCAAGATCTATGCCACGAACCCCACGGTGGAGCTGTGCGGCATCATGCTGCGGGACTCGGCCCATATTCAGGAATTTGAAGCGGAGTGGAAAAACCGCAAGGGCCAGCGCTCCGGCGCAGAACCGGTGGAACCGATGTATACTGTGCAGGATGCTGAAGCAGCCATGAAGCTGTTTGTGGGCAAGGCCTATGAGCAGCGCTTCCAGCTTGCACCGGGCATTGAAGCCCGCTTTGTGGATGTGGGCCATCTGCTTGGCTCGGCCAGCATAGAGCTTTGGATCACCGAGGGTGAGACCACGACCAAGCTGGTATTCTCCGGTGATATCGGCAATCTGGATCAGCCCATCATCAAGGATCCTGCTTACATCAAAGAGGCGGACTACGCCTTTATGGAATCTACCTACGGCGACCGCAGCCACGGCCCGAAGCCGGACTATGTGAGCGAGCTGACGAAGATCCTGCAGCGCACCTTTGACCGGGGCGGCAATGTGGTCATTCCAAGCTTTGCGGTGGGCCGCACGCAGGAGATGCTCTACTTTATCCGTGAGATCAAGGAAAAGGGCCTTGTGAAGGGGCACGGCAACTTCCCGGTGTACATTGACAGCCCGCTTGCCATCGAGGCGACCCGCATCTTTAAAGATACCGACCCGGACTGCTTTGATGCGGACACCCGCGCTCTGCTGGAAAACGGCATTGATCCGATCACCTTCCCGGGGCTGTGCGTCACGGTGACCAGCGATGAATCCCGCATGATCAATGCAGACCGCGTGCCAAAGGTCATCCTCTCGGCCAGCGGTATGTGCGAGGCAGGCCGCATCCGCCACCACCTCAAGCACAATCTGTGGCGGCCGGAGTGCACCATTCTGTTCGTGGGCTATCAGGCGGTGGGCACGCTGGGCCGCACCCTGCTGGAAGGTGCCACGACGGTAAAGCTGTTCGGTGAACCCATTGAGGTGCAGGCAGAGCTGTGCCAGCTCACCGGCATGTCCGGCCATGCGGACAGAGAAGGTCTGCTGCGGTGGGTGAACTCCTTTGAGCAGAAACCAAAGCGTGTGTTCGTGATGCACGGCGAAGATGAGACCGAGGACCACTTTGTGCAGACCTTGACGGAACAGGGCTTCACTGCCTGCGCACCCTACAACGGTGCACAGTGGGCCATCGGAGCCGAAGGGGCCGTCTGCCTGCAGGAGGGCACGAGAGCCCGCATTGAGCACAAGGCGAATGAAGGCCAGAGCCGTGTCGCCAGTGTGTTCCAGCGGCTGGTCAGCGCCGGCAAGCGCCTGCTGCGGGTCATCGAGCACAACGAGGGCGGCGCAAACAAAGACCTTGCCAGGTTTGCCGACCAGATCAATGCCCTGTGCGATAAGTGGGACCGATAAAGCAAAACAAAAGCACCGTGACCCAAAAGGCCACGGCGCTTTTTTGCATGGAGCGGGCAATGGGAATCGAACCCACCTCCTCAGCTTGGAAGGCTGATATACTAGCCGATGTACGATGCCCGCATTTACGAACGATATTATAGCATGTTCCGGCGCAAATGTCCAGCCCAATTTTTGTGTGTTCCTTAAAGCACCGGAAAAGAATGCCGGAACGGCCTTGCTTTTCCATACGGCTCTGCTACAATAGAAAAGAACGGAGGGAGAGAGGATGGAGCCGGAAGCAGAGATCATTCGTGCGCAGCTGTTTGCCTTGCAGGATGAAGCATACCGCACCTTTCACAGTGCGTTGATGCCCACCGTGCCGCCGGAAACGGTGATTGGCGTGCGCGTTCCGGCTCTGCGCAGGCTGGCAAAACAGCTCGCGGGCACAGCGCAGGCAGAGGTGTTTTTACAGGCCCTGCCGCATGGATACTACGAAGAGAACAACCTCCACGCGTTTCTGATCGAACTTATCCGGGACTACGACAGGGCGCTGGCTGAAACGGAAGCGTTCCTGCCCTACATCAACAACTGGGCCACCTGTGACTGCTTTTGCCCCAAAGTGTTTGCAAAGCACAAGAAGGAACTGCTGGTGCCCATTCGCCGCTGGCTGGATTCGGGCGAGGTGTACACCGTGCGCTATGGCATGGAGATGCTGATGCGCTATTATCTGGACGATGCATTCCGGCTGGAATATCTGGAATGGGTGGCCGATGTGCGCAGCACGGAATACTATATCAATATGATGCGGGCATGGTATTTTGCCACAGCACTGGCAAAGCAGCCGGATGCCGCGCTGCCGTGGCTCACAGAAAAGCGGCTGGATCTGTGGACCCACAACAAAGCCATCCAGAAAGCGGTGGAAAGCCGCCGCATTCCGCCCGGAATGAAGCAGCTGCTGCGCGGTCTGCGCAGCCGTTCATAAAAGCTTCCGGATTTCCGCGCAGATTTCCTGTTTACTTTATGGATGTTTTATTGTAAAATAAGCTATAGTAAAAAATGCCAGGGTATGCCTATGCCCTGACGGAAGATAAAAACAGGTGGTGTTTGGATTATGGCATTGAAATATCAGCGTATCCTTCTGAAGATCAGCGGCGAAGCACTGGGCGGCGAAAAGGGCATGGGTTTTGACGAACCCACCATGGACGCGATCTGCGGCGGCGTGAAGAAAGCACACGACCTCGGCGTGCAGATCGGCATTGTTGTGGGCGGCGGCAACTTCTGGCGCGGCCGTTCCAGCGGCAAGATGGAGCGCACACTGGCCGATAAGATCGGTATGCTGGCAACCGTGATGAACGCACTGGCTGTTTCCGATAAGCTGGAACAGCTGGGTGTGCCCACTGAGGTGTTCACCTCCATCACCATGCCACAGGTGGCACAGCCCTTTACCCGCAAGGATGCCCTGCGCGCCATGGATGAGGGCAAGATCGCCGTGTTCGGCGGCGGCACCGGCAACCCGTTCTTCTCCACGGATACGGCAACCGCTCTGCGCGCTGTGGAAGTGAGCGCCGATGTGATGTTCAAGGCTACCATGGTGGATGGCGTCTACGATAAGGACCCCCACAAGTACGCCGACGCAAAGAAGTATGATACCCTCACCTTTACCAAGGTGCTGGAAGACCAGCTGGCTGTTATGGATGGCACTGCTGCCACTCTGTGCCGCGACAACAAGCTGCCCATCCTCGTGTTCGATCTGGCCGACCCGGACAACATTGCCCGTGCCGTGCAGGGCGAGAATGTGGGCACACTGGTTTACGAGGGCTGAAACGCCTGCAGCCGACATACATTATAGGGCAGACGCATTGCAGCGCAGCCCCAAGATAAAAAGGAACAGGAGACTACCGCAATGAGCAGCAACACCAAGGTTTACGAAGACAAGATGAAGAGCTCGGTCGAACATCTGGGCCGCGAACTGGGCGCTGTGCGCGCAGGCCGCGCAAATCCCGCTGTGCTGGATAAGGTCAGCGTGGATTATTATGGTGCCCCCACTCCCATCCAGCAGGTGGCATCCGTGGCTGTGGCCGAAGCACGCACCCTGACCATTACCCCGTGGGACCGCACCCTGCTGCGCCCCATCAGCAAGGCCATCATGGCCAGCGATGTGGGTATCACTCCCATTGATGACGGCTCTACCATCCGCCTGAACTTCCCGGCTCCCACCGAGGAGCGCCGCAAGCAGCTGGCAAAGGAAGTTTCCAAGCTGGGCGAGGAGGCTAAGGTGGCAGTGCGCAACATCCGCCGCGAGGCTATGGATAAGGCCAAGGCCATGAAGAAGGCCGGCGAGCTGACCGAGGACAGCCAGAAGACCATGGAAGAGGATGTCCAGAAGCTGACCGACAAGTATATCAAGAACATCGATGCTGCGGTGGAAGAAAAGCAGAAGGAGATCATGTCTGTCTGATCTGCGCAGATGCAATAGACTGGAGGTGCCGTGCGCTGAAGAAGAGTGCGCGGCACTTTTGTTGAAGGTGGCATTGCTGCCGGGAGGAAATAATGGCGCATCCTAAAGAATTTGCCGAGGGCCTTTCCATCGGCATCATCATGGACGGCAACGGCCGTTGGGCAAAGAACCGCGGCCTGCCCCGCACTGCCGGGCACAAAAAAGGCGCAGAGGTGTTCAGCGATATTGCAGATTACTGCGATGAGCTGGGCGTTTCGTCGGTGTACTTCTATGCGTTTTCCACCGAGAACTGGAAGCGTCCGCTGGAAGAGGTCAACGCCATCATGCGGCTGTTCGGCGAATATCTGCTGAAGGGCTTTGACTACAAGAACCGCAATATCCGCATCAAGTTCATGGGTGACCGCACGGTGCTGGATAAAAAGCTGCAGCAGCTGATGAACAAGCTGGAAGCAGATTCTTCGGTCAAGACCGGCATGACCCTGAACATTGCCATCAACTACGGCGGCCGCCCGGAGATCGTGCGGGCGGCGCAGCAGCTTGCGGCAAAGGCGGCGGCAGGGGAGATAAAGCCCGAAGAGATCACGGAACAGCTGCTCAGCGATGCCATGTATACCGCTGGCCAGAAGGACCCGGATTTTATCCTGCGTCCCAGCGGAGAAAAGCGGCTGTCCAACTTCATGCTCTGGCAGGCAGCTTACTCGGAGCTGGTAGAAATGGACGTTCTGTGGCCGGATTTCACCCGCAGCGATCTGGACGCTGCCATTGAGGAGTTCAATCATCGTTCCCGCCGGTTTGGCGGACTGTAAAACCCAAGACCTCCTGCACACGGTGCAGGGACCGGACGGCCCGGCGGCTTTGCCGGAGCCAAACTTAATCCAGAGGGGTGCGGCACCCGACCGGTGAAAAGGAGATCCAATCTATGAAAACACGTGTTATTACTGCGATCGTGGGCATCATCGTACTGATCGGCGTGATGTTCACCTTCAACACTCTGATCTTTAATCTGGTCATCGCGGCCATTACGCTGATCGCCGTTCACGAGATCTACAGTGCCCTCGGCTTTGAAAAGAAGGACTGGCTGATGTATGCGGTTCTGGTGCCGTATACACTGCTGGTCATGACGAGCAACTATCAGATCATGCGGCGGCTGGTGATGCCGATGTCCTTTCTGCTGGTCACCTTTTATGCCATCTATCTGGTGGTGCGCAACGGCACCATCAGCTATCAGAAGGCCAGCGGCCTGCTGATGTTCTCCGGCATCGTGATCTTCTGCTTCTATTCCTTTATCCGGCTCAAGGAGCTGCTGCCGGTGGAGCAGTACGGCTACGATGCGGTGTTCTTTATCCTGCTCATCCTTTGCTTTGCATGGGGCGGCGATACCTGTGCCTACTTTGCAGGCCGTGCCTTTGGCAAGCATAAGCTCTGCCCGGTGGTCAGCCCCAAAAAGACCGTGGAAGGTGCTGTTGGCGGTGTTCTGGGCACCATGGCGTTTGGTGTGGTCATCACGCTGGTATACTCGGTGGCAGCAAACCGGATGGAAGCCTTCACCCGCTCCAACATTGGCGTTTCCATGTATGTGATCATTGCGCTGCTGGGCTGCGTGGCGGCGGTGCTGGGCATTTATGGCGATCTGTTTGCCAGCGTGGTCAAGCGCCAGTGCGGCATCAAGGATTACGGCACCATCTTCCCGGGGCACGGCGGCATTCTGGACCGCTTTGACAGTGTGATGTTCATTGCGCCCTTTGTGACCATGGTCATTACGGCGGTGTTCTACTATTAAGGGAGGAATATGTGATGTCGAAAAAAATCACTCTGCTGGGTTCTACCGGTTCCATTGGCACCCAGAGTCTGGATGTGATCCGTGCACAGGGCTATGAGGTGTTCGGCCTTTCTGCCCACAGCCATGTGGATAAAATTCTGCAGCAGATCGAAGAGTTTCATCCGCGCTATGTCTGCATGACCGATCCGGATGCGGCCCGCAGGCTGGATGCGGAGCTTTCCGGCCGTGCAGATGCGCCCCGGCTGCTGGTAGGGCCGGAAGGGCTCAAGCAGCTGGCCGCACTGGACGGCACCGATGTGGTGCTGAACAGCGTGGTGGGCATTGCAGGCCTTGGTGCCAGCCTGTGCGCGATCGAAAGCGGGCATGATCTGGCCCTTGCCAACAAGGAGAGTCTTGTCACCGGCGGCCATCTGGTCACACAGGCCGTGGCAAAGCAGGGTGTAAAGCTGCTGCCGGTGGACAGTGAACACTCGGCCATCTTCCAGTGCCTGCAGGATAAGGAGAGTGCCCCCAGCCTGACCAAGATCCTGCTCACGGCATCCGGCGGCCCCTTCTTCGGGATGAAGACCGAGGAGCTGCGCGGTAAGACCAAGGCGGATGCCCTCAAGCACCCCAACTGGAACATGGGCGCAAAGATCACCATTGACTCTGCCACCCTGATGAACAAGGGTCTGGAGCTGATCGAGGCAGTGTGGCTGTTCGGCCTGCCGCCGGAGAAGATCCAGATCGTGGTGCAACGCCAGAGCATCGTGCATTCGGCGGTGCAGTTCAGCGATAATTCGGTCATTGCTCAGCTGGGTGTGCCGGATATGCGCATTCCCATCCAGTATGCGCTCACCTACCCAAAGCGCGTACCCGGCGTTGTGCCGGAGCTGGACTTTGCCGCACTCAAGGTGCTCACCTTCGATGTGGCAGACGACGAGACCTTCCGCTGCCTTGCCGCCTGCAAAAAGGCCATCAAAAAGGGAGGTCTCGGCCCATGCGCCGCCAACGGTGCCAATGAGGAAGCTGTCAAGCTCTTCCTTGAGGACAAAATTGGCTTCCTCGATATTGGCCGTCTGGTGGAAGCAGTCGTGGACAGCGACAGCTTTGGCGGCGAGTATACCCTCAGCGATGTGTACGAGTGCGACCGCATGGCACGAGAGTTCGTGCGCGCACATCTTTGATCTTTAGGAGACGCAATGTCAATTTTTATCACCCTGATCGCCGCATTGATCGTGTTCAGCGCTGTGATCGCCATTCATGAATTCGGGCACTTTACCGTGGCAAAGCTCTGCGGCATTCAGGTCAACGAGTTTTCCATCGGCATGGGGCCGGCTTTGTGGAAGAAAATTTACAAGGGCACCCAGTACAGCCTGCGTGCATTGCCGGTAGGCGGCTATGTGGCGCTGGAGGGCGAGGAAAGCCCCGAGAGCCAGCAGGCCGAAGCGGCCCGCGACGAACGGGAAGCAGAGGACGAAAACCCTGTCCCGCCGGAGCAGCGCACCGGCATCCCTTTGAACGAGGCATCGGTATGGCAGCGTGTGCTTGTGATGGTGGCAGGTGCCTTCATGAATTTCGTGCTGGGCTTTGTGGTGCTGGTCATTCTTGTGGCAGCACAGGAAGGAGCCATCACCAGCAAGACCATCTATTCCATTGAGAACGATGCCCTCTGCGGCCAGACCGGCCTGCAGGCGGGGGACGAGATCGTTGCCGTGAACGGCAGGCGCTGCTTTGTGGCCAACGACATCCTTTATGAGCTGGTGCGCACCGAAGCCTATCGCGCCGATTTTACGGTCAAGCGGGACGGCCAGAAGGTGGAACTGTCGGACGTGCAGTTCAACACCTGGCAGGACGAGGACGGCCAGACCCATATGACCCTTGGCTTTACGGTGTACGGCATCAAAAAAACACCGCTCAATGTGTTAAAAGAAGCGTGGAACAGCACCCTGTACTACGGACGCATCGTGTTTACCTCGCTGGAAGACCTTGTGCGCGGACGCGAGAGCATCAACAATCTGTCCGGCCCGGTGGGTATCGTGACAGCGATCGGTCAGGCGGCAAGCTACGGCTGGCAGGATCTGCTGGAGCTGCTGGCCCTCATCACCATCAATCTGGGCGTGTTCAATCTGCTGCCCTTCCCGGCACTGGATGGCGGCAAGGTGGTATTTTTGATCATTGAGGGCGTTACCGGCCATGCAGTGCCGGAAAAGCTGCAGGGCACACTGACCATTGCGGCCTTTGCACTGCTGTTTGGCCTGATGCTCTTTGCAACCTATAATGATATCATCCGGCTTGTGACCGGTGCAATGTGAGCAAAAACAGAAAGGGGAGCTTTATGAGGCAGTTAAAACGGGAAGTGAAGATCGGCAATGTGACCATCGGCGGCAAGAATCCTATTGCGGTGCAGACGATGCTCAACGTGCCGGTGGAGGATATTGAGGGCAATGTGGCGCAGGCAAAGCGGTGCGAAGCTGCTGGCTGTCAGATCTTGCGCGTGACCTGCCCTAGCCCGGCGGATGCAAAGTGCATCGAAGCCGTCAAGAATGCGGTGAACATCCCCATTGTGGCAGACATCCATTTTGACTACAAGGCGGCTCTGGCCTGCGCAGATGTGGGCGTGGATAAGATCCGCATCAACCCCGGCAACATCGGCGACGATGACCGGGTGAAGGCTGTGGTGGATGCCTGTCAGCGCAAGAACATTCCCATCCGCATCGGCGTGAATGGCGGCAGTCTGGAAAAGCACATCCTTGCAAAATACGGCGCACCCACGCCGGAGGCCATGGTGGAGAGTGCACTGTACCATGTGCGCCTGCTGGAAAAATTCGATTTCAACAACATCGTCATTTCCATCAAGAACTCCAATGTGCCCCGCATGATGGAGGCCTACCGCCAGCTCAGCGCTGTCACGGATTACCCGCTCCATGTGGGTGTTACCGAGGCGGGTACCTACCAGATGGGTCTGCTGAAAAGCGGCATGGGCATCGGCGGAATGCTGCTGGAAGGCATTGGCGATACCATCCGCGTCTCGCTGGCCGCAGAGCCGGAAAAGGAAGTGGAAGCGGGCTACAACATCCTGCGCGCCGTGGGCTTCCCGGTAGCAGGCCCGGAGGTCATGCTCGTCGCCGGTGTTGGTCGCCACGCCCATGACACCCCGCACCCGCAGGTTGGGCAGCCGTGCAAAGGCGCCGCTGCGAACGTATTCCTGCAATTCCGCCCACTCCCAGCCCGATTTGGACTCCTCGTCAGCCACGTGGATCTCCAGCAGTACGTCGATCGTACGGCCCGCAGCGGCAGCGGCTTTCTGGATCGCCTCGGCCAGCCGAACGCTGTCGAGCGAATGGATCATCGCCACGAAAGGCACGACCATCTTCACTTTATTGGTCTGCAAATGGCCGATCAGGTGCCATTCGATGTCCTTGGGAAGCTCCTCATACTTCTGAGCCATCTCCTGAGGCCGGTTCTCTCCGAAAATCCGCTGGCCGGCTTCGTAAGCCTCCATGATCCGCTGGGCAGGGTAGGTTTTTGAAACGGCCACCAGCTCCACCTGCCCGGGCAAGGAGCTTTTGACCCGCAATATCCGATCTGCTATCGACATCCTACAATCTCTCCAATTTTACAGTGAAGTGACGCATCAATTCCGTCTCCCAGACGATTTTAACGCCTCGTTTTATTTCGTCACGACGATCGTAAACATTTTTTAGAGCCGCTGCGATTACATCCATATGATTGTTGGTATAAACACGCCGAGCGATACACAAGCGGAGCAGATCAAGGCCTCCAAAGCGATTTTCACGAGTTACAGGGTCACGGTCTGCGAGGATATAACCGATTTCACAACCACGGATACCGGCCTCCAAATACAACTCGATAGCGAGAGTTTGCGCAGGGAACTCTTCTTTCGGAACACTCGAGAGCACCTTGTCGGCATCGACAAACAGCGCATGACCTCCGACAGGTCTTTGATAGGGAATACCGTATTCATCCAAACGCGCCGCAAGATATTGAACCTGTTTGATACGTGTTTCGATATTATCAAACTCGGTATTTTCCTCAAGACCAACGGCCAAAGCCGCCATATCCCGGCCGTTCATACCTCCGTAGGTAAGATAACCTTCAAAAGGAATACAGAATTTTTTTGCACCTTCATACCAGTCTTCATGCCTGGTAGCAATAAAACCGCCCATATTTACGAGGCCGTCTTTCTTGGAGGACATAGTCATGCCATCAGCCAAAGAAAACATCTCCTTTACGATCTCCTTGATGGTCTTGTCCGCATACCCGTCCTCCCGGGTCTTGATGAAATAGGCATTCTCCACGAAGCGTGCCGAATCGAAAATAACACGTTTGCCGTATTTGTCCGCAAGGGCGCGCACCTCCCGCAGGTTTTGCATGGAAACAGGCTGGCCACCGGCGGTATTATTGGTGACTGTCACGATGATGAAAGGAATTTTGTCCTTATATTGCTTCAGGGCTGTTTCCAGTTTTGCAGGATCGACATTGCCTTTGAACGGCACTTCCAATTGGGTGTCTTTCGCCTCATCTACAGTACAATCGAGCGCTACGGCTTTACGGCTCTCTATATGCCCCTTTGTCGTATCAAAATGCGAGTTGCCCGGGACAATATCTCCGTTATGCACCAGATGACTGAAAAGAACATTCTCTGCGGCTCGTCCCTGATGGGTCGGAATTACATATTCAAATCCGGTCAGCCGGGTAATGGTATCTTTCAACAGAAAGAAAGATGAAGAGCCGGCATAACTCTCATCTCCCATCATCATCGCCGCCCATTGGCGGTCGCTCATCGCACCCGTACCCGAATCGGTAAGGCAATCGATATAAACTTGATCCGCTTTTAATTGAAATAAATTGTAGTGAGCTTCTTTGATCCATTTTTCACGTTCTTGTCGCGTACTTTTACGGATAGGTTCAACCATTTTAATTTTCCATGATTCAGCAAAAGGCAGTTCCATAATATAATTTTTTACTAATTAATAGAATTAAAAAAAGATTTTTATTAGTACATACGCTAACAAAGATAGTGAAATTTGCGATATTAAAAAAGAAAGAAGAAGTAAAAATTTGTTTTGATTCTTCTTTCTTTTACAGGCAGACCTACAGCACGGAGCGGGACAACCGCTCTTCCGGCCGGTAAGCCGGCGACGGCTACCAACCGCCGCCCAACGCCTTGAACAGATTCACATAATTGATATACTGTTGAGCTACGAGGTTCACATACTCCATCTGCGACTGGTACATGTTTCGTTCGGCGTCGATCACGTCCAGATAGGCCGACATACCATTGCGGTAGAGCGAATTGGTCATCGTGGCGATCTCGATATTGGCCCGGAGCAACCGGGCGTAATTCTCGGCCTGGCTGCGGTAGGTAGCGATGTCGAGCAGACTCTTTTCCACATCGCCCAACGCTTCGAGCACGGTCTCCTCATAGGCGAACACACTCTGATAATATCGCTCCCTGGCAACCTGCTCCTGCCGCTTGAGCTTGCCGAAATTAAAGATCGGCTGCACAAGCGACCCGACGGCCGACCACGCCCACGAATGACCGTCGGAAATACCTTCGATCGAACTGGAAACGATACCCCCGGCTCCGGTCAGCGTAATCGACGGAAAACGCTTGCTACGGGCAAGCCCCACGTTCGCGGCCGCCTCATCCATGTTGAACGAAGCCTCCATGATGTCGGGACGCCGCTCGAGCAATTCCGAAGGAAGTCCGACGGGAATATCCATTACCTGATAATTGTCCAGCAAGGCATCGTCGAAAGTTTCGTCCCCGAAATAGGAGGGATTCTCGCCGAGCAGGACACAAAGGGCCAGACGCGACTGCTCGACGGCACGCTGATACTGCGGAATATCGGCCTCGGCCTGATAGACGAGGCTCATGGCTTGCTGAAGGGCCACGGCGTTGGACATGCCGTAACGGGCG
>ENA-OPCC01001032-OPCC01001032.1-human-gut-metagenome-genome-assembly--contig:-NODE-1032-length-12932-cov-3.190417_pt1 | contig 12932 bp, 8 predicted proteins | sample MGYA00241558_ERZ501467 | MGnify/ENA primary metagenome ERZ501467 (study PRJEB25962, sample SAMEA2042620) | human gut metagenome | biome: human gut; feature: human-associated habitat; material: faeces...
GAGCAACTGACTCTTAATCAGTGGGTCCAGGGTTCGAATCCCTGAGGGTGTACTTTTCTTTGAGTTATTTTTTTAAAACGAAAAAGGCGGTTGTCATTTTGACAACCGCTTTTTTCGTTTAAAAGCGATAACCGATACCTATAAAGAAAGAATGCATCAAGGGGTGCCGTTCAGGATTCAGTTTCCTGCCCTCGATGACAATATTCCGGCTTCCGCCATATAAGTCGAAGTTGGAAAGAGTATATCCCATTGACAGGATGATGCTGTCGTCTATTTCGAGCGATACGGCACTTCGGAGATGGTAGTAAACAAAGGTCGCATCTTTGTTTTTGACATGCTCTGTTTTAAAGGCGGTCCATGCTCCGGGCTTTTGCGGGAAGTACTCGATATTGAATTCCCGGTTCGGGGGCAAAGGCATGGTTATTCCGGGAGAAATGGAAAAAGATAAGGCGTAATCTTTATCCTCGCCCAGCCATATAGAAGGTGAGGTGAATAGGACGGAAGGGCGCAGGGCAAAAAGATAACTTCCATTATCGTCGTCCACTGCACTCCAATACCATTGTTTGTCTTGCGATTCTCCGATGAAACCGCTCTCGTTTATCGGATTGCAGAATAAGAGTCCCATCGTCAGTCCGATATAACGGACGGGTTGGTAGGTTACGGAAGGTTCTATTTCCCAGCCGTCGTAAGTGTTGACGGCTCCCGTTAATTCCACTTTCCAATATTTCACGGTTCCCTTTTCCTGTGCGTATATGGACGTTCCTATCGATGAGAAAATAAATATCAGGATGTACCCGAAAGTGTTATATCTGCTTGTTGTCATGCGGATTCCGTTATTTAAGTTTATGGCAGAGGAAGCGGAAAGCGTTACGGACGGGCCGCAATCTTTTCTGCAAATTTATTCCAGCCTCGGGCGGTTTTGTATGCTTCGACAGCCTGTGCCGGGACGAGGATACTTGTTACCGTTTTAGGGAATCCATACCATTCGCCTTCGGGAGTAGCGGGTGGCGTGACGGCTTCTACAATGACCTCTTTAACTCCTGTATTGTCAAAAGCGGAAAAATTGATTCGGACAACACGGGACGGGATTGTCAGTTTGTTTACCTTTTGATTACCCGTTATCAGCCCTTGTCCCAAGATGCGGATACTCCGGGGTATTTCAAGCCGGGAGAGGTTGGGACATCCAACAAAACAATAGGCTTGAATCATGGCGTCGGGGTCGTTGTCCGAAACAGGACCATAGGTTGACACTTCCGTCAGATTGGGACAGTAATAGAAAGCGCGGTCTACAATGGTAGAGATACCGTTGGGGAGCTGTACATTGATGATGCCGCTTTCCCGGAACGCTTCCTGACCGATATATTTTACATTTTGAGGGATGACAACGGATTTCAGCTTACCTGTCTTCATCAGAGCCTGTACTTCTATGCTTTGGAGCGTAGACGGCAATAATACTTCTTCTACACCGGCGTATACGAAACTTCCGGAAGTCAAGCGGGTGATTTGCGTATGTGAGAGATCGGCGCGTTTCAACTGGTTGCAGTAATAGAAGATGTCTTGTCCGAGTTGTTTCAAAGTAGAGGGGAAGACTACTTCCTGTATGCTCGAATTGAAGAATGCTCTTTCGCCTATCGAAGTTAATCCTTCGTTCATTATTACTTTGGCGATTTGCCGGTTACCTTGGAATACCTGCGGCGCGATAGCCGTTACATTGGGGGGAAGCGTGATTTCACTGTAACCTTTAAGGACTTCTGTCAGCACTCCTTCCCGCACGCGAACGGGTGCAACTTGAATGATAAAGCTCACTTGCCGTTCTTCTATATTGACTGTTAACTCCAAATGCTCTGCGGGAACTTCGGAAGAAAAACCGCTGATGTGTTCCGGACTGACAGTGACGGGGTATTCTTTCCCGTCACTGTATAATCCGGTTAGTTGAAGTCCGTTTAGATTCAGTTCTTCTCCTAAAGTATAGAAAGTTTTATGAGGCAGTTGCGCGATTGATAACTTCTCGAGCGTAGCTTGTATCTCCGGTTGCTGTTCGGGTTTCTCTTCCGGTTGCCCTTCTGTCGTACCTTCCGGTTTCTCTTCCGGTTTTTTGTCATTGCTGGATGGGGCGGGGGCTTCAATGGGTTTCTCCAAAGGAATCTGTTCTTTCTCGCACGCTACTATAAAAAACATGATACACACTAAAAAAACAATCTTACTCTTCATATTTTTACACTTTTATTATCGTTATTTTTGGTTGCAAAAGTAGTGAATCCGTTTCTTCGGGGAGTTACGATATAAACGTGTAAATCTAACAGGCTGTTTTTTATATACCTGTTTTACAGTAGATTAATCACCGGAGGATTTGTCTTTTTCTAACATGCGTCTGACAGTTATCCGAAGAGGGACATGAACAGCTCCGTATGAGGTGTTCCGGAAGTTTTGATGCGTGACTTTAACCGGGATTTACGCGCATAGATGTTTGCCACGCTTTCTTTCATGAACAAGCTGATTACTTGCGGAGAAAAACCGGTAAAAATATAACAAAGTAGACGGATGTCGTTCTCTTTCATTGCAGGAAAATCCTGCCGAAGCTTCTGCATGGCATTGTCGTGGCAGGTATTGACCATCTGCTCCAATTCCTGAAACATTTCATTGTTCTCTGAGAAATCGGTAATGATTCGTCTCACTTCCTGAAACATGGCAGCCTGTTGTGACGGGGTGTTTTCCCGTTCGTAATAGGTCTTGCCGAGTTTATCGATGATGTCGAAACGGGAAGCCACCAGATTCTTCAAACGTTTTTCCGTGTCGTATCGCCCTTCCATTTGCCGGGTGAGAGCCTGGTATTCGGCACGGGCTTCTTCTGCCAGCAGCAGATAATGGTCGTTACGTTCACGTTGCAGGTGCAGGCGCTGGCGGACAATATAGAAAGCTACTCCCGCAAGAAGGAATATCCCGCAGATAACGGCTATTTCCCAGAAAATGCGGTGCTTCATCCGGTACTCGGCGAAAGCGGAACGCTCCTGATAGTACTCTTTTTCGATTACACCGGCAGAAAACTGCATGATTGAGCGTGTCAGGGAATCCGTGAGATAGATATAACGGTGTATGTGATCGGTGGCCTGCCGGAAATTGCCGGACAAAGCCTCTATCCGGTAGGCGGTGTAATGCAATTCCGCCTTGTCCAGCACATCATTATCCTGAGCCGCCGCCAGTTTCAGATAATGGCGTGCGCTGTCTGTACGGTGCTTGAGCAACTGTACGTCAATCATGGTATGGTTGCCGAACAGTGTGTCTTTGCGTGCGGACCGTTCGATGCGTTGCAGCAGGTCTTGCGGAATCTGCTTTTTGTGCGACTTTACATAAAGGGAAGCGAGATTGCTGAGTGCTGTTTCGGCAAGCGCTTCACTTTCTTGCTCGTCGGCAAGGTCGAGGGCGGCCGAGTACAGCCTCATGGCACGTTCCAGGTCTTTCTGGCGGTAGGACGCGGCGGCCATGTCAAGCGTGGCTTCCGTCTCTTCACGAAGACTGTCGGATACTTGAAAATTCTCTCTGGCCTGCTTGAAGTAGTGGTAGGCGCGTACGTAGTTCATCTGCTCGTAGTATATGTCGCCGATGCGCTCGTAGAGCAGTCCTTTGCCGTAAGGGTCTTGCCGGCTTTTCAATTGCTCCTCAATCTGCAGGAAGATGCGCAAGGCTCCGGATTTATCGCCGGCGTTGGCCAGCAGGCTGTCCGCGATGTCAAGGCCGGGAAGCGGCTTGCGTTCATGGCATCCGGCCAGCGGCAGGAGCATACATATAATCGGTATAATAAGGCGTTTCATGCCGTGAATGTAGTGATAAAAGATATTTTGTACAAGTGAAAGGCGGGAAATGAGGGGCTTTGCGTGAATTTCCTGCATTTATCTTTTTAGGCTTCGCGGAACTTCCTATCTTTGCACTTCTAAATGTAGATAAAACCGTAACACTTTGGAATGGCTATATAGTTTGTTTATCGAACACTCCGCTTTGCAGGCGGTGGTGGTGCTCTCACTGATTTCAGCTATCGGATTGGGGTTGGGGAAAGTACATATTTGCGGTATCTCCCTCGGCGTGACTTTTGTTTTCTTTGCCGGTATTCTCGCCGGGCATTTCGGGTTGTCCATCGACCCGCAGATGCTGAACTACGCGGAAAGTTTCGGACTGGTAATATTTGTGTACGCGTTGGGCTTACAGGTGGGGCCCGGTTTCTTCAGCTCTTTCCGCAAGGGCGGGGTGCAACTGAACATGCTGGCTCTGGGAGTGGTGCTGATCGGTACGTTGATGGCCGTATTGGGCAGTTACGGACTGAACATATCGCTGCCGGACATGGTAGGCATCCTCTGCGGCGCCACGACCAACACGCCGGCGCTGGGCGCGGCGCAACAGACCTTGAAGCAGATGGGACTGGAGTCCAGCCCTCCGGCTTTGGGCTGTGCGGTAGCCTATCCGCTGGGGGTGGTGGGAGTGATTCTTGCCGTACTGATAATACGCAAGGCATTGGCCCGTAAGGAAGATTTGGAACTGAAAGAGAAAGACGATGCGAACAAAACCTATATCGCGGCGTTTCAGGTACACAATCCGGCCATCTTCGATAAAAGCATCAAGGAGATAGGCGGCTTGAATTATCCGAAGTTCGTAATCTCCCGTCTGTGGCGGGACGGCAACGTAAGTATTCCTACTTCCGAGAAGATAATAAAGGAAGGAGACCGTTTGCTGGTGGTGACTTCGGAGAAGTATGCCCCGGCGTTGACCGTACTGTTCGGCGAGCAGGAACATACCGACTGGAATAAAGAGGATATCGACTGGAATGCCATAGACAGCCAGCTCATCTCGCAGCGTATCGTGGTGACACGTCCCGAACTGAACGGAAAGAAGCTGGGTTCGCTTCACCTGCGCAATCATTACGGCATCAACATCAGCCGTGTGTATCGCAGCGGCGTACAGTTGCTTGCCACCGCGGAACTGACCTTGCAGTTGGGTGACCGCCTGACGGTAGTAGGTGAGGCCGCCGCCATCCAGAATGTGGAAAAAGTGCTGGGCAACGCCATCAAGAGCCTGAAGGAGCCGAATCTGGTTGCGGTATTTATCGGCATCATCCTGGGACTTGCCTTGGGGGCGATCCCCATTTCCCTGCCGGGCATCAGCGCTCCGGTGAAACTGGGACTTGCCGGCGGACCGATTATCGTGGGTATTCTCATCGGTACTTTCGGACCGAGAATGCACATGATAACCTATACCACACGCAGCGCCAACCTGATGCTGCGCGCATTGGGACTGTCGCTATACCTCGCTTGCCTGGGACTGGACGCGGGAGCGCATTTTTTCGATACGGTATTCCGTCCGGAAGGCTTGCTGTGGATTGCGGCCGGATTTACGCTGACTGTCGTCCCGGTACTGATAGTGGGCATGATTGCCTTTAAGTGGATGAAAGTGGATTTCGGCTCTATGGCAGGCATGCTGTGCGGAAGCATGGCGAACCCGATGGCGCTGAATTACGCCAACGACACCATCCCTGGCGATAACCCGTCAGTGGCTTATGCAACGGTATATCCGATGTGTATGTTCCTGCGGGTAATCATAGCGCAGGTGCTGTTGATGTTCTTGTTAAGTTGAGAATGGAGAATTGAGAATTGAAAAATGGGAAATAATGTATGTCAGGAGTTAGAGGAGTTATCGCTCCTGATAGTATCGATAACCGAATATAAATCATAAATCTGAAATCATATCATGGGAACTATTACTCCGGAAAGTATAATCAGCGACTTACGCTATTTGCAATTGTTGTCGCGCAGTTTTCCTACCATCGCCGATGCCAGTACGGAAATCATCAATCTGGAAGCCATTCTGAATTTGCCTAAGGGAACAGAGCATTTCCTGACGGATATTCATGGAGAGTACGAGGCTTTTCAGCATGTATTGAAGAACGCTTCGGGCGCGGTAAAACGAAAAGTGAATGAGATTTTCGGCCATACGTTGCGCGAAAGCGAGAAGAAAGAAATCTGTACGCTGATTTATTATCCGGAAGAGAAATTGCAGTTGATAAAGGAACAGGAAACAGACCTGGACGACTGGTATCTCATCACCTTGAACCAACTGGTGAAAGTCTGCCAGAACGTATCTTCCAAATATACGCGCTCGAAGGTGCGCAAGGCGTTGCCGGCAGAGTTCTCCTACATCATTCAGGAGTTGCTGCACGAGTCCAGCGTAGAGCCCAACAAGCACGCGTATATCAACGTCATCATCAGTACGATTATCTCTACCAAGCGTGCGGACGACTTCATCATCGCCATGTGCAACCTTATCCAACGGCTTACAATCGATTCCCTGCACATCGTGGGGGATATCTACGACCGTGGTCCGGGCGCGCATATCATCATGGATACGCTTTGCGACTACCATAACTTCGACATCCAGTGGGGTAACCATGATATTCTGTGGATGGGCGCCGCATCGGGTAACGATGCCTGTATAGCAAACGTTATCCGCATGTCCATGCGCTATGCCAACCTGGCGACGCTGGAAGACGGATACGGCATCAATCTGCTGCCTCTGGCTACCTTCGCGATGGATACCTATGCGGACGACGCCTGCGCTATCTTTGCCCCGAAGATGAACTTCGCCGACGCCAATTACAATGAAAAGACATTGCGCCTGATTACGCAGATGCACAAGGCCATTACGATTATCCAGCTTAAACTGGAAGCGGAGATTATAGACCGCCGTCCGGAATTCGGCATGGCCAACCGGAAGTTGCTGCATAAGATAGACTTTGAACGGGGCGTATTTATATACGAGGGTAAGGAATACGAACTGCGCGACGCCAACTTCCCGACCATCGACCCGGCTGACCCGTATCGCTTGACCGATGAGGAACGGGAACTGGTGGACAAGATTCATGCCTCGTTTATGAACAGCGAGAAGCTGAAGAAGCACATGCGCTGCCTGTTTACTTACGGCGGTATGTATCTGGTGTGCAACAGCAACCTGCTGTATCATGCGTCCGTGCCTTTGAATGAGGACGGAAGCTTCAAGCACGTACGCATCGGCAAGAAAGAGTACTGGGGGCATAAGCTGCTGCAAAAGACCGACCAGCTTATCCGTACCGCCTACTTTGACGAAGATGGTTCGGAGGAGAAGAATTTTGCGTTGGATTATATGTGGTATATGTGGTGCGGGCCGGACGCTCCGTCTTTCGACAAGGATAAGATGGCGACTTTCGAGCGTTACTTCATAGCCGACAAGGCGCTGCATAAAGAGAGCAAGGGATATTACTACACGCTTCGCAACCGTGCTGATATCTGCGATAATATCCTGGCCGAGTTCGGAGTGGAACCGGGGCCTCATTCACATATCATCAACGGACACGTGCCCGTGAAGATTATTAAAGGCGAGCGCCCCATAAAGGCGGACGGCAAACTGCTGGTGATTGACGGCGGTTTCTCCAAGGCCTATCAGCCCGAAACGGGTATTGCGGGCTATACGCTGGTATATCATTCGCACGGCATGCAGCTGGTGCAGCACGACCCGTTCCAAAGCCGTCAGAAAGCGATTGAAGAGGGACAGGACATCAAGTCCACGACATTCGTTATCGAGTTCAACTCACAGCGCATGATGGTGAAAGATACCGATAAGGGCAAGCAGCTCGTAACGCAAATCCAAGATTTGAAGAAGTTGCTGGTAGCCTATCGGACGGGATTCATTAAAGAAAAGGAGATTTTCTAAAACAATACCACGCCGCCTTCCACAATAATCCCTTTGTCGAAGGCGGCGTTTTTGTTGTAATGCCTGTCCCAGCCGTAACCGCCTGTCACGAACACCCCTGACTTTGCCGTCAGGCGATATTCGAGGTTGATGCGGGTTTGGAGAGAATACAGCCGGGCTGGGAAACCATAGTCTTTGTTCCTGAAGGTTTCTGCGTGTTGATAGCCCAAATCGCCGCTGATGAACAGTTGCTTGTAAACAGGCAGTTCCAGTCCGGCACGGTAGAAAAGCGCGCTGGAGAATTTGTCGCTGAAATCGAGGAAATGCGTACCGCCGCCAAGAATGGTATAAAACAGCTTGTTCTTGAAGCGGGCCGCGAGATTCAGTTTCGTGGTGTTACCGCCGAAAAGCATCATCTGTACTTTGGTATTCGGATTGGCATTGACCAGTCCCAACTGGAAGCCGTCCAGCTTTTCCTTATAATAGTTCACCAGACCTATCTGAAGTCCTTTAGCGCGAACCGCCACATTGAGGGGAGCAAGCTGCACGCCGGCAGACGTACCGCCTGTGATGTTTCCCAAACCGGAAATCTGGATTCCCCTCATATCGCCGCCTGCCACATTCAACAGGCCGGATGCGGTGACGCCTGCAAAATTACCGCCCGAAATATTGGCAAGTCCCGCAAGTTGTACGCCGGCGGTCTTGTCACCTGTGATATTCAGCAGGCCGCCTGCAATCACTCCGCTGCTGTTATCGCCCGTGATATTGGCCAAGCCGGAAAAGACCGCTCCCTGCGCATGATTCCCGGTGATACCCACAAGCCCGGCAACGGACAGGCCACTGAGATTATTGCCGTTGATATTGGTGATTCCGGCCATTTGTACGCCCCGCATACTTCCACCCACCATATTGGATATGCCGGAGAACTGCGCTCCGTTCATGTCTCTGCCCACAACGGCTCCCAATGCATTTACTCCCAAGCCGTTCAAACGGTTCATGGCCGAGAAGATACCGAGATTGAAGAAAGTGCTTCCGACCGTGTCCGTGCGTTGTGTGGAGAGATTCTTCCAAAGGGAGAGGTTGACGCCCGCTTTTCCTTTACGGACGGGTTGCTGCTTGCCTGTCTGGGCATAGCCTGTCCCTGCCAACAGCAAGGACAGGCAAATAAGTGAAAATATACGTTTCATGATTCTTTATAATGTTTCATCAGGCCAGGGCGCCGGCTGTCGGGTGGCGCGCAGTATCGGACGCTGTGCGTCCACTGACCGCAGATAGTTGCCTAATTTTCTGGATAGTTTCTTTACAAGTTTCGGATTCCCCGCTGCTACGTCATGCTGTTCGCCGATGTCGGCCGGGATATTGAACAATTCGCGCTTGCCGCTGTCAAAGTAGTATACCAGCTTCCATGCTCCGGAGCGGATGGAGCAGGTGGCTCCTATGCCCGGGCCGGAAGGACCCCAACTGTGCGGGTAGTGCCAGTATATGTCGCGAGCGGGCATTTTGCCTTTGCCGGTAAGCAAGGGCAGAAAGCTGATGCCGTCGCGTTCCTGTACTGTATTGTAATGCTTCACACCGGCTATTTCGAGAATGGTGGGGAAGAAGTCCTCTATCATCAGATAATGGTCGCATTTGGTTTCTGCGGCTACCGTGCCGGGCCAGCGTACAATCATCGGTTCGCGCACCCCGCCTTCGTAGGCGGAACCTTTTCCGCTGTTGAGCGGGTAGTTCTGCACATGCAGTTGTCCGGCACGGGTGTGTGCGGCCAACCCGCCGTTATCGGACATGAAAAGCAGGACGGTGTTATCGGTGAGATTATTCTTATCCAAATAGTCCATCAGGTCGCCGAGGCTTTTGTCCATACCCTCTATCAGTGTGGCATACGCCGCTTCTACCGGGGGAAGACCTTTGTCCAGATACTTTTGGTAGAAACGCATATCGGGCTGGATAGGAGTGTGTATGGCGTAATGAGCCATGTATAGGAAGAAAGGCCTGTCCGTTTTCCGTGCGTCGTCCAAGGCCTTTTCGGCTTCTATGGTGAGCGCTTCCGAGAGGAATATATCTTTTCCATGATACTTTTCCAATCCGGGTACGGCAGCCAGCGGGCTTTTCCCGTCAGGCTTGTTTCCGAAGTTCTGCATGCCGTAGTAGCTGGCGGGAGAGCCTGCCGCATGACCGGCTATGTTCACGTCAAAGCCCATTTTCAGCGGATCGGCTCCGGGCGTGTCATTGGCCCCGAAGTGGGCTTTACCGCAATGGATGGTGTGGTAACCGTTGTCTTTGAGTACCTGTGCCAGCGAGGTAACTTGCGTAGTGCGTTCCACACCGGGCTCCTGGCAAATGCCGTTAACGTTCCATTCGGGATAAATCATAACGGAGTCCGGTTGCTCGTGGGTGGTATTCTTACGCAGCGTCCAGCTTGTCACCCGGTGTCGCGCGGCGTTCATACCCGTGAAAAGGCTGACGCGCGTAGGCGAGCTGATACTGCACGCGTAGGCTTGTGTAAACATCTTGCCCTGAGTTGCCAGACGCTCCATGTTGGGTGTATGGTACGTGTCGTTGTAGCGGGTGCGCTGTGTCCAGAAAGGCAGGGACGTGTCCTGCCATCCCATATCATCCACTAAAAATAAAATAATGTTCGGGCGTTGCTCCGCGGCGGGCATTGCCTCGCTTGACGGCATCGCCTGGACTGCTCCTGCCATTCCGGATAACGGAAGTAACGCGGCGGATAATAATAATTCGTTTTTCATCGGAGAAAGAAAGGGTTAGTGATTAGGGGTTAGGGATTAGTGATTAGGGGGGATTGAATGAATGGCGGTGAACAATCAGCGCAGGCCGCATAACCCGTTAATCACTAATCACTCACCGCTATCCACTATTCCGTCTTATCCTTTTGCTTCCTGATACAAGAAGCGTTTGATGGACTTCTTGGGTGTCTTTTCAAATTCTTCGGGATATATCTTCATCTTGGAAATCTGACTGTAAGCGGGCAATTCCGCGTTCAGCGCAACACGGTTCTCTTCCATGACGCGTTCTATGTCGTCGTTGTTGAGGCCGTGGGCAAAGGCATCGTCAAAGTCGGGATATACCAGTCCTACGAGCTTTTCGTTCTGCTGTACGATGATGCTTTCGGATACGTACGGCAGGTTGTTCAGCTTGTCTTCTATTTCTTCGGGGTAGATGTTCTGTCCGCTTGGGCCGAGGAGCATATTCTTGCTGCGTCCTTTGATGGTGACATTGCCTTCGGCATCCATCAGGGCAAGGTCGCCGGTGTGCAGCCAACCGTCTTTGTCCACAACTTCGGCAGTAGCCTCTTCATTCTTGTAGTAGCCCAGCATGACGTTGGGACCGCGGCAGACAATCTCGCCGGGGATATTCTCCGGATCGGGAGAAAGAATCTTCACTTCCATGCGGGGAGCGGCCTTACCGCAGGAACCGGGCTTGAAGCGCGTCCAGTCTTCGTAGCAGATGATAGGGCCGCATTCCGTCATGCCGTAGCCTACGGTATAGGGGAAATCTATCATGCGCAGGAACTGCTCCACTTCCTGGTTGAAAGCTGCGCCGCCGACGATGACCGCTGCGAAATTGCCCCCGAACGCCTGTATCATCTGCTCGCGTACGGTGGCTTTTATCTTGTCGTTGATGATGGGCACTTTCAGCAGCAGCTTCATGGTGGGGGTTTCCAGCTTGGGCAATACGCTCTTCTTGATAATCTTTTCGATGATGAGCGGTACGGCTACGATGAGGTTCGGTTTCACGTCGGCGAAGGCCTGGAAGATAATCTTCGGGCTCGGCATGCGGGTGAGGTAGTAGATGTGGCAACCCACGGAGAACTCATACAGGAACTCGAATGCCAGTCCGTACATGTGCGCCATGGGCAGCATGCATACCAGTTTGTCGCCGGCTTTCAGCGGCAGTACCTCGAAGGCGAACTTGGTGTTGGACCACAGGCTGCGGTAGGGCAGCATTACGCCTTTCGAGTAGCTGGTCGTACCGGAAGTATAGTTGATGACGGCCAGCTCTTCGGGTTGGTCTTTGTGATAATCGATGTGTTCCTTGCGGAAGTTCTTGGGGAATTTCTTGCCGAACATCTCGTTGAGGTGCTCGCGGGCGTAAGTAACCCGTTCGTTGCGCGATACCAGCAGGGTGAAGTCGGTCATCATGAATATGCCTTCCAGCAACGGCATGGCGCTTTCGTTGAGGTTTTCCCATACTTGGTCGCCTACGAAAAGGAGCTTGGCTTCGGAGTGGTTCACGATGTTGTGCACATTGTCGGCCTTGAACTCGTGAAGAATGGGCACAATGACTGCGCCATACGTCAGCGTGGCGAGGAAAGTCACTCCCCAGTGCGAACTGTTACGGCCGCAGACAGCGATTTTATCGCCTTTCTTGATGCCGCTCGCTTCAAAAATGATATGCAGCTTTTCTATTTTGCGGGCTACATCCTTGTATTGCAGGGTTGCCCCTTTATAGTCGGTCAGGGCGTCCAGGTCCCAGTTTTCCTTTATACTGTTCTCTATATAGGCGATAAAACTTTGTTCCATTATTATATTGCACATTTAGTTGAAAATTGTGCAAATATAAGGGTTTATATAGAGAATGCAAACTTTTAGGGGAAAATAGTACTCCGGCGGATTTCCTAAAACTCTACGGTAACGCCCAGGGTAGGCAGCAGGGTTCCGCTTTCCTGTTTGAGGTATTTCATCTTGTAACGTTGTTCGGACGCGGGGGCGGCGGGGTTTTCAATGACGCCTGTGCTCATGATGACATCCGGCTGCTTCAGTTTGCTGCCGGTCACGTTTTGCAAGTCCAGATAGAGCCCCACCATGCAACGGCGGAAGTAGAAAGACTTGTCCACACGCACATCCAGTTGGGCGAAGTCGGGAAGCCGCCCGGTATTGTAGAGCGAGTAGTCGTAATAAGGCTGTCCTTTGGCGTCCCAGGCCTGGACGAGCGATGATTTGTCCTCATCGTAGGGAGTGTAGGGCGCACCGCCTATGTAGCTCACCTTGCCACCTATGCTCCAGCGCTTAGGCAGGTTGTACGTGCCGCTCATGTTGAGGATGAAACGGTTGTCCCATGCGGACGGAATGTAATCGTCTCCCGAATGGTTGCGGTATTCGCTTTTGTAGAGGGTGAAGGAAGATACCAGGTTGAAGCGGCCGGATACCTGCCACCTGAACATGGTTTCCAGGCCGTATGCCCTGCCGTCGGCGGTAGAAGCCAGC
>ENA-OPCC01001035-OPCC01001035.1-human-gut-metagenome-genome-assembly--contig:-NODE-1035-length-12901-cov-4.521407_pt1 | contig 12901 bp, 6 predicted proteins | sample MGYA00241558_ERZ501467 | MGnify/ENA primary metagenome ERZ501467 (study PRJEB25962, sample SAMEA2042620) | human gut metagenome | biome: human gut; feature: human-associated habitat; material: faeces...
TGACATATCCGGACATCATACCGGGCAACATGACACCCAGATTCATGATACCCGATGCAAAAGCATAATGCGCCATCTGATGAGGGCCGGCAGCCACCTGTTGCATCATGAACAAGGTAAGTCCCACAAAGCCGAAGCCATATCCGAAATACTCCAGCACAATGGCTCCGCCGATAAGAGGCGCACTCTGCGGTTGGAAAATGGCAAGCAGCGTGTAAGCCATAAAAGGCAGATTGAATACACAACACAAGGAGAACAAAGTCTTTTTCAATCCACGTGCGGAAATATAATATCCGCCCAGCAATGAACCGAGTACGAAAGCTGCCGCTCCGAAGGTTCCGTAATAAATGCCAATCTCCTGTTCTGTCAATCCCAAACCGCCCACATCACGACCGGCTTTCAGGAACAAAGGTACAATTTTCATCACAAACCCTTCGGCAAAACGATATAAAATAATAAAGCAGATGTAATAAACGATATGCTTTTTAGTAAAGAAGTTCCGGATGACATTCCATAACTCGGCCATACTCTGCGAAAAAGAGGTGACCGAATGGGCATGCTTGCCCGAAGGCAGCATACGGGTATGATAAAGTCCCAAAGCGAACATCACTCCTCCGAGGACAATCATAATGACCGTCCAGGAATAGAGTACCGCATCTTCGGCAGGACCTTCGTATTCATCTTTCAAGAAACCGGCCAGATAAACCAGCAGACCTGTACCGATAATCTTGGCTACGTTATAAAAAGCACCTTGCCAACCTATATACTTAGCCTGTTCCTGTGCATTCAACTCGTCCATATATACCCCGTCACAGGCCACATCGTGCGTTGCTCCGCTAAAAGCGACAATAGCGAACAAGGCAATAGTGACCGCAAAGAAAGACGGAAGATGAAGCGACAAAGCGATCAACCCGAAAGTAACTCCCGACACCATCTGAGTGAGGACAACAAAGAATTTCTTGGTACGGTACATCTCCAGCAACGGACTCCAAAGGGGTTTCAGTGTCCAAGGAAGCATGATAAGGGAAGTCCAGAAGGCTATTTTCGCATCACTGACTCCCAGACCTTTGTACATCAGTACGGCTACCATATTGAGGACAACAAAAGGGAGCCCCATACCAAAATAAGCGGTGGGAACCCAGAAAATAGGACTACGGCGTCTGGACGGAGTTGGGGTTTCGGTTGTTTTCATTTATATCTAAGTATTAAGGTTGTTGAATTCGGCTATAACCGAAGATAACTTCATCCCCTTTCAGAAGGAGATGAAGTTACCTTTCGGAATCTATAAACGCAATAGGACGAAGCATTTGGTAAATCAGTCAGTTACAGGAATAAAGCTTACCGCTTGTCCACCACCTTTTGCCATGACTACAGACAAGGTATCGGCTGCTGTCACCTCTCTGTCCTTAATCTGATAAGAAGTAGGATTTGTTTTCCAGTCGGCATCTTCTCCATCAGCATAAATCACCGCATGGTATTTTTTATCTTTCTCCAGGAAATCCAATGGAATGGTGAGTGTACGCGACTCTTCATTCGTGGTGGCTCCCAGGAAATATTTATCTTTCGCTTTCCGCACCACAGCTACAAACTCTCCCGGTTCGCCCTGCAAGGCTTCAGACCAGTCACAGTCCGCATCAAAATCCCGGAAGAACTGGAAGGCAGGATGCCCTTCATAGTTCTCAATCATATCCGAAGCCATCTGCAACGGAGAATAAATGACAACCCAATTGGCTATCTGCTTTGCCAAGGTGGTATTCACACGGCTGTTTCCTTTATCCAAGTCATTCCATTTCTTGCGACGGGGAGAATTGCGTGTCTTTTCATAAAGAATATCAAAAGTACCCGGCGTATAATCCATCGGACCGCCCAGCAAGCGGGTAAACGGCAATAACTCGTGATGTTCGGGGGGATTACCTTCACTCCATCCGTTCCACTCCATGCCGCGGGCGCCTTCGCGCGTCATCATATTGGGGTAAGTACGACGAATTCCTGTATCTTTGATAGGTTCGTGGGCATTAACGGTTGTATGATAACCGGCGGCAGTCTGCACCACCTTGCGGTAATGGCGTACATTGAACTGTCCATGATGGCTGTGACCGCCCGGCAGTCCTCCGGCATAACCGGTCTTCACGCTGTGCACTCCCAGGTCTGCATACCATTTGTAAGCATTGTCCAGCTGGCGTTCGTAATTAAAGATATTGCCACCCGTTTCGTGGTGACCGATTATTTCAATCCCTTTCTCCTTGGCATAACGTGCCACCTCTGCCATATCAAAATCGGCGTAGGGTTTGGTATAGTCAAAAGTCTGCATACCGCCCCAACTTTCCCAGCCTTCATTCCAGCCCTCGAACATCACCGCTTCTATGTTATTGGCAGCAGCAAAATCTATATATCGTTTGGCATTAGCGGTGGTAGCGCCGTGGCGTTCATCCATCGTCCACGTTTCAACCCCCAGATGCATTCCCCACCAGATACCTACGTATTTCATAGGACGTATCCAGCTCAAATCCCCCTCCAGCACACAAGGCTCATTCAGATTCAGTATCAGGCCGGAGTTTATCAGACCTACCGCTTTGGGAGCTATCTGGATACTGCGCCACGGAGTAACGAAAGTTCCTCCGGCAAAACGGGCTTTTACCCCATCGGGCCAGGAGGCCAGTTCCGATTTGAAGTGACAACCTTCGGTATGCTTCAAAGTCATTTCGGGGAAATCGGTCAAAGCCGCTTCGTGAATACTGGCATATACCCCGTTATCTGTTTTGAAAGTCATCGGGGTGTTGGCATTATCCACCTTGCTGACGGGCAGGGTACGATACAGCAACTCGTAGGTTTCAAAACTGGCGGGAATAGACCATGACTTGCCATCCTGCGCCAGATTGAATGAAGTGAGCTCGTCCATCACGAACACACTGTCCACTTGGGGTACTTGATATTCATAACGAAAGCCCAGACCGTCGTCGAACACGCGGAAACGGAGGGTCAGCCGTGTATTCGCCGGATCTTTCAGGCGCACAGCCATCTCGTTATAATGGTTCCGGATAGATTTATTCTCCCCCCAAGGCTGGGTCCAGGTTTCATCCTTTGTGGTAAACTCAGTATTTTCTATCTGAAAATCTTTGGAGAGATTGAGCCCGTCACGGCCTTCAAAGCCCATAACAGAAGGAGTGATGAACGGTTTTCCTCCTACAGAAACTCCATAGGTCATCGCTCCTGCCTCATTCAGGTTGAATACTAATTTTATATTGCCATCCGGCGATGTTAATTCCGTGGGACGGGAACATCCGCAAAACACAACTAACAAAAATAATACATAGTAACTGTATGTCTTCATACTATTAAATTGGATTAATGATACAAATATAGAACAATTAAGTAAGGTATCACACTTATCGAAGGAGGAAAATTATTTTAAATGGGAGAAGATTACATATAATGAGAAGTATCAACAGAATAAAATAACAAACGCCGATAAAGCCCTTTTAAAGACTCTACCGGCGTAAGTTCACCTATTTAAAAAATCAGAATTCCAAGTCAGCCAACTGAGGATTATGGTCGGAAAGTAAAGCTTCCGGTACTTCAGCCGGTATTTCACAACTCTTCACCAGAACTTGCGGAGTGACAAAGATGAAATCAATCTTTTCACAATCCTCGGCCGGAATACGGGCAAAATCATGAAAAGTATAATCAACGCCGGTCACACGGGCAGCCGTCTTATAAGCATCCTTCATCACAAACTCGTTGGTAGTGATCGTTTCGTATGCATCGCTCGCATCGGTCACATTAAAGTCGCCCGTAACCACTGCGGGACGTTCGCCTACGATCTCTTTTATCTTACGGATAATGAGCAATGCGCTTTGACGGCGGGCCTCTTCACCCACATGGTCAAAATGAGTATTGACAGCCATGAATATCTTTCCGGTGGCCTTGTCTTTAAATTTCGCCCACGTGGCGATACGGACACAAACCGCATCCCATCCCATCATTCCTACGCTATCGGGATTTTCGGCCAACCAGAAAGTATTGGAGTCCAACACCTCATATTTGTCCTTACGATAGAAAAGCGGCGCATATTCACCTGCTGTCTTCCCGTCATCACGTCCCACACCGATACCATCGTATTCGGGCAAGCCTGCGCGAAGATCCTGAAACTGGTTATGCAAGACTTCCTGCATACCGACAATATCCAGCTCATGGTCCTTAATAAACTGGCACACACGGTCTTTCCGATATTGCCAATTGTTCAAACTGTCCTGCGGATTGTCGTAACGGATATTGAAAGTAGCCCAACGAACGTCGGTCTTCTTCTCTTCCGCACAGCCGCCCAATAACAGGACGGCTGCCAATAAAAATAGAATTTGCTTCATTTTGTTTCTTTTTATGTTCCCTAGGATACAAAGATAGCAATTTCTAGCGGAAATTATTCGGAGTATGCCACTGACCTCTATCATTCATCGTATCGGCCACATCCCACCATACACGGCTACCCTGGTTCACATTGCCCGGTTTATTGGGGTTACGGGACTCGCTGTTAGGATAGTTGATGCGTTTGATAAGCTTGCCGGACGCCACTTCTCCATTGGAATTGTTTCCATTGACCGGAGCCAGCAGATAACGCGGATAGTCGGTACGGCGCACTTCCGCCCATCCTTCATTTCCATTCGGGAAAACGGCAATCCACTTCTGAGTAATAATCTGTTCCAACTGTTCTTCCTTGCTACCACCGGCAAATGCTTTTACGCCATCCAGATGACTGATGTATTCATTGGCCTTGTCCGCATCAATTTCATAATAATCCATAGATGCCTTGATACCTTTCAAATAAAGGGCTTCGGCTGTTTCATCCACCAATGACGGCCAGCGCAATGCCGCTTCCGCTTTCAGGAACAAGCTTTCAGCATAACCCATCCAGACAATTTCACGAGCCAGATTCCACCAATAATCCTTGTTCATGGCATCAGATGACAGAATACAGCGGTTGGCAGAATATCTGTTCAGATAAGAACCGCCTACATTGGTTTCTCCATTCATCACTCCGTTGAAATCTCTCTTCAGATTCTCTGTAGGAAGCGGACTGGTAGTCAACGAATCAAACGGAGTAGGACGGAACCATAAAACTTCACAACGAGGGTCGAGATAACAGTTCTCAGAATTCTCATTGAAAGTAACGGCATCGGCTGCCGCACCTTCTTTCAAAGCCTGATTCTTATAAGCCCGTTCCATTTCTTTCGACAATACAGCATTGCCGGTCCAGCTGAACAACAATGCGTATATATTTTCATTACCGCCGGCGATATACTGACGTTTTGGAGTCTGCTTCATATTGTCATCCTGACTTTGCATCAAACCGGCAGGGTCTGTCAAAGCCGCCTTTGCCTGAGTCTGGGCCAAAGCCGGGTCTACATTGGATACACGCAAAGCAAGGCGCAAACGCAGTGTATTGGCAAAACGACGCCATTTGTCCACATCACCCCCATAACATTTGTCATTGTCACCTAAATCATACTGACTGACAGCAGGAAGATTTTCCTGGTGCAACTCTGTTATAGCCTGATCCAACAGCTGGAAAAGGATATTATAAACTTCCTTTTGAGGTGTATAGGTCACATTTTCTTCCGGTGGCATGGCTCCCTTCACATAGTAGGCTACAGGAATATCTCCGTAAGTGTCCGTCTGCATGGACAACAAGAAAGCATAATAAATACGGGTGATATAGAATGCCGTATGGTAATAATCCTTATTGCAGAAATAGAATGTCTTGACCAACTGGCTGTATTCCGAAGTGCTGCGGTCATCATAGAAATGCTTCCAGCGGCTGGCCGACCATCCATCCGTATAAGAATAGGTAGGCGCCTGATTCACAAAGCCGCTGACATTGTTTCCCCAATAACCGGCATAGATATCATGAGTCAGATTGGTCGTTGTCTGATAATCATTGTAAAGACCTTCGTAGGTGAAATTGGCAAAAATACTTCCGATAGCACCTTCCATCCCTTTCAAACTTGCCATGGCATGTTCCGTCAAAGTATAATCAATATCTATACCGTCGGCCGATACATTCTCCACAGTCGGGTCGTAAATCGGTGCGTAAGGATTTGTATTCAATTCCTCAAAATCATGGCATCCGGCCAAAGCCAGCAACGAACATAAGGCTACGGATTTATATAATTTGATTTTCATAATCAGTTTTTCCTTTTAATTAATTAGAAACCTAAGTTGATAGAAATACCGAAAGTACGTGTAAACGGCAACGATGCATAGTCAATGGCTTGTGAGAACATCGTAGTGTCATAGCCACCTTCGGGGCTTGTACCCGGTGTGTGCTTCATCAGATAGCACAAGTTACGTGCAACAAATGAAACATTCAGCGAGTTGACAGGAGTCTTCTTCAGCATAGATGAGGGGAATGAATAGCCGATTGACAATTCTTTCAGCTTAATGAAAGAAGCATCGTAGATGAAATCCTCAGCCTGCAATGAGCCGTAGTATTCTGAGGCGGAAACCTGTTTTGTATTCACCTCGCCTGATTCTGTCACACCGGGGAATACCATCATATAGTTGTTTTCCTCACCACGGTTCAAGGTACGTTTAGCCAAACCGTTTCCGGTAGCCAGCATCTCGGAATAAGAGAAAATATCACCACCGAATTTCATATCAAACAGTGCAGACAGTGTAATCCCTTTATAAGTAAAGGTAGGAGATACAGACATGGTCAGCTTAGGCTGGATATTACCGATAGGTTTGTTCACATATTCAGACTCATTGGTCACAGTCATGGGCAAACCATTTTCATTTACGATAATATCACCGTTTTCATTGCGCTTATAAAGCGATGTAGCATAAATCTCGCCTAATTTGTGTCCGGCGCGTGTACCTACTTTTACAGGGAAGTTTCCATCACCGTTAAAGAACATATAGTTCACATTTTCTTCCGGAGCCAGTTCTTTCACCTTCGATACGTTGTGAGCCATATTCACATTCAAGTCAAAAGCAAAATCCTTTGTTTCTACCAGAGTGGAATACAACATCAGTTCCACGCCTTGATTGGTTACCATACCTGCATTTACCCATTGTCCTCCACTCCAGGGAGCTGCTGCGGGTACTTTCATAATCTGGTTCTTTGTCTTGCTGTAATAATAAGTAAAATCAAATCCCAGGCGATTGTTCAAGAACTTCATATCCAGACCCGCTTCGTAAGAAGTCGCGATTTCAGGCTTCAACTGGTCGTTCATCTTCACATTGTCTTTGGTCGGGGTCAATACACCATTATCGAATTTGAAAGAGTAGGTATTGTATAACTGATAAGGGCTTGTATCCTTACCTACCTGTGCGGCAGACAGACGTGCCTTGGCAAATGTCACCCAGCTTGGCAACGGTTTGTCGATGGAGCGCAAAAAGTCGGAAACTACGAAACTGAGGTTGGCAGACGGATAGAAGAAAGAATTGTTACCTGACGGAAGAGTGGATGACCAGTCGTTACGAGCTGTCAAATCCAAAGACAGATATTCCTTCCATGCCATCTGTACAGAGCCGAACACTGAGTTCATGGCACGCTTGTAACCATCCTCACTACCGGTTCTCAACAAATTGGCCGCATTCAGCATCCAATTACCTTTATCCACCATATTACCTACGCCCACACCCAAAGTTTCCGAACGCTGGTACATAAAGTTACCACCGACATTGAAGCCCAGACGGAAGTTATCAGTCAACTGACGGTCACCCATCAAAATGACTTCAGCATTTGACTCGAAGAAGTTTTCTTCACTACGGTCCATTGAATCATTCGTAATCATGGAAGTATTGGCTTCTCCATTGATACCATCCCCCGCATTGGTGCTTTGCACTCTGGTGCGGTAGTAGTCAAAAGCGTATTTGGCAGACAGATGCAGCCAATCTGTGAAATTGATTTTCATGCTATAATATCCGAAAGCACGCCAGCGTTCATCCGAATTCTGACGCTGATGCAATACATAATAAGGATTACGGATACTGGCAGTAGGTCCTGTCCAGTTCACATGCGCATGAGTTTCATCAGAATATTGTTTCAAGTCATCCAGACGGACGTTGTTAGGGATTCTCATCAACTGGGAAATAGCACCGTAATCTCCATACAGTGGACGGTTATCGGCTTTTGTACGTGAAAGAGAAATTTTTCCGTCCATAGACACCCATTTGTTCAATTCCGTTCCTGCATTCAGATCGGCATTCACACGGCTCAAACTTTCAGTGGGGAATACACCGTCATTGTCGGAGTATCCGAAAGAAGTACGGAAATGTGATTTCTCTGTACCGTTGCTGATAGATACGTTATGCGTATGCGAGAAACCGGTATCAAAATAATCTTTCAACTTATCCCCATAGTTAGAGTAAGCGTACGTTTCTCCGTTCCAAGCCTCTTTCATGCTTCCATCCAATACCGGGCCCCAGCTTCCGCTATCCGTTTTGTCATACACCGCAGTCTTGGCATCTTTTGTATCAATATGTCCTTGTCCGTAACGGCGTTGCATATCCAATGTCTCGCCGATAGCTGTCCAAGTGAAATTACCACTATAACGGATTCCGAAACCATCCTTCTTACTACCTTTCTTTGTCGTAATCAAGATAACGCCATTACCTGCACGTGAACCGTAAAGAGCAGCCGCATTCGGACCCTTCAAAACAGAAATACTCTCGATATCATCCGGATTAATGTCCATGGAAGCGCTACCACGGTCCACACCACCATAACGAGATGCGTCGGATGTAGTGTTGTCGCTGAAAGGAACGCCATCCACAATCCATAACGGCTGGTTGTTATCGGTAAGAGAAGAGTTACCACGAATGGTGATTTTCGTAGAACCACCTAAACCTGTAGCCGAAGTATTCATCTGAAGACCTGCCACCTTACCTTGCAAGGCACTGGTCACAGACGGGTCACCTGTCTTGTTCAGTTCATCGCTCTTCAGTTCCTGAACCGCATAACCCAACATTTTCTTCTCACGTTTGATCCCCAAAGCGGTTACCACCACTTCGCCAATCTGCTGTGTATCTTCCTGCATGGTTACATTCAGTACATTCTTGCCATCGGGCTTCAATGTTTCCGAACGGTAACCAATGTATGAGAACACAATCTCGCCATTTCCGGGAACCGACAAAGAATAGTTACCTTCAAAGTCAGTAATCGTACCGGCTGTAGGGTTTCCTTTCACTTGTACGTTTACACCAATCAAGGCCTCTCCTGTCGCATCAACCACTGTTCCGGTCACTGTATGTTCCTGTCCTGTCTGTTGAGGTGTCTGAGGCTCTCCGGATGCTGAAAGATAGACAATATTATCCTCTATCTTATACGTAATTCCTTTGCCTTGCAAAGCCGCATCAAGTACAGACTGTAATGAACCGTTCTTCACATCAATGGCATTCACCGGCATTTCAGCCAGCTTGTCATCATAGAAAAACTGATAGTTAGACTGTGATTTAATGTTCTTGATCACTGCTCCAAGCGTTGTCTTGGGAGTTGAAAGAACAATTTGTGCGCGAGTCCATTGCATGGGTGCAGCCACAAACAAAAGAATCAAAAGCGCCCTGAGTAATTTGGGCTTTCTCATTAATTGATTGCCTTTCATAATTTATAAATTCGTTAACACTGACTTGTTTTTCTCCAGTGAAGGGGTTCTCATTCCCCTTTCGAGAATAAAAACAGGCAGCTAAAAGAAAACACTTACTCAATCTTGTTCTTTTTTCTAAATTTTCCAGAAAAAAGCAGAGGAAAGGCAAAAGTAGTAATATCATCGGACTTTGACGTATAGAAGAAATACTTAAAAAGAAAAAGGGGATGTACTCTTGCAATGCTGCCAAAAGAGAACATCCCCCTCCAACCTCTCTTTATAAGAGAGAAGTGCATGGTGAAACTTTTATTTTACTTTTTCGTCTTTTGAAAATGAATAAGGCAAATCACTTTCTTGTGTTCCACGCTGCATATTCGGACGGTCGGTCATCTTGAAGTCAATAGTACCGCCTTGTAACAATTCGTTATGCTTCAAATAATTCTTGGTATAAACAGTACCGTTTACACGCATTTCATCTACATATCGGTTGGTATCGCTGTTATCCGATGCGGTTATTACCAAGTTCTTTCCGTTTTCAAAATGAAGTGTCGCCTTCTTGAACAACGGAGCACCCAGAATATACTCATCCGTACCGGGACATACCGGATAGAACCCTAATGCGGAGAATACATACCATGCCGAAGTCTGACCATTGTCTTCGTCACCGCAATATCCGTCCGGACCGGCTGTATACATACGGTTCATCACCTCACGCAACCAATATTGCGCTTTCCAAGGCTGGCCTGCATAGTCATACAGATAAATCATGTGCTGGATGGGCTGGTTTCCATGTGCATAGTTACCCATGTTCATGACTGTCATTTCACGAATCTCATGAATTACCTGTCCGTAATAGCTATCATCAAAGATGGGGGGAACCGAAAAGACAGAATCAAGCATGGTAACGAACATTTCCTTACCTCCCATCAAATCAATCAATCCCTGAGGGTCATGGAATACAGACCAGGAATAATGCCAGCTGTTTCCTTCCGTAAAGTCACCTCCCCATTTCAACGGCGAGAATTCAGGAGCGAACTTGCCGTCCTTCTGCTTGCCACGCATCAATTTACTTTCCGAATCAAACAGGTTCTTATAGTTCATGGCACGTTTGGCAAAAAGTGCGATTTCCTTCTTCGGACGCTTCAACTCTTTCGCCAGCTGATAAATACACCAGTCATCGTATGCATATTCCAATGTACGGGCTGCATTCTCATGAATCTTCACATCACAAGGCACATAGCCCAGCTTGTTATAATATTCATATCCCAGACGTCCGGTAGAAGAAACTTCAGGATGTACAGCTTCCGTTCCATGAATCAGTCCTTTGTATAATGTTTCCACATCTTCCACACGTACTCCTTTCAGATAAGCATCGACCAAGATAGAAGCTGAATTATTGCCGACCATGCAACCACGATGACCGGGGCTGGCCCATTCGGGGAAGAAACCGCTTTCCTTATAAGTATTAATCAAACCTTCCTGTATTTCCTGATTTACCGAAGGATACATCAGGTTCAAGAAAGGGAACAAGCAACGGAATGTATCCCAGAAACCTGTATCCGTATACATATATCCCGGCAGCGTTTCGCCATTGTAAGGACTGTAATGAACAGGTTGTCCGTTGGCATCCAGTTCATAGAATTTACGCGGAAACAACAAGGAACGGTACAAGCAGGAATAGAAAGTGCGGTATTGATCCAATGTTCCACCTTCCACCTCTACTTTACCTAAGGCCTCATTCCAAGCCTCTTTACCTTTCTGTACCAATACTTCAAAACTGTCACCACCCAATTCCTTCAGGTTCCGAATTGCTTGTTCAGGACTGATGAATGAAGAGGCCACACGGGCATGAACTACTTCACCTTTCTTTGTCTTGAAACCGATAACGGCTCCGGTATGGAAATCAGTCTGCTCCAGTTTACCTTCTTTCAAGGTTACAGGAACACTGCCATCCGGTTTTTCAGGCTGTACATCATTAGAGAACGTAGCCTCATAAGTAAACGGCTTATCAAACTCAATAACGAAATAATTCTTGAAGTTGGCAGGAACACCACCACTGTTACGGGTAGTATAGCCCACGATTTTGTTTTCTCCGGGAATCACCTTGACAGACGAACCACGATCAAAAGCATCCACCACTACATATGAATCATTCTCAGGAAAAGTGAAACGGAACATTACGGCACGCTCCGTAGGAACCATTTCGGTTACGACATCATGTTCTGCCAAATAAACCTTATAATAATAAGGTTTTGCAATTTCAGCTTTATGAGAGAACCAACTTGCACGCTTGTCCTCCTCAAATTCCGGTTTTCCAGTTACGGGCATGATGGAAAATTGACCATAGTCATTAATCCACGGACTGGGCTGATGGGTTTGTTTGAAACCACGGATTTTATTAGCCGTATAGACATACTGCCATCCGTCCCCCATCTTTCCTGTCTGGGGAGTCCAGAAATTCATACCCCATGGACGGGATATGGCAGGATAAGTATTTCCTGTAGAGAGTTCAAAGGAAGACTGTGTACCTACCAACGGACTCACATAGTCTGCATAATCCTTTGCCTGTACAAACAGCGTGACACACAGCGCTACAACTGATAGAAATAGTTTTTTCATGATATTGCTATTTGGGTTAAGTTATACTTTTAATTCTTCACCTGTTTTCCCCATTCCGTCGGTACGGGACTCATGGTAATCTCCATCGTTCCTCCACGTACCAGATCATCATGGGTAAAGAAAGGAACATCCAGCGGTTTTCCGTTCAACAAAACCGACTCAATATACTTATTGGTCTTCGAATTATTGTGGGTACGGATAACGAAAGTCTTGCGGTCGGGTAAATTAATCGTCACCTCCTCAAACAACGGACGTCCGATAGAATAAACCGGCTTGCCGGGACATACCTGATAGAAGCCCATGGAGTTCAAAATATACCATGCAGACATCTGACCGCAATCTTCATTACCCGACAAGCCGTCAGGAGCATTGAAATACTGGTTATGCAGCACACTGTCAACCAATTCCTGAGTACGCCATGGACGGTTTACATAGTTATACATATGAGTAATGTGATGACTAGGCTCATTGCCATGCGCATACTGGCCTATCAGTCCTGTGATATCAGCAGAGGTAGCCTCCCCTTCCAACTGGGAAGAAACCGTAAACAAAGAATCCAGCTTTCCAACGAAAGCATCCTCTCCACCCATCAACTTCACCAATCCCGGAATATCATGCGGAACAAACCAAGTCCACTGCCATGCAGTTCCTTCACAATAATCATCATTACGGTGATTGGAAGAACGGGGATTGAACGG
>ENA-OPCC01001037-OPCC01001037.1-human-gut-metagenome-genome-assembly--contig:-NODE-1037-length-12874-cov-5.807551_pt1 | contig 12874 bp, 7 predicted proteins | sample MGYA00241558_ERZ501467 | MGnify/ENA primary metagenome ERZ501467 (study PRJEB25962, sample SAMEA2042620) | human gut metagenome | biome: human gut; feature: human-associated habitat; material: faeces...
AAGGACCGTGCTGCGGGGGAGGGGGCGGCTTCCTGAATGGTTTTGAACGGTTCGTGTACGAACGGTTGGAATTAGGCAAGCTGACTATATTCGTTGTCTAATTATGCGTCGTGTCGTGCACTTTATGCGATACCGTGCTGAATTAGGCAGGGGCACAGACTACCATTACATACTTGGATAACCGGGGCAGGGCGTTCGTGTTGGCACGGACGCAACCCGGCGGATGAGAACGATAGAGGTACAGTACATGGTCGAAGCAGCAGTTACCGCAGACAACACCTGCGATACGAAGCCGTTGCGCGTAGGTCTTGACATCGGTTCCACCACGGTGAAGGCCGTGGTGCTCGATCAGACCGATTCGCTCGACGCGGTGCTCTTCTCCGATTACCGTCGCCACCACGCCAACGTGCGTGCCACCGTGGCGGGCCTGCTGGAGGACATCCACAAAGAACTTGAGGCCCGTGGCCGCGGCGACGAGCCGATTCGTCTGGCCATCACCGGTTCCGGCGGCCTTGCCTTGGCCGATAATCTCCATGTGCCGTTCGTGCAGGAGGTCATCGCCGAGACCCGCGCCATCGACGAGGAATATCCGCAAGCCGACGTCATTATCGAACTTGGCGGTGAGGACGCCAAGATCACATATCTGAAGCCGACTCCCGAACAGCGCATGAACGGTTCCTGCGCAGGCGGCACCGGCGCGTTCATCGACCAGATGGCCACCCTGCTCGACACCGACGCGGCTGGCCTCAACGACATGGCCAAGCATTACGAGACGCTCTATCCGATCGCCTCCCGCTGCGGCGTGTTCGCCAAAACCGATCTTCAGCCGCTCATCAACGACGGCGCGGCCAAGCCCGATCTGGCCGCATCCATCTTCACGGCGGTCGCCACGCAGACCATCGCAGGTCTGGCGTCCGGCCGACCAATCCACGGCACCGTCATCTTCCTGGGCGGTCCGCTGTTCTTCATGTCCGAACTGCGCGAGGCGTTCCACCGCGCGCTCGAAGACAAAGTCGACGAATTCATCGTGCCGACCGACGCGCACCTGTACGTGGCGTTCGGCTCCGCGCTGCTCGCCGGCGAGCCCGACCAGCTTGAGGAAGGCCAGCATTTCGAAGCACGCACCTGCGCCGACATCTTGCAGAGCCTTGAGGATTTGAAGAACCTGCCGGCGAACACCCCCACCATGCCTCCGCTGTTCCCGACCGAAGCGGATCGCGAGGCGTTCAACAAGCGCCACCACCGCGAGCACGTGCACATCGGCACTTTGGACGGCGCGCAAGGCCCGCACTTCCTCGGCATCGACGCCGGATCGACCACCATCAAAGCGACGCTCGTCAACGACGACCGCGAAATCGTATGGTCGTCGTACGCCACCAACGAAGGCAGCCCGCTGACCGCCGCCATCAACATCGTCAAGAAGATTCAGTCTGAGCTGCCCGAAGGCGCGTGGATCGCACGCTCCTGCGCCACCGGATACGGCGAAGGCCTCATCACCACCGGACTGCACTTGGACGAGGGCGTGGTGGAGACCATGGCCCACTATCGTGGCGCCGAAATGGTCAGCCCCGGCGTCACCGCCGTCATCGACATCGGCGGCCAGGATATGAAGTACTTGGCCATCACCGATGGCGTTATCGATTCAATCGCCGTCAACGAGGCCTGCTCGTCCGGCTGTGGTTCGTTCCTGCAGACCTTCGCCATGTCCATGGGCCTGACGATTCAGGAATTCACGCAAAAGGCTCTGGCTTCCACCCATCCGGTGGACCTCGGTTCGCGTTGCACCGTGTTCATGAACTCCTCGGTCAAGCAGGCGCAGAAGGAAGGCGCCTCGATGGAGGACATCGCGGCCGGCCTGTGCTATTCCGTGGTGCGCAACGCGCTGTATAAGGTGATCAAGCTGCGCGATTCCGGCGAACTCGGCGACACTGTGGTGGTCCAGGGCGGTACGTTCCTCAACGACGCCGTGCTGCGCGCCTTCGAGCTGCTCACCGAACGTCAGGTCACCCGTCCGAACATCGCCGGCCTTATGGGCGCGTTCGGCGCCGCCCTGACCGCCCGCATGCACTATCAGGATGAGGCCGACCACTTGGATGTGGTGGTTAAGGCCGATGGGTCCGAGGAACAGTCCGAGGCTGAGCCCGCACCCAAGTCCGAGCCCAAGGCCGCAGCCTTCAAGAAGACCGAGCCGGCCAAGCCTGAGGTCCATGTCGTTGTCGTGGACGGCGTGGCCCACACCGCCAGCTCCATCCTGACCGGCGAAGCGCTCGACAACATGAGCATGACCACCGAGCGTGACGTGTGCAAGCTGTGCCAGAACCACTGCAAGCTCACCATCACCACGTTCCAGGATGGCTCCCGCTACGTGACCGGCAACCGTTGCGAACGCGGCGGCGATTCCAAGAAGCAGCGTTCCGACAGGCCCAACCTGTACGACTACAAATACAAGCGTTGCTTCGCCTACCGTCGTCTGACCGACAAGAAGGCCACCCGCGGCGAAATCGGCATTCCACGCGTGCTCAACATGTACGAGAACTACCCGTTCTGGTTCACGCTGCTCACCTCGCTCGGTTTCAAGGTGATGATCTCCGGCCGCAGCTCGCACGAACTGTTCGAAACCGGCATCGAATCGATCGCCTCCGAAAACATCTGCTACCCGGCCAAACTCGTGCACGGCCACATCAAGTGGCTGCTCAACAAGGGCATCAAGACGATCTTCTACCCGTGCGTGAGCTATGAGGAGAACTTCGTTCCCAACACCGACAACCACTACAACTGCCCGGTCGTGGCCAACTATCCGGTGGTCATCGGCGCGAACATGCCCGAACTGCGCGAGGACGGCGTGCGCTACATGCACCCGTACTTCAACCTCGCCAACCACGAGCTCATGGTCGACCGCATCCTCGAAGAGTTCGCCTGGGCCAACGTGACCCGCGAGGAAGCCGAAACCGCGGTCAAGGCCGCCTACGCCGAAAACGAGGTGTTCAAGCACGACGTGCAGATGGAAGGCCTCAAGGCCCTCGCCTACATGAAGGAACACGACTGCAAGGGCATCGTGCTGGCCGGCCGCCCATACCACGTCGACCCGGAAATCAACCACGGCATTCCGGAAACCATCTGCTCGCTGGGCATGGTGGTGCTGTCCGAAGACTCCATCTGCGAACTGCAGCCGGGGGAGAAGCTCAACCTGAGCGAATTCCTCGCCGAAGGCGAAGAGGATCCCCGCAAGAAGAACGCGAACGGCTTCCGCCACGTCGACGACCGCAAGGTCACCAAGATGCCATTGCGCGTCACCAACCAGTGGGCCTACCATGCGCGTCTGTACGCGGCGGCCCATTTCGTGGCCTCCTATCCGGGACTCGAGCTCGTGCAGCTCAACTCCTTCGGCTGCGGCCTCGACGCCATCACCACCGACCAGGTGTCCGAGATCCTGGCGGACAAGGCCGACGTGTACACCATGCTGAAAATCGACGAGGTCTCCAACCTGGGCGCGGCGAAAATCCGTCTGCGCTCGCTCAAGGCCGCCGTCGAAGAGCGTGAACGCAACAAGAAGAACGACGGATTCCGCAAGACCGGCACCGAAGCGCCGACCCCCGGTCGCCAGGTCATGCTCGACACCGTCATGAAAGCCAATCCGAAACTCACCGAAGCCGTCACGGCCGCATCCAAGCGCGCGGCGGAAAACGGCAAGGGCGAATCGCAAGAAACCGCCAAAACGCAGACAAATGGCAAGGGCGCGTCCGCACACAACTCGGCGACCCTGTCCAAGTATGCGAACCGCATCCCGTTCGGCAAGAACATGAAGGACTACACCATCGTGGCCCCGCAGATGAGCCCGATCCACTTCTCTCTGGTGGAATCCGTCATCCGCTCCGGCGGCTACAAGTTCGACATCCTCAAGCATGCCAGCCGAGAGGACGTCGAAACCGGCCTGAAATACGTCAACAACGACGCCTGCTATCCGGCCATCATGGTCATCGGCCAGCTCGTGGACGCGATTCTGGAAGGCAAATACGATCCGGACCACACCGCGCTTGCGATCACGCAGACCGGCGGCATGTGCCGTGCCACCAACTACTTCGGCCTGATCCGCAAGGCGCTGGTGGACGCCGGTTATCCGCAGATCCCGGTGATCGCCATCTCCACGCAAGGCATCGAGGACAACCCCGGCTTCACCGCCACGCCGGCTTTGCTGCATCGTGCCATCAAGGCGCTGATCATCGGCGATCTGCTGATGAAGTGCCTGTACCGCGTGCGTCCGTACGAAGTGACACCCGGCAGCGCGAACCAGCTGTACAAGACGTGGGACACCATCGTGCGCGAGACGCTCGAGAACCACGGTCGTTCCAAGACGGCACGCAAGTTCATAGGCAAGGAATACCTGCCGTATCCGACGCTCGTCAAGGAGATCGTCAAGTCGTTCGACGCGTTGCCGTTGAAGGACGAGCCGCGCAAGGTGCGCGTCGGCGTGGTCGGCGAGATCCTCGTCAAGTACCAGCCGGACGCCAACAACCATGTGGTCGACGTCATCGAATCGCAGGATTGCGAGGCCGTGGTGCCGGGCATCATGGAATTCATGACCACCCGACCGTACATTTCCGACTGGAACGAGCATTACCTCGGCATGGGCGGCAGCAAGCTCGGCTATGCGCTGATGCGCAAGGGCCTCGACCTGTACAACGCGCCGATCAAGGCCGCGCTGGCCACATCGAACGGCAAGTTCAAGCAGGACGAGCCGATGCCCGAACTGGTCAAGAAGGCCGCCGAAGTCACCTCCATCGGCGTGCAGGCCGGTGAAGGCTGGCTGCTGACGGCCGAGATTCTGGAACTCATCGAACAGGGTTGCCCGAACGTGATCTGCGCGCAGCCGTTCGCCTGCCTGCCCAACCATGTGACCGGCCGCGGCATGTTCGGCAAGATCCGTCGCCTGCATCCGGAAGCCAACATCGTGTCCATCGATTACGATCCGGGCGCTTCGGAAGCCAACCAGCTCAACCGCATCAAGCTGATGATCTCCGCTGCCAAGAAGGCGCACCGCGCAGCCGAAGAGGCGCGCAACAGCGAGAAGGCCGCTTGAATCGCCATTCTTATTTCCGTCGAACCGACGTTGGGAAACTTTCCGACGTCGGTTCGACGGTATCTGAGCCGCCAAATCGACGGCTGATTCGGCGATCGTAAAATCGATGGTCGTCGAATCGGCATTCAAATCGCCAGCCAAATCGATGGGGAATGATGGCCGGTTATCGATTTTCCGTATAGCGTAGCCTGCGTTGCGAATGGCGCTTTTCGTTAGGATGGCCACTATGACAACGCCAAAGATCACGTACGCGCACCTGCTGACCGAGCCGAATCCGAAGCATGTGGAAAGCCTTATCAAATTCTTCGAATCCGGCTGCCAACAGCGCGGCACCGGCGGTTTTGGCGGGGAAATCGAACCCCTGCCGGTACATAACAGCGACGATACCGCGGTGACCTACTACGAAAGCAACGGCATTGAAGCGTTGCTCAACCGCATCCGCCCGTATTACGACGAAAACAAGGAATACTGGGAAAACGGGCGACTGGTCGGACTCGCCCGTGACGGCATCTCCGTATCTTTGGAACCGGGCGGACAGTTGGAAACGTCCATCGGCATCCTGCACAAGCCGGAGGAGCTCGCCACATTGTATGGCGCGTTCCGCCGCGAAGTCGACCCCATCCTCGAAGAACTTGGTTTCCGACTCGTCAACTATGGTTACCAACCGAAATCCAGTTACGCCGACATTCCCGTCAATCCGAAGGACCGATACAAGGCGATGACCGCCTACCTGGGACGTGTCGGACAGTTCGGTCCGTGCATGATGCGTTGCTCCGCTTCGACACAGGTCAGCATCGACTACGTTTCGGAACAGGACGCGATCGCCAAACTGCGGTTGGGCACGGTGATCGGCCCGATTCTGGCATGGTTCTTCCGCAACACCCCGTATTTCGAAGGCAGGGAGAATCCGTATCCGCTGCTGCGCCAACGCATGTGGGATTATCTCGATTTCCAACGCACGAACGTCATCCCCGGCCTGTTCGACCCGCGTTTCGGTTGGGAGGATTACGCGGTGGATGTGCTGTCCACGCCGATGATGTTCGCCGACCTGACGCACACGCCCGAAGCGCTGGCGGTGCCCGGAACCGATCTGCACCATCCGGCGTTCTACGAGAACGCGAACGACGTGTACCCGGACCGCGAGCTCAACGCGTACGAGATCAACCATGTGATCTCCACGCACTTCAACGACGTGCGTTTGAAGAACTTCATCGAATTCCGCCACTGGGATTCGCTGCCGGTGGCCCGCGCCGAGCGGCTTACTGAAATCATCGGCTCGCTGTTCTACGATCCGACGAATCTCGAACGTCTGGAAAGCTACTTCGACGGCATCCGCGAGGAGGACGTGTTCGAGGCCAAGGCGAACCTGCAGGCGCGCGGAAGCCAGGCCATCCCATACGGCAACTCGCTGGAATTCTGGCAGGAGTTTCTCGGCCTTGAGGGTGTGCTCGCCGACGAACCGGGCGACCCGAAGCATCCGGACGTCTTCCAGGCGTGACCGGCCGAGGGTCCGTCCGATGGTACGCTGTTCCATATGGTTACCGAGGGGAAAAAGCGGGTTCGTAAATCGCCCGAAGAGCGCAAACGCGAAATCATCGCGGCGGCGGGCAAGCTGATCGGCGAGAAGGGGTATTACGGTACGTCGCTCAAGGACATCGCCGACGCCATCGGCATGAGCCAGCCCGGACTGCTGCACTACATCGGCAACAAGGAGCGGTTGTTGTCGCTGCTGGTCACCGATAACTACGACCAGCAGGGCACGCCTGCAGACTTCGCCAAGTCGGGATTGCCCGGCAGCGATTCGGACGGCATGCTGTTCCCTGCCTATCTGCGGTTCCTGGTCCGGTACAATGCGCAACGCCGCAGTCTGCTGCAGCTGTACATGGTTTTGGAAACCGAATCGTTCAACGCGGACCATCCACTGCACGAGTATTTCGAAAACCGACCGGATCTGACGTGGTACGGTTATTCCCTTAAATCTTACCGGCTGCTGGAATGCAAAACTGATTCCTTTTCTTGCCCTGTCAGTAATTGACAGTTCTGTAATATCTTCGCCGTCAAGCAGAATCTTACCCGATGTAGGCGTAACAATTCCTGCGATTATCTTCGCAAGTGTTGACTTTCCGCCGCCGTTAGGCCCTGTTATCGCCGTAAATCTTCCATCTATTTTAAGGCTTATGTCTTTAATAATTTCTTTGTCTTTGCCTTCTTCATCAACCTGATATGATATATTTTGTAATTCTAACATATATTTCTTTTCCTTTTTCTGTAAAGTCTATACAGTTTTGATTATTTTATCATTATTTTGTCAGAGTATTCAACCTATTTTTACAGCTGAAGGGCCAACATATAATCCTTCTTTAAAGTATTCACCGGAATATCTGATTTTATCTGCATTTTTAAGGATATTGCCTGTTACGGTTCCTCCTGTGACAATTCTTTTTACATTTTCATCAGATATCTCGGCAAGTCTGAACTCACCGCCAAAATCGCCTGTAAGCGGATCCATCTGGAAATCGGAGAAGTTCTTTACCAGAATGTATTTTCCTTTAAGAAGTCTGTCCATCGGTTCGCCGTTACATACACAATGTAAATTCTCGTACATTCCTATATACGGTCTGTTAAGATATGACAAGTGCATTACATTGCCATGGATGTTTTTGACAATACCGTGTTCTATTATCATACGGGATCCGGTTTTAACGCCCTCTGCACTGTACGGATATTCCGGCACCCCCTCTATGCTTATATCGGACATAATATCATAACCTTCTTTGTAATCCGAATATCCGGGATATACATACGCTGCATTGCTTCTCATAAGGTAGAATTTCAGAAATTCCTTAACATAGGAATCCGTAAGCACAATGGGATAACCTGAATAATCTGCCGGACTTCGTTTTGCCGATTCTCTTTCAACTGCCAGTTTAAGCTGTTTTGCGCACTTTTTTCTGATGCTTTCTTTTTCCATGTCATAATAAGAAAAATCAGCATACAGTTCCACATCATTCTCTTTTTTGCATTGGACAACAAATTCGCCGGTTATTTTTCCTGATGTATAAGATATATCGGAGCCTTTTCCGGTTATTATATTTACAGTCCTGGTTTCTCCAAAAAATTCAGCGGAATTAATAAAGGCATCCTTAACTTCATCCTCGGCAGAATAAAGAGCCTTCGCCATTTCAATAACGCTTTCACAGCCGTCAAATACTTTTTCCGTATTTTTATCGATTACTTTTTCAGGCAGCCTGTAATATGGATTCTTCACATAAAGGGCGGATTCCCACGCACTTTCTATAAGTTCCCTTATCTCATCCCCATCCATTCCCGGATATAAGTACACATCTGAGTTTCCGAGATATTCTGTATCATTTTCCTCGAAATTCCTATAAACGCGTAGTCTTATTTCCCTTACTTCCTTGTCTCTTGTCATATCAAGACGATGTTTTACAAAATACATCTCAAAGGCTTTTCTATGCTCGTCATAAATATTGTAATCAACTATATTCAGTTCGTGAAGTATTTCAACTATTTCTGATACCATTTCAATTACCCCAGTTCTATTTCTGCTTTAATATAAGGGCCTCCGTCGGATACTTTAACCCATTCCTTATAACCTTTTCCACAATATCCGCCTCCGTTAAGTTCAGGAGTCTCTGACATCATTGATATGGATTTTAACAAATCCGGAACATATCCGCTAAGCACAACCGGTGAAAAGATTCTGCCCGTAAATTTTCCGTCTTTTATCTCTCTTGCCATATTTACCATACACTGTATTCCCCAGTTTTTAGGGTCTTCCATTCCGCAGGTTGCATTTTCAAGCATAAAACCATACTTTATGGATTTAATCATATCCTCCGGTCTGTCTTTGCCGCCTTCAAAATAGGTATTGGTCATTCTTGTATATGCCTTATGCTCGTAATTTTCCCTTCTGCCGTTGCCCGTTCCTTTTGTCTTAAGGATACCGGCTGTCTTGGCATCCGAAATTCCCGTCTGCAGGATTCCGTTCTTAATAATTACGGTATCATGACCACAGGTTCCTTCGTCGTCAAAATCATAGGTGGCAACTTCGTATGCACCCATTCCGTCATGCATGGTTACAAGTCCGGAAGCAACTTCTTTGCCGATAAAACTCTTGGCAAGTGCCCTGTCTTTTACGAACATATCCATTTCAACGCCGTGACCGAAGGCTTCATGGACTATCATCCCCGTTACCTCAGGCGTACATATACATTCGTATCTGCCCGGCGTAATCTTTTCTGCCATAAGCAGCTTAACCGTATTCCCGGCAACGTTTTTAATGTCTGCTTCCAATGAATCAAGCACATCATAACCATTCATTCCTGAATACGATTTAAAATAACTTCTTACAATATCGCCTTTTTTTGCCATCATTGACATGGCACAGGTCATCCATAAAATATTCTGGGACATATCCCTGTTTTTGGAGATAAAAATTTTTCTACTCTTTTTGAAGGAAGAATTAATCGTGCAGTCAATAATCTGTCCGTCAGCCTCAAGACCTTTCTGCCTTAATTCGGTGAGTTTGTCAAGGATTGCCTTATCCCCGAGAATTTCAGGACTGCGGCTCATATCGTTTTCTGAAAAAGAATGAAATACTTCATCCTCCATACGTTCCGTATCTTCAATGGTAAAATTCTCTTTGAGTTCTTCTGCCTTGTCAAAAAGATTTTCTATCTGGGCAATAATTTTTTCTGAGTCACCAACTTTAAGCGAATTAAAGGAATGTTCCACAAGGCGGTTTCTGCCGTGGACACGCAGGACATACCCTCTTGCGCAGGATATTTTATCCTGTGATGCAGACAGTCCCCTGCCTGAAACGGAATATTTTCTTCCTGTACTGTTTTCAAAAAGAATTGAGGCATAATCATACTTCTGCCACAACTTCTCCATAAGTGCTCTTATGGCAAAATATTCCGAAAGTTCCACAAGTGAATCAAATCTTGTAAATATTTTGCTGTCATATTCTTTGACCGGAGGCAGACTATCAGGAATCATTATCGTTTTAAGTCCCGCCTTAACAGCCGATTCAATTCCGTTATAAGAATCCTCCACAGCATAGGTGTCATGTGGATTGCATTTAAATTCTTTACAGGCTTTAAGGTATATATCAGGGAAGGGTTTACTGTGTTCTACCATATCTCCGCCGATAATTACATCAAAATATCCTGTAAGCCCCGTTTCATCAAGGTGGTGGAGCACCACATCTTTCCTTGAGGAAGATGCAATGGCAACTTTCGCACCTATACTTTTAAGAGTGTCAAGGATAAGCTTGGTTCCTTTTTTAAGAGGAACGCCATCTTCTTCAATGTGACCCGTAAATATTTTTTCCTTTAAATCGTAGAATTCATCAAAAGGGAAATCCTCGCCACAGTGTGTTTTAAGGATATCCACCTGGTCAACCCTGTTTCTTCCGATACAAAGTTTTAACGGAATCTCAAAATTATCTATGTGAAGTATTTCGGCTACTTCACGCCATGTTCTTGTATACACTTTCTGGGTGTCGAAAAGAACTCCATCCATATCAAATACAACATTTAACATATATGACCTCTTTTATGCGTTAAGCATTATTTTTTCACTGTTCATCGCCTTAGCCATAAGACATACCATTACTCCCGCAAACGCATAAGTTATTATCGTTGACGTAAGGTACTGGTTCATTGTGATTGTCCTTTCAAATATACCTTTGAATGCAGCTGAGGTGTTATATACAGGTATCATATAACTGCCTGAAGTTACGTCTCCCGAATACATTGTTATCATTCCCGCAAACATGACTATTATATACACAGGCATTATAAAAGACTGTGCCTCTTTGATATTCTTTGCCATAAGGGATACAAAACCTATAATTCCAACATAAAGGAGTACAAGTCCTAAAAGCAGCACTACAAACTGCACAATCTGTAATGATGTGAAATTAAGTGAAAGTCTGTTAAACATTTCTCCCATTCCGCTTTTTTTACTAAGAACCACGGCTGAACCGATAAACGATATTACATATACACCTGCCGAAAGAACAGATACTATGGCAAGGGCTGCTATTTTACCCATTATGATATCAACTCTTTTTATAGGGCTTATAAGAAGGTTAGCGATAGTTCCTCTTTCCTTTTCTCCCGCAATGGTGTCAACACCAAGTCCCATTGCACCCCCAAATATAAGAATAGTTATTAAATAGGGAATAATGGTGCCAAGAATTTTGCCTGTGGCTTTACCATCATCCTGTACAATCATATCGGGATTATCAGCATCAACGGAAAATACCATGGCATAATTCAGTGAGCCAAATCTCTCATTAAGTAAAAGCTGTTTGTATTCTTCAAGATATGTTTCCGTAAAACGTGTTCTCGCTTCGCCGGAATTATCTTCTGACGGATTGTAAAAAGTCTTTATATCAGGAAGTGTTGACGTTGCGTCCGCATTTTTAAAGTTCTCGTAAAAATTCTCAGGAAATACAACTACAAGGTCGTATGTTCCGTCAAGAAGCTTATCTTTGTATGTGTCTGCCGATTCACCTGCCGGTATAACATTTATGTTACATTCAGTGTGCTTTGACATAAGTTCCGAAAAATTATCAGGCATATTCTGCACAAAAACTTCCGATACATGTTCGTTTATGCTTGATTTCTGCTTATCTACCAGAAAGAACATCATTCCGTAAATTCCGGCAATTAATATAATCGGAAGGATAAACAGGGAAAATACCATCTTTTTGTCCCCAAATACCCTTTTTAATTCTTTTGATAAAATTACCTTGAAACCCATTTATTTGTCCTCCTTATGATTAATTTTGTACATTTCAAAAAATGCGTCCTCAAGATTGTTAACATTATATTCTTTAAGAATTTCAGGAATTGTGTTCTCGCAGATTTTTTTACCGTCAATTATTATGGCTACCCTGTCGCAAAGTGCTTCCGCTTCCGTCATGATGTGGGTGGATATAATTATAAGCTTACCATCATCACGAAGCTTTTTGAGATAGTCTGTTACAAGTCTTGCGGTGATAATGTCAAGTCCGCTTGTAGGTTCATCAAAAATGACAATGTCAGGGTTATGGACAAGGCTTACCGCTATTGCGGCTTTCTGCTTCATACCGGTTGAAAGTTCTTCTATCTTCTTTGTCTTAAATTCTTCTATTCCGAAATAACTGAAAAGTTCGCTCTTTCTTGTGCGGATATCATCATCTTTCATATTGTGCAGTTTTCCGAAGAAATCAAAAAGATAATCCACGGAAAATTGTGGGTCAAGCTTGATGTCATTAGTTAAAAAGCCAATTCTTTTCCTGACTTCATCTGCGTCTGTAACTGTGTCAAAGCCATCCACCAGAACTGTTCCCTCCGTAGGCTTCAACAGGGTGGCGATACATCTTAACGTTGTTGTCTTACCTGCTCCATTAGACCCCAGTAATCCAAAAATTTCTCCTTTATCAGCTCTTAAAGATACATCGGAAACGGCTACTCTTGTGCTTGTCGTTACTTTCTCTTTACGCATCTGTCTGCTGCCAAGTCTGTAAATTTTGGTAAGATTATTAATTTCAATCATAGGTTGCTCCTTCTCAGATTCACATCCATTTTTAAGTATATTGTATCACGGTTTTACAGTCCTTGCATTATCTTTTTTGATTAAGTATAATAATCCCATAGAAAGAAAGAAGGTATATTATGAAAAGAAAAATATTATCATTAATACTTATTTTTGCCATGCTTGTATCCCTCAGTGCATGTCAGGGCAATAAAAATCCAACCGGAAAAGACAATGGAAAAAGCA
>ENA-OPCC01001058-OPCC01001058.1-human-gut-metagenome-genome-assembly--contig:-NODE-1058-length-12701-cov-3.704729_pt1 | contig 12701 bp, 9 predicted proteins | sample MGYA00241558_ERZ501467 | MGnify/ENA primary metagenome ERZ501467 (study PRJEB25962, sample SAMEA2042620) | human gut metagenome | biome: human gut; feature: human-associated habitat; material: faeces...
TAGGCATTTTTGCCAGCACCGGCAGGCTGTACTTGTCGGCAATCTCATCCACATGGCTATCGCCAAACACATGGATGTGCTTGCCGCAGTCGGGGCGTCGTCATCGTTCCTGAGCAGAACGTGGAGGGTTATGAGCACATGACCCGTACCACCGGTCAGGGCTATGACCCCAACCGTGACGAGGCCAACCAGACCCTGTTCGAGGATGCCAACGCTATGGCTCTGGTGAACAAGTTCAACCCCATGGTCTTTACCGAGATCCATGGCCGTGTGGACGCCGTCCTCATTGAGCCCTGCACGCCTCCCCATGAGCCCAACTACGAGTATGACCTGATCGCTGAGCAGTTCATTAAGCTGGGCGAGGCCGTCGGTGTCGGCGCCATCGCCAACAACCCCGATCATAACAGCTTCTCGTTGCCTTTCCGGGATTTCCTGAGAGGCAGCGAGGATTCCCCCACCGGCAAGGAGTGGACCCAGCCTTGGGATGATATGACCACGGCTTACGGTTCTCAGTATCCCGTGCTGATCGGCACCGCCGGCATCACTTGGGAGCTGCCCGTGTACAGCGATATCAGCGCCGAGTACATGGTTCCCTACGGCCTGATGACGCAGGCTATGTTCATCCGTGACAACAAGATCTCCATGCTGGAGAATCAGGCCAAGCTGTTCTCCCGTGGCGTGAACAACACCAACTCCAACGCCGATGTGGCTCCCTGGTACGTGAACCAGTACGACGAGGCCGGCGCTCAGGCTGAGCTGATGCGTCCCGTGTACGACGGCGAGGGCCAGAACGGCAACTTCTATCCCGAGTGCTACATCATCCCCCTGGATCGTGACAACCAGAAGAACCTCTTCGACGCCGCTGCGGAGCTGAAGTATCTGACCCGCAACGATGTCAAGGTCAACGTGGCCACCGAGTCCTTCGTCTATGACGGCGTGACCTATCCCGAGCCAGCTTTATCCGAACAAAATGGTCCGCGCCGGCGACCTGTCCTTCTTTGACAAGGTGCCCTCCCGCTTCGATCATTTTTCCGAGTCCGATTGGAAAGAATCCGGCATCCGCTGTGTTCCGACCGCAGTCGCCCGCCACGGCAGCTACATCGCTCCGAGTGTCGTGTTGATGCCCTCTTTTGTCAACATCGGTGCCTACATCGGCGAGAACACCATGGTCGACACTTGGTCCACAGTGGGCTCCTGCGCACAGGTCGGTAAGAACTGCCACCTTTCCGGCGGTGTCGGTATCGGCGGCGTGTTGGAACCTTTGCAGGCCTCCCCGACAATCATCGAAGACAACTGCTTCATCGGCGCCCGCAGCGAGATCGTCGAAGGCGTCGTTGTGGAAGAAAACAGCGTAATCTCCATGGGTGTCTTCATCGGACAAAGCACGAAGATTTATGACCGTACGACCGGCGAAATCCATCGCGGCAGAGTGCCTGCCGGTTCCGTTGTTGTCCCTGGAAGCCTGCCTTCTGCTGACGGCAAGTACAATCTTAACTGCGCGGTTATCGTTAAGCGCGTAGACGCCAAGACGCGTTCGAAGACAAGCATTAACGAACTTCTTCGCGACTAATTTTACGGGCCTTGAAATTTCAAGGCCCTTTCTTTAGAGCCTCTGTCTTTCCCGGCAGAGGTCTTCGCATTTTTTCTCTACTTCTGAATTTGAGAATGTTCAGCATGCAGCAAGACCCTCTTGAACTCACTAAAAAACTCATCGCTTGTGAATCCGTGACGCCTTCGGATGCAGGTTCTTTAAAGATCTTTGCCGATCTCCTCACGCGTTACGGCTTTATTTGCGAAGAGATTAATCGAGGAAACACAAAAAACCTGTGGGCAAAGTACGGTTCAGGATCTCCCGTATTTCTCTTTGCCGGACATGTGGACGTTGTGCCGCCGGGGGCGGACGGATGGAAGTTCCCGCCGTTTGAACCCACTGAAGACGAGGGCTTTTTGTACGGACGCGGCACTCAGGACATGAAAACCTCCGACGCTTGTTTTGCTGCGGCCGCTTGTGAGTTCGTATCCAAGCATCCGCAGTTCAAAGGAACCATTGCAATGCTGTTCACAAGCGATGAAGAAGGCGACGGCAAAGACGGCACCAAGTATGCACTTGAGGTTTTAGCCGAACGCGAAGCCGCACCTGATTTTTGCATCGTCGGAGAACCCAGCTGCTTCAAGCAGCTGGGCGACACTATTAAAAACGGGCGCCGCGGCTCTTTGAACGGCAAACTCACCGTTCGAGGCATTCAGGGACACGTTGCTTATCCAGAGAAGGTTAAGAATCCTATTCACAGCGCCGCACCTCTGCTTGCCGAACTCTCTCAAACCGTCTGGGATGAAGGTCTTCCTCCTTTCCCAGCTACTTCATTCCAAATCAGCAACATCCATGCAGGCACAGGAGCGGTCAATGTGGTTCCGGGTGAATGCATCATTACCTTCAACATTCGGTACAACCCCAAACACACCGCGGCGTCACTGGAGAAACAGATCGAAGACATGTGCCGAAAACATGATTTGGATTTCAAGATTGAATGGCAGGAAAGCGCCTCGCCGTTTTTCTCAGAAAAGCCTTACTTCAGAAACGAGCTCGCCCGGGCTGTTCAGGATGTGACCGGCATCAAACCTGAATTCTCAACTTCCGGGGGCACCAGCGACGGCAGATTTATTCGACAGTGGTGCCCCCAAGTTGTAGAGTTCGGACCGGTGAACGATCGCATACATAAGGTCAATGAGCGCATTCCGACAAAGGATATCGCCTGCTTATCTAAAATTTATTTCAGAATACTGGAACGCATTTTTTTAAGTGAACATGATGGAAACTAATACTGAACCGCTTAAAACCATCCGGGATTTCATTCGGTACTGCACGACGAGGCTTTATTCTTCTGAAGCCACATTCAATCACGGCTACCAAAATCCGGAAGAAGAAGCCGCGTTTTTGGTCCTCCGCACGCTCCGTATTCCGCTGGAGTACGAAGATAAATTCTTAGACGCCGCACTAACCAACAATGAACGGGAAACGGTATTAAATAACATTTCCCGCCGCTGCGACGATCTCGAACCGACAGCCTACATTACGAAAGAGTGGTGGCTCACAGGTTTCCCCTTCTACGTAGATGAGAGAGTCTTGATTCCCCGCAGCTACATCGCGGAACTGATCGAGAAAAATTTTGACGGTCTTCTTCCTGACCCTGCTCACATCCGCTCCATTTTGGATATGTGCACCGGTTCCGGCTGCTTGGCCATTCTGCTGGCAGAAAAGTTTCCTCAGGCCGAAGTCGATGCCGTCGATATCAGCAGCGAAGCACTAGAAGTGGCAGAAATCAATATCGCCGACTACGAACTCGAAAGTCGTGTCTATCCGATTCAGAGCGATCTTTTCGAGAATCTGCAGAACACGAAATACGATCTCATTATTTCTAATCCTCCCTATGTCACCGAATCCTCGATGGAAGGACTGCCTCAGGAGTATCGTTACGAACCTTCTTTAGCCTTGGTCGCAGGAGCCGACGGCATGGATATCATCGACCGGCTGCTTAAAGAAGTTAAAGCGCACTTAAATGACAACGGTGTTTTAATCGTTGAACTCGGAGACGGAGCCGAAAACTTCAAGGAACGTTTCCCGAATATTGAGGTCACCTGGCTGCCGACTTCCGGCGGCAAAGATCAAGTCTTCATGATTAAGAAAGAACAGCTTCCCAATGCTTAGACTTCAGAATGTGAGCCTGGTTCGAGGCGTTAGAGTTTTATATAAAAACGTCAATCTCACGACTTCGGACGGAGAAATTATCGGATTGGTCGGGCCTAACGGTTCCGGCAAGTCCACCCTTTTCGCAGCCATTCTGGGCGAGCTTTCCACCGAGGACGGCGACATCCTTGCGCCTCCTTTGAACCGCATCTCGCACGTCGCTCAGCGTGTCGTCGAGACAGATCTTCCGGCTTTGGAGTACATTCTGGAAGGACATGCACCTTTGATGGAAGCTAGGGCAGAGCTCAAACGCGCAGATAAAGCCGGCGACGATATGGCTTATGCGCAAGCCGTCGCCCATTTGGCCGAAATCAATGAAGGCGCTGTCGTCGCCAAGGCCGAAGAAATTCTCTACGGCCTGGGTTTCAAGCCCAATGACTCATCCCGCAAGGTCTCCGAGTTTTCCGGCGGCTGGAGAAACCGAATCGCGCTGGCCCGTGCGCTCATGCGTCCGGCCGATTTGCTTCTGCTGGACGAGCCGACCAACCATTTGGACATTGACTCGGTCATCTGGCTTGAAAGTTTCCTGAAGCAGCAGGAAGCCACCGTCATTGTCATTTCTCACGACAGAGAATTCCTGGATCGAATTGCAAAATCCATTTGGTCGGTTGAAGACAACACGATCAATCGGTACGGCGGCAACTACTCTCAGTTTGAGGTAACCAGAGCTCAAAAACTTGCGCTTCAGCAAGCCGCCGCTAAAGCTTACGAACGCACCGCGTCGCATCTCCAGGCCTACATTGATCGATTCCGCTACAAGGCCACGAAAGCTCGTCAGGCCCAGTCGCGAATCAAAATGCTGGAAAAACTTCAATCCGTCGAGCCTGTCTTGGCTAAGAACGAATGGAGGTTTTCTTTCCTGCAGCCGGAAAAAGTGCCTCAGCATTTAATCACCGCTGAAGGGGTTGCCTGTGGATACGAACCCGACCATCCCATCCTGACTCAAGTTAAATGCAATATTTCGGCAGGCGCTCGAATCGGTATCCTAGGCGTAAACGGCGCCGGGAAGTCGACGCTTGTGAAGACCCTCATCGGCGAGCTTAAACCTCTAGCCGGAGAAATCCGCTACGGACAAGGTCTGGAGATCGGCTATTTCGCTCAGCATCAGCTCAATGACTTAAGAGACGACGAGTCTCCTCTGCAGCATTTAACGCGCATTGCTCCTCCGAATATGCGCGAACTGGACTTGAGGAACTTCTTAGGCAAATTCCGCTTTTCCGGAGACCAGGCTCTTTCACCGGTCGGTCCCATGTCCGGCGGAGAAAAAGCCCGCCTCTCCCTGGCGCTTATCGCTTGGAACAAACCAAATCTTCTCGTGCTGGACGAACCGACCAATCACCTAGATATGGAAACTCGCGAGGCTCTAACCGTCGCCCTCTCCTCTTATGAAGGCGCCGTCCTCCTCGTCTCTCACGATCGTCATTTGCTCAGAGCCAGCTGCGACGAACTTTGGTTAGTTCGCGACGGCAAGCTCTCTGAATTTGACGGAGATTTGGATGAATATGCCGAAATTGTCTTAAAGGACAAGAAAGCGAGGAATGCGGCACCTGAAGATTCCGGGGCACCTGCTCCTGTGAATCGTAAGGAGCAGCGCCGAAACGAGGCTCAGGAACGTGCCCGCATCAGTGCCCTGTCTAAACCGCTCAAAAAAGAGCTCAGCAAGATCGAGAAAGAACTCGATTTAGCCAACAAAGAGAAGAGTGCTTTGGATCTCAAACTTGCTGACACGGATTTTTATCAAGGAAATCAGGAAGAGGTTGCAGAAGCCTTAAAACGTCACGGCGAACTCTCTTCCAAGATTGACGAACTCGAAGGCCGCTGGCTCGAAATTTCCGAAGAGCTTCAGAACATCAGTTCATCGAGCGATCTTTCTTAAGCCCAATCTCTAAAACTTCAATTCCTTCATCCCGGAGTTCTGAAACCTCTTCCGAGGTCGGAGTTCCGGTGATGAGGCGGTCCGGGGCGTCTCCTCTGTGAATGGAGCGAGCCTCATCGGCAAATCGATCCCCGACAAATTCGCTCTCATCCAGTATCTTTTTAACCGTTTTATAGACGGTATGCATTGCCTCCACGGTATTTTGCGGGACGTCCTTTTGTGTAGAAGAGGCCTGGATGTGGGGCGCAGAAAGGGCTCTCGAAATGACATTCGAATTACACACAGGACATGTGAAAAAACCGTTCTTTTTTTGTTCCTCAAAAGCTTCGATGCTGGGCACCATCGCCTCGAACGTATGTCCGTTTTCGCAAATAAAATTAAAAACTTTTAATCCCATCTTTATTTGGAAAAGTGAATAGTCCTCGCTTATAGGATAAAAGAAAAGGCGCCGATTTTCCACCGAAAAACATTGGGTTTTTCACCGAACTATTTGAAGTTAAAAGACAAATACGGGGAGAAATCTGCGACTCTAAAAGCGTGTTCACAAATATAAACATTTCCCTTTCAAAGTAATTTCCTCAACTCGTTTGACAAGTCCAAAAAGCCTCTGTATAGTGCAACTTCTGTCGCGGGAGTAGCTCAGTTGGTAGAGCGCAACCTTGCCAAGGTTGAGGTCGCGAGTTCGAGACTCGTCTCCCGCTCCAAATTCTCTTCATCGATGATCCGCGTTTGCGGATTTTTTCATTTCTGCTCCGAGAAAAGATACGGCAAAAAACCTTTCGATTTCTCGCCGCCGTCCCTATTCCTTCCTGAAATATTCTGAAATATTGCAGGGTTTAGAGCATCTAGCAGAGGCCGACCTCTGAACTAAGGGCGACCTCTCTAGAATTCTGTTTCTTCTTCATCTTCGTAATCCTGTTCCTTTTCGGGCTCAGCGTCAGGGACAGGAACCCCGAGGGCTCCAAATAACTTCCTTCTTTTTCCGGCAACCTCTCCGAAGTAATAACCTCCGCAGAATCTTGTCTGCATCACATTGTTCAAAGAGTCCAGAACTCTGCAGTCTCCGTCGTAAACCATCGGCAGTGCGCTGTTCTTTTTGCACTCTTCACTGTATTTTCTCAATCTCGTTCTGACGATCATTGCAATAGAGGTCGCCAAGAACTGCACAAATGTTTTGCCGGTTAATGACTCGTTATCAGAGACTCGATTTCGAGAGCAGCCCAAGCGAGATTTGAGCGTTTTAAACGTATCTTCAACGATCCATCGTTCCTGGTAAGCGCACCAAGCTTTTCTGGCATCGGATATTTCGTCGCTTACAAGCACCCGATAGCCTTTGTAACGGAGCTTTTGGTCCACCTTTTTATTGTCGACGGTGTAGTGGACGACGTCGTCCTTCTCATGTTTTTCAAAGACTTCTTCTAATAGGGTTTGTTCGTTTTCATCAAGCGCCTTACCGTTGGCTATCTTTTCCTGTACGCGATCGATTCTCTCGAACAGTCCTTGTCTGGCGTTCTCAGCAATTTGTCGATCGAAGTAGATGTGCCAGTAAAGCTCCGCGGTTTCCTGTGTCTTTTTTGTGGATCTCTGGTTTTTTACAGGACTAGGCTCGTAAATCCAGTTGATTTTCTTTGTCACCTGAAAGACCTGTGTATACCAGTCCCTTCGGTTTAAGTCCTGGAGATTGAGTCTTTCTTCATCAATGAGTTCCTGGGTAAGACTGCCTGACACCCCGCATTTCATGTTGAACAGAAATCCGACTTTATTTCTCAAACAGTCATTGATGTTTTTTGTGCCGCTGTAGCCGCGGTCAGACACAAGGACAACATTTTGGATGCCTAGTCTGGAGTTATCGGCGATAACTCGTCTGACGGTTTGTACATCCGGGACGTTTCCGTCGTAGGTTCGATAGAAGATGGGCAGACCGCTTTTGGACTCAACCAACATCAGCAGATTAATTTGAGGAAGGTTATCCTCGTCCTTATTTCTGCCTCTTTCTACGTTCGGCAGTTTATTAGCGTAGCTGGAAATAGAAGTCGAGTCTAAAGCCAATGTCAGCTTGTCATCGTCCCCAGCTTTTTTCGTCTGTTCTATTAAGCCTTCCTGGACAGCAGAGAAGTAATTTTCTATCTGTTGTTTTTTGATTTTTCTAAAAATCCTGCCTATTGAGGAGGGATGCAAAGGCGCTCCCCACGGCAGACGGGTTGCTTCGGCAAAGGTCGGATACTTAGAAATATTGTTGTCTTGATTCAGGATTATGAAGTACGCAACCGATAAAACTTTTAGATAGTCCCGTCGCTGAGGAAAGGCTCTTTTAAGAGCTCCTCCAATAGGAGATTGCGCAACGAGCTGATCCAGCGCCCACGTTGCTCCCGCGTGCAGCTGTTTGACTTCCATTGCCTGAGAAAGTGTAAAACCGCCTTCGTTCATGGGAGTAAAGACATAGTCCTTACCTTTGCGTTCACAGATAAAGTCCCTTAATTCCGGGCGCTCAGCTAAAAAATGGTCATCCCAGCGGATCATGCCTTCCTTCTCGCCTGATGTAACGGTGCCGACCTTCTTGAAGCTGGCTCGATAACTTCTCTTTTTCTCAGAGTCCCACTTGTTCTTGTAGGTGTAAACGTAGAAAGCCGAAGGGCTCTTTTTAATGATGAGCGGTGGAAGCTTAGGCGTTTTCATGATTGAAATAGATTATCCAATAGGTAATCTAGTATAGCACAAAAAATCCTTCTATTCCACTGAAATAAAAGGATTTAGTATGATTTTTAAACTTTTGGTACTCTAGTTTTGCAATTTTTCAGTCCTTCAGGAAATTATTTCTTGCCTCCTAACAGAGACCCGAGAATGCCTCTCAGGATTTTTTCTCCGCTCTGGCGAACAACCTTTTCGACAATTCCTTCACGATGACCGCCTCTGGGTCCTGTAGAGCCTAAAAGGATGTCTTTGGCTTTGCTCATCAAAATATCTGTGAAGTCCGGTCCTTCCTGCTCAGCTGCTCCCTGTGCCGCAGGTTTACCCGACTGAGGAGCTCCGTTGTCTGCAGCAATCGCCGCAGAGCCTCTCTGCTGAAGAACTTCGTAGGCGCTAACGCGGTCAATAGCCTGGTCATACACACCTTTCAGCACGGATGCATTTTGGATCGCTTGTCTTTCAGCCGGCGTGATCGGTCCGATCTGGCTGCCAGGGGCGCAAACCCAAACTCTTTGCGTAATACCGGGCGTACCGTTCTCATCCAAGAAGCTCACTAATGCCTCACCGACACCGAGTTCCTGAATGGCCTGCACCATATCGATTTTAGGGTTTGGTCTCATGGTTTCTGCAACCGTGCGGACGGCTTTTTGATCACGAGGCGTAAAGGCTCTTAGTGCGTGCTGAACGCGGTTGCCTAATTGACTCAACACTTTTTCCGGGATGTCAGCAGGACTTTGAGTTACAAAGAAGACACCGACACCCTTAGATCGAATCAACCGGACAACCTGTTCAACCTTATCGACCAAAACCTGCGGAGCCCCGTTAAAGAGCATATGCGCTTCGTCAAAGAAGAAAACAAGCTTCGGTTTTTCAAGGTCTCCGGCTTCCGGCAGATTTTCATAAAGTTCGCTCAGAATCCACAAAAGGAAAGTTGCATAAAGCATTGGAGACTGCATAAGCTTATCTGCAGCAAGGATGTTTACAACGCCCTTTCCGTCCGATGTCTGCATCAAATCGTGAATATTGAGCATCGGTTCACCGAAGAACTTATCTCCGCCCTGATTTTCCAATACCAGCAGACCTCTTTGAATGGCTCCGATAGATGCCATTGAGATGTTGCCGTACTTCGTTCTGAACTGTGCGGCGTTATCGCCCACAAATTGAAGCATTGAGCGCAGATCTTTCAGATCCAACAGCAACAGCCCGTTATCGTCAGCAATCGAAAATACGGCGTTTAAGACGCCTTCCTGCGTATCGTTTAATTGAAGGAGACGGGACAGAAGCAGCGGTCCCATATCACTGATCGTTGCACGAACGGGAAACCCTTCCTGACCGAACACATCCCAGAAGACGACCGGGCAGGCTGACCAATCCGGAGTCGGCAAGTGATGTTTTTCCAAACGAGCTTTCAGCTTATCTGTCGGCACCGCAGTTTTTGCAATGCCCGACAAGTCACCTTTGATATCTGCAAGGAATACCGGAACGCCTTTCTTGGAGAAAGATTCGGCTAATTTTTGTAAAGAAACGGTTTTCCCTGTTCCGGTTGCACCTGTGATACATCCGTGGCGGTTGGACATGTTGGTCAAAAGGATTTCGTCCTTATACCCGCTCTGTTCGTCTGTCACACCGAAAATGATTTGGTTGTCCATTAACTTTCTCCGTTTGGTTAGTTTTCGTAAGTTTAGTCAAGCTTGCAATAAAACGGAAAATCAAGGATCCAAATCAAGATCAAGACAAATTCTTTCAAATTTGCTCATTCTGCGAAAGTTGAGTCAAACACAAAATATTTTTTTGTGCTATAGTTCGTTCTCGCTGTTAAACAGCAGTGCGCCAGTAGCTCAGCTGGATAGAGTACCTGGCTACGAACCAGGGGGTCGTGGGTTCGATTCCTGCCTGGCGCGCCATTGATGGTCCGAGATTCGAAAGAATTTCGGACCTTCCTTTTTCTAGCTTTCTTATTGCAGGATTTAGTGAATCCGGCGAAGGCCGGCCTCTGAATAAACAGCGCTTTTCCTAGAATTCTGTTTCTTCTTCATCTTCGTAATCCTGTTCCTTTTCTGTTTCAGGACCGGGAACCGAGACGCCAAGAGCTTCAAAAAGTCCGCGTTTTTGCTCTGCACTTTCTCCGAAGTAATAGCCCTCGCAGAATTTGGTCTGCATCACGTTGTTCAAAGAGTCAAGAATCCCGCGGGCAGGGTCGTAATCCGTCGGCAGACTATCACTCGCTTTACCTTCTTCTAAGTATTTTCTCAGCCTCGCTCTGACGATCATTTCAATTGAGGTCGCCAAAAACTGCACAAACGTTTTACCAATGAGAGATTCGTTATCCGAAACACGGTTTCGGACGCAGCTCAGGCGGCTTTTGAGCGTTTTGAACGTGTCTTCTAGGATCCGTCTTTCCTGATAGACGCACCATGCTTTTCTAGCGTCGGATATCTTGTCGCTTACTAGCATTTGATAGCCTTTGTAGCGAAGCTTCTGATCCACTTTCTCATTGCTAATGGTATAGCTGATCATGTCGCCTTCCTCATGTTTTTCAAACACATCTTCTAATAGCGTTAGTTCGTTTTCATCGAGCTCCTCACCGTTGTAGATCTTTTCTCGTACCCGATCGATTCTCTCGATCAACCCTTGCCTAGCATTCTCAACAAATTGTCGATTGAAATAGATGTGCCAGTAAAGTATCGTGGATTCCTTTGTCTTTTTTGAGGTCACCTGTCCTTCTACAAGATCAGATTCGAAAGTCCAGTTGATCTCCTTCGTTATTTGGAAGACCTTTGTCAACCAATCCATTCGGTTTAAGTCCCTGAGGTTTTCTTTTTCCCCATCAATGAGTTCTTGAGCAAAACTGTCTGGCATCGCGCATTGCACATTGAATAGGAATCCGAGTTTATTTCTCAGGCAATCATTGATGTTTTTAGCGTCACTGTAACCTTTATCTGACACAAAAACAACGTTTTTTAGACTCAGTCCGGCATTCTCGGAAATAACTTGACTGACAGTTTTCGCAGCAGGAACTTTTCCGTCGTAGGCACGGTAGAAGAAAGCAATGCCGCTTTCGTACTCCGTTAGTGCCAGCAGATTAATCAGCGGAAGATTATCCTCGTCTTCATACCTATGTCTTTCAAGATTAAGTAGATTGTTAATAACATAGTTAGAACCGGAAGTAGAGTCCAGGGCCAGCGTTATTTCATTCTTGTCGCCGTACTTCTCCTGTTGTTCCAATAATTCATCCCTAAAAACCGAGAAGTAAGTTTCTATCTGCTGATTTCTGATCTTTCTAAAGACCCGGCTGATTGAGGAAGGCGCCAGAGGAGCACCCCAGGGCAGGCGCGTGACCTCGGCAAACGTCTCATACTTAGAAATGTTGTTGTCTTGGTTGAGAATTATGAAATAGCAAATAGATAAAATCTTGAGGTAGTCCCTCCGTTGTGGAAAAGCCCACTTTAGAGCCTCTCCGACAGGCGATTGCGCTACGAGCTGATCCAGAGCCCAAGTGGCGCCGGCATGGAGCTGTTTGACCTCTTGCAACTGAGTTAGCGTAGTGCCGCTCTCGTTCAAAGGAGTAAAGACGTACTCTTTTCCTTTTCTCTCAACCTGAAAGCTTCTAAATTCAGGACGCTCCTGAAGAAAACTCTCGTCAAAACAAATTACGCCGTCCTTTTGTCCGCCAAGAATTTTGCCTATCTTTTTTGACTCTCCCCTTTTACTCCGCTTAAGCTCCCTATCCCAAACATTTTTGTAGGTATACACGTAATAAACAGAACCAGCTTTATTAACCAGAATCGGAGGTAGTTTCGGATTTTCCATTGGGAGTTCCTCTTGATAATGAGCTTGTATAGCACAAAAAATTGAGGATCCCGAACATGTCTCAAAGATAAAACGAATTGCTGCTCCTCATATAGAAACGAAGAAAGGCGGAATCAGTTAAAGTTCACTTTAGTTCCGCCACTGTTATGCATAAGTGCAAAGTTTATAACCAAGAAGAATGATAAATTACTTATCACAAGACGCTTTTTTAGATGAAGTGACGCAAGCCAAAACCCTCTCTCCGTGTGTTGTACGCAACTTTGCCGTAACTGGCCTCGGTAGTATGAGCAAAGTTATGTTTCGCCATAGACAAGATTTTTGTTAAGTGGTACAGAAACAAATGGCAGTTTAAGTAAGGTGAGGTGTTGTTAGCGGAGACGTCGAACCTCTATCCAATCTAACTTTGGGCTTTAGCGCATTAAGCGAAGATTCTTAAATCTCGTCGGTTTCCAACATGAAGGGAGGTGGGGGGGGGCAAAACAAATTCAGTTTTTTGAATAGCAGATAAAACAAAACCTCTTGAACGGTTAAGTCCAAGAGGTTTGTCTTTTATGGAGAGCCCGGAGACTACCTACTTTCGCA
>ENA-OPCC01001062-OPCC01001062.1-human-gut-metagenome-genome-assembly--contig:-NODE-1062-length-12659-cov-4.328388_pt1 | contig 12659 bp, 3 predicted proteins | sample MGYA00241558_ERZ501467 | MGnify/ENA primary metagenome ERZ501467 (study PRJEB25962, sample SAMEA2042620) | human gut metagenome | biome: human gut; feature: human-associated habitat; material: faeces...
CTTTATTAATGTCTTGTCTTCCTAAATCTACTTTTGCTGGTGGCTCTGGATCTTCGTCACCAGTATGACCTGTTTCTGTTACTGTTTGTGAACCATCTTCGTTTGTAACGATTGCTTTACTTACCCATTTCTTTAATGCTAAATCAAATATTTTTGGTTCGTTTGCTACTGTTATTGTAACAACACCATCTTGTATTTGAACTGCATTTTCATCATATCCTTCTAATTCTGCATCTGTTGCTGTATAGCTACCATTTAATAAGTCTTTTGTTACATTTAATACTAATGGTTCTTCTAATAATATTTTATATGGTTCTGGAGCTTTTGTTTCTTTAATTGTAATTGTGTCTACTCCAGGGTTAGTTATTTCGATATCTGCTATATTAATTTCTCCGTTTTCATCTGTTGTATAGTTCTGAGTTCCTGTAGGAGTTGTAATTTCGAATTCTACACCTTGTAATTTTTTAGTTGCATCATTTGAATCTACTTTTACTAATTTAAAACTATATTTTCCACTTACTGTAAAGAATACTTCGTTATTGTCTGTGAACTCTTGTGGTGTTCTTTCTATTACTACTATTGGTTGAACAGTATTATTTGTAGAGCTTGTCCAATATGTAGCAGTTGTTGTTGTATAAGTTCCACTCATACTAAATCTAATTCCATCAATTCTATCTGCAACTACTGTATCTGCTGAAATTTTTAAGTAGAATGTTTGTCCAACTAAATCTGTAATAGTTTTATCTGTTATATCTGCTTTATTTGAATCTAATAATGTATACTTTCCTGTTAAATCATTTTCATTTCTATCTGTTACTTTTATATTTAATGTATATGGAGTGTCATTATTCTTATTTATTTTATATGGTCCTATTATATAATTATCACCTTCTGCTGTAACAGCTGGTGTTGTTTTATCTAAACTTAATGGTGCTTCGTTTGCATTTGAAGATTCTGTTGCTGTTTTAGCATTTGTTACTAAATATTTAAATAGTTTTTCCATTTGGTCCCATCTATCTCTATTTTTATCTTCTACAGCTTTATAATCTTCTGCTCCACCATCACTTGCTTTTTTAGCTTCTAATACAACTTGTAAAGAAGGTTCTCCGGAAAAATCTGTATGATATACAGGATCCTCTTTATTTGTAAAATACCATATTGCTAATTGTTGTATTACATCTAAATCATCGTCTGTTAATTCTATATTTCCTGTTATACCTGCATTAGCTAATAATGTTGCTTTATCTTGTGCTGCTGTTTCTGCAGATTGTATATATGCATGATTTAATAACCAGATGATTGAATTATAATCTTCTTCTGCAACTGGTAATGTTGGCATAGATGATTTATTTTTAAAATCGTATGATGTATCATACTCTTGTCTAAATACACCCGGACTTGATGTATAAAATCCTTGTTCTGCTTTTAAGCAGTATATTGCTTTATCATAATCTATAGTTTGTCCATTATATGTAACAATTTTCCATACATATTTATCTGAAACTTTATATGCATATTGTGCTCCATCTTCTCTTGCTTTCCTATATTCTTGCAATCCAAATTCCATTGTTGTTGCTTTAACACTTGTTGCGAAAAGACTTAAAGCCATAGCACATATTAAACAAAAAACAGCTAATATTGTTAATCTACTTTTTTTCATACTCCATATCCTTTCTATCTTTAGTTTCCCTAGTTTTTATTATACTAATTATAAAATTTATAGTCAACAAAATTCACATAATTATTTCGTTTTTTGCCTTTTTTTTACTCAGTTCCGTTAGTTTTTCTTGCTTCTTCTCTTTTCTTTGATAATTCTGCCATTTTTTCTTTTAATTCTTGTTGTTTTGCTAACGCTTCTCTTAACTCGCGTCTTTCTTTAGCAGCTTTAATTAATACATCCTTCCTAAAGTTTTCATATTCTATACTCTTATCTACTTCTCTTTTATATATTCTTAATTGGATAATTATAGCTATAAACTCAACGGCTACTATTCCTCCAAGAATTCCCAATATTAATCTTATGTTCATTTAGTACCTCTCTTTTTTTCATTTGATACTATTATAATTATTTTTTGTAAATGTATCAATATATTTCTATATTTTTATATTACTAAATTTATATTTACTACTATTCCGTTAGGGTTTGTAATAATTTATTGTTTAAAAAATTTGAAGTTGTTATACATAGTTATAAAAAAACTGTACTACTGTAAATTTTATTTTTTATAATACTTTACATTTAGTACAGTTTTTGAAATATTAGATTTTTTCTTTTAATTTTTCCAATTTTTCTTTTTTTATTTTTGTTATTTTAATAATCATTTCATCTTTTAAACCTTGTTTTAACATTTCTAATGCAATTCTCTCTTGCTCTTCGATTTTTCCTTTTCTTCTTCCTTTATTCATTCCAACTCCAAAGCCTGCTTCTTTTGCACCTTCAATATTTGATATCCAATCTCTTTCCCATTTTTCTCTTAAAAAAGCCATTCTTTTAACTGCTTCATCGCCTTTTAAATATTCCCATTCTTGCTCTGCCTTTGCTATTTTCTTATTTTCTTTGACTGCCATTTTTACTCCCTCCTCTCTTTCATAGCATATAAATTCTAGCCATTGTCTTAATTTTTTGCTTCCTCCCTCGTTTGTTTTTAAAAACTTTGGCAATTCTATAAAGTGCACTTCTAACTTGTCTGTTAATATTTTATTGCTTTCCTTTTCCTTTATTTTTCCCACAATATGATAATTTGGTTCTTTAAATATATTAAATCTTAACAAATTTATTGTTATTACTTTATTATTCTCTTTATAGTTATCTCTACTTTTAAGACCTGTATAATATAAGCCCGCCCAATAAAATAGAGTTCTTTCTAACATATTATATTCATTTTTTATTTGCATCTCTATATCTACTGTTGTTTTTTCATCTACTATTGCTTTTATATCTACTATTCCTATTTTATCTTTTATATTTATTCTTTCTAGTTCTACTTCTTGCATTACTTCTACTTGGTTTATTTTTATTTCTAATATACCTTCTAGTAAATCTTTTAGTATGTCTTCATTCCCTTTTTTACTAAATAATCTTTTAAATATGTAATCATTTGTAGGTTTTATGACATTATTTTCTTTCATTTTCCTCCTTCTATTTTAGCAAAAGTTTAACTTTCATTCAACCATTTAGTAAATTTTAATTTATTTCTTAAAATATTGCCTTTCTTATATATTAAAATTGGATTTTATAAAGAATAAATTTTTCCCTGATATATAATTTAGATGAATTTATATAAAGACCCTAATAAAAATTTTGCTTTTATAAATTATTAATCGTGAAATTTTTATGCTAAATTAAATGAATTGTATAAAAAATAATTAAATTTAAAATAAATCATGTATTAACAATTACCTTAGGCAATATCCTAATTAGTTATATTAAAACACTTTATTAGACCTATTTCAATCATTTTTCATCTTCTTAATTCGACATTTTTTATAGAAGCATTTTGTGTTATGCTTATTTGCCCACTTCACACACCTATAATAAATTAGCCAGTAAGCATTTTTACTTACTGGCTTTCTACACACACTTAATTTAATTATTTTTAATTTGTCTTTATTTTTGCAAATTTTATTTGCCTCTTAAGTAATTTTATTAAAGTCGGTTTTATTATTACTTAAGCTTTATGCTTCTAGGTACACACACTTTTACCTCTTAAGCATTTTTCTTTTTTAAGTTTTTTCTTAATACAAATAATATTATTCCTACTCCTATTATGCTTATCACTATCCATACTATTCCCATTTTTGTATTTTTAGTCTCTCCTTCGCTTGCATAATATTCGCTTAAATTATTTGCTTCTATTTTTTCGTTCTCACTTACCACCTCCTCTTTGCTTGTATCTAATAACTCTTCTTCGTTATATATTTCATATTGTCCTGTCTCTTCGTTGTACATACTTATATATTTATTCTCTGTTAGAGAGTTATTAGTTACATTATTTTCGGTGGTTGTGACACCTTCTGTTTCTTGTTCTGAATTAGCAATATTTTGTTTTTCTATTGCCTCTTCTACTGATGTTTCTTCTAATTTTGTTTGTAATTCCTTACTTTCTTCATATTTAGTTGTTATTTCTTGTGACACTTCAGAATTAGAGTTCCCTATTTCTGATATTTTTTCTTTTAAATAATCGAATAATCCTGTCTTTTCTGTATCTTCAGCTTTTGAAGAAGAAATTACTTCTCCAGTTTGATAATTAAACTTAATTTTATCTCCATTTTTGTATATTATCTCTACTTCTTTTACGTCAGAGCTCAAGTTGTTTCCTATGCTTTCAATATCTGAGTTCACAAAGCTTTCTGGATATGTTATTGGCTCTTTTAAGTCATATAACTTTCCATCTGAGCCTAATACTGTTTCATATTCTTTTCCGTTATAGCTGTCTACTATTAGATTGTTTGCTACTGGAATAATCTCTGACTCTTCATTAGTACTTACCACTGATGGAATTGCATATAAAGTATTATCTTTTACATATAATTTAGCATTTCTTGTAACTTGGCTTCCATCTGAAGAAGTTATTACAGAATATGTACTATATGTTTGAATTGTTTTCTTATTATATTCAAATATTTGCTCTGGTTCTTCTTGAGGTTCTATATTTTGCGTTTCTATAGAATTTTTTACGCTCTCAATAATATGTTCAGAATCTTTCGGAATATCAATTCCACTCTGTTGTATTATACTTACATATAATATTGGATATTTATTTTTTATTAAATTTGAAAAATTCCATCCATTTTCCCACTTTAATTTCAATGTATAGGTCGCTTCTTCTTTTAATTCTTCTTCTATTAAATAATTTTCTGTTGATATAAATGGTTCATTGTTAGCAGTAGGATTTTCACCATTTATGCTAGAGTATTTGTAGTAATACGTATTCTTTAAATATTGATTTTGGTCTGGCCTTCCACCTATTCCTAAAGATATGCTCGAAGAATCTTCACTTTCTATATCCGCTTGTACATAATTACTATAATAAAATTCTTCTGGCATATATAATTTCTCTGCAATATCTCCTATTAATCCACCTACATTTCTTGGTGCTGATATTTTTCCATCAGCAAAATATGAATCATATATGCTTGAATTGTTAGAGACAGCTGTCATGTTTTCATTATCAAGATATCCTACAATTCCACCAGCAGTATGACTACTCGCTGAAACTTTTGAATTGTTATACTCTCTATTATGGGTTCCGCCATCTATTCTTCCATATGCTCCCCCAACAGCTGAATATCCCTCTACGGTACAATCTATAGCTAAAACAGTATTTGTAGATGCCTGAGTTGCTACATATCCTATTACTCCTCCAACATTACTTCCCAGTGATTTAACAAGTGTATTAATCGCACCTGTAGCACCACCCGCAAATTCTTGAGTTCCAAATACTCCTCCGACATTATTTGAGTTCGTTCCTTTTCCTTCTATAGTACTATCACAAATCCAAGCAGATTGTTGATTAGACGTTCCCGCTATTCCTCCTATATTGTTACCATATCCTATAACATTGATATTTTTTCCTAGGCAATTCGTTACATTATAACTTGCACCACTAATTCCACCTGTAAAGTTTTCTTTTCCTACTATAGTGCTATCTTGAACTAATATATATGGACTAGCTGTTACAGTCTTAAAAATTCTACCAGCGAATCCTCCAACATAACTTTTTCCTTCTACATTAGCATTTACTATCTCAATTTGTTCTAGTTTAGCTGCTTCTGTATTTGCATTTGCATTTTCGTATCCAAACATTCCCCCTGTATAATTTTCTCCTAATACATTAATTTCATCTAAATAAATATTAGAAATAGAAGGGAAAGTTCCAGAAATTAGTCCAATTAATCCGCCCGTGTACGTCGAACCTTGTATATTTATGTTATTCCCATTAATATTACTAATGTTACTGCTATCTGTCTTACCAATACATCCTGTGCTCTGCATATTTTCTGCTTGTATTGTTATATTATTTAAGTTAATATTATTTATGTTTTCTCCAGCTATTGCAATAATTCCTGTAGTTGAACCATTATACGTATTTGAAATACTTACATTTTCAAAATTAATATTCTCTATATTTGTTGTTATGTCTTTTATAAAGCCAACATTTTCATCATTAAATTCTAAAGTAATATTTTTTAAAGTTTTATTTCCATTTACTCCTTCCAGTCTTGCCATTGTAACATTTGTCTTTATATTAGTTCTTCCTGAAAAGTCTATATCTGCCATTAATTTGTAATTCTGATAAGTTCCTATTTCTATTTCTTGCCAATCCTCAAAATTATATAATTCTTTGTAAAATTGAACTTCTATTTTTCCTTCTACATCTTGTTCCCTCTCTACTCCACTTTCTTTATATTTAACTTTTGTAATTTTATATGTGTCATAAAATTTATTTGGTTTAGCAGTTATATTAATATATGATTTTCCATCTCTTGTTATTATACTTGTAACTGTTACATCCATTCCATCTATTTCTAGTCCTGTTACTTCTGCTTCATTTGTATTTATTACTACTATTTGTCCCTCTACTTGATCTACTGCACTCTTTTCTATTTCAATACTATCTATTTTAAATTCATTAGATGCATCTAAATATGTATCTGGTTGATTAGGTAATACTTCTTCTGAATATGTCCCGTCTTCATTAATTTTATTCAATTTTGGTAATATATTATTTGCTAATTCAGTATAATTATATGCCTCTTCATAGTTTAATATATTCTCATATGTTGACCAAGTTAATAGCTCTTCTGTTGTTAATAATTTTGTATTAGTTCCCGTACTAGTTTCTATTAATCCATTTAATCTTTGGTTGCTATAAGCATAATTTGTATTTGTTAATGTTCCAGTACCTACTATTCTTTCTGGTTTTATATTTAACTGGCTAGTATATAAATTTCCTAATGCAATATTATTTGTTAATTTATTTGTGTTTGCTTGACTTCCAACTATTCCCCCTATTTGAGTTACATTACCAGTTATATCTACATAGCTATAGGAATTAGCTATTTCTCCTTGAGTTATATAACCAATTAATCCTCCTGCATTACTTCCATCTATTTCTATTTTTCCTGTTGCGTAACAATTTTTAAATGTCGATTTTGTCTCACTCGCACCAATTAAACCTCCAACACCTTCATAATAAGTACTATTTCTAGTCTGTATATTAACATTTGTTGCATAACAATTACTTACAACCGAAGCATTAGCAACCCCTATTAAGCCTCCCATTCTTATTCTATATGAATATGTATTATTTATTAGTGTTACATTGTTTACTCCACAATTTTTTACTGTATTAGTCGTAAGACTCGCTAACCCTCCTTGAGTTATATTCTCTTGACTTGCTTTTGTAATTACTATTTTTATATTATTTCCATGAACATTTTCTAGCTTATTAACTGTATTTATTATTCCTGCCCAAGTCCCTGCATTTGTAAAATATATATTTTCAAAATATATATTTTTTACTTCATTTTGATTTCCTAAAATATATGAATTTTTATCACTTTCTATATTTCTTACAGTATGATTATTCCCATCAATTATTCCTGTACATTTTGTAGAAATCAAACTATCATTTGGATTATTTCTAAAGTCTAAATCTTGCATTAGCATATAATTTTCAGTTGGTGATTTATTTATATTTTTCCAATCATCAGTTGTATTTATCTCTCTATAAAAATCTACGTCCACCAATCTCTCGTTTTCTTCAAACTCTCTTGTATATTCTTGGTTATATGCTCCTTTGGTTGAAATTTTCATTACAGAATATTGTGATACACATATTAATGGATTATTTAATATTGCAATTACTTCGCTTTTTCCATCATTATATTGTTGGCTTTCTATTGTACAACTTAAGTTCTCTATTTCTATTCTTGTTATCGTTTCTGCTGATGGGTTATTTACACTAAACTTTACTTTTGCTGTGTCATTTGTAGATTCTAAGACTTCCATTGATAAAATATCTGGTAAATCCTTATCCTCAACTTCAGGTAATTCTATATATTCTTGTGTTGGCATACAATCTGGCCAATTTAATTGAGGATAGTATCCTTGTGTCACTAATTCATCTACATTAAATGCATTTTCATCATTTAATATTTGATTCTGGAATGTTGTATCCCATAAAGCTAGTGGAGTTGATTTTCTGTTGTATGAATTATTAAAAATACTATCCGCAAAATAATACACATTATTTACTTTATTAACATTAACTGTTGCATCTCCTATAGTTGGGCCATAAGTCAAATTATAATTTTGTCCACAACCTACTGAATATACATTCTCTGTTATGCCACTACTACTGGTATATGAAATAACATTTCCATTATTCTCATTTAATACAGTTCCATTAACATCTATATTAACTAAGCTGAAGATATTTATGGCTGTCCCTGCATTATTCATCATTACAACTCCGATATCTCTATTATGCTGTTCATTTGAATATATTCCTTTTATGTTTTCTCCATATGCATATCCGTTTTTAATGGTTCCATTATTCGTATTAACACCCAAAGATAAGCAATCGGATCCATAAAGATTACACTCAGCTTGGAACACAAAATTCTCTATTGTTCCATAATTTGTTGTTCCTAACAAATATATAGCCCTATTTGCTTTGTTCGTACTTTCTTTTAGTACCAGTTTAAAATTTCTTATAGTACCGTAATTATTAGAAAATCCTAGCGCTCTATCTGAGGTTTCAACATTATTATTTAGATCTATTTCTAGAACAAAGTTCTGTATTATTCCTGATTCTTCTATTCTATTAAATAATCCTCCATATCCTGTTGTATCACATTTTAGTTTATTACCATTAAAATCTATTTTCCCACTAAATCCATACATACCTGACGTGAACATATGCATGTACCCATTATTATTTGGTACATTTCTGAAATCCAAATCACAAAATACTATATAGTTTCCTTCTGGGTTAATAACATTTTTATATTCATCTAACGAATTTATTCCCTTGATTTCTATGTCATTCTGCGTATTAAACTCTTGTGAATCTAATATATATTCTCTTCCGTTTATTTTTATTACTAAATCAAATCTATATTCACTATTGCTTTCTACCTTAAAATCCTCTAAAAGATTAGTAGCTTTACTATACTCTCTTTCTTCTATTAATTTGTCATTTTTATACTCTTGTACATAATAATTTTCTATTTCGCTTCTCTTATCTTCTACTTCTACTTTTATTGTTGATTTTAAATTATATTTAAATGATTCATAACTTGTCTTTTTATCTCCTAATTCCACCTGTATATTTCTTAAATACATCCATGCTTTTTCATTGTTTGTACTATTTACTTCAAATCCCAATAGACCTGAATTAGATATTGTAGTAGTATATTGATATTCTTGCCATTCATTGGTTATTTTGTTAGTTATATTTTCTAATCTTCCATTAGAATATTGACTGTTATTACTTATATATATTTGTGCTGCTGAATCTTTTTTTATCTTAAATGACATTGTGACTTTTTGGCCTATATATTCTGAAAAATCATACCAATAATATTGCCCCTGACCAGAATCTCCCTTACAATATAGTCTTAATTCATTATTTTCCGAATCATATTCTTTACCGTAATTGTTATGTACATTAAAGTAGCTTCCTCTCCAATTTACTTTTGATGTTACATCTATTAAATTCTTTCCTGTTCCTTCTCTTTTTAAATCTGTTAGCTGTATCTCTCCACTTACTCCTGGTTCAGTTATTATTTCTATTTCTTTTATTAAGTAATTAGCTTTATATGTTGCATCTGTACTTCCTTCATTATATTGGTCTGCTATAAATCTTAATTTGTATTTTTTATTTTCTTCTAATTTTTCATATGTTTTTCTCACATAATCTTGGTTTGTTTCTAATTCTTCTAAACTTATTAAATTATTATTTTCTTCTCTTAGCTCCATTCTTACAGTATTATTTAATACTGCATTATCTATATCTTCTATTCTTACATCAAAGTCTATTAAATTGCCTGTTACAAATTGGTTTCTTATCTCTACTTTTGCTGAATTTTTTAATGTTGTAAATTCTTTATAGTTATACGTTACAGGTATACTTTCTTCTGTATTTCCTAGTTGTACATTTCCTGTTATTTCTATTGTATATGTTGTATTTGATTGTAAGTTTTCATACTTTATTTCTTTTGTCCCTGCTTGTTGTAAATTACTAATTTCTTCTCCTGACAAAATATCTGTTTTTACTATATTTTCTCCATCTTTTATATTTATAGTTAGTTCATTTAATATTTGTATTAATCTTTTATCTGTTCTGTCTTCATCTATTTTGTAACTTATTGTGCTTGTTGTACTTGTTAATTCTTTATTTTCTACTACTAATTCTAATGAACCTAATGTTGAGATTGGCTGTGTTGCAAATACTAAATTTCCTATTTCTACATTCTCTTGTTTTCCTTTATTGTCATTTAAATCATAGTCTGCATATATTCCTATTTTGTAATATTGGTTTTGATCTAAATCTTCTAATAATAATTCAGTTTCATTTTCTGCCAAGCTCTCTTCTTGTACTATTTCTCCGTTTGCCCTTGTTACGATATATTTATAATTCTCTAACTCTACATTATCTCTATTTGTTAGTTTTAGTCCTAATGTTACACTTACTATGTCTTGTTCTTTTATATTTACTCTTACTGTTGGTGCTTCTTTTGATGTTCTTGTTTCTCCTTCTCCATTATTTACTTTTAATTCTATTCCATTTTTATCATAGAATTTTATTACATAATTTATTTTTGAATCTGATTTTAATCCCTCTGAACTTTCTATTGTTATCTCTTTTCCTTGTAGTAATTCGTTTAGTTGGCTATTTTTTAATACTGTCCTTATCTCACCTGTTTCTATTTCTACTTGATTTATTCCTTTTATTACTTCTGCATTTAAGTCTGATGTTATCTTTACTTTTGTTAGCTGTATTTTATTACTAAATATCTCTCCATTTTCTTTTGTTATTTCTATGCTCCCTAATTCATCATATCCTTTTGTTGTAAAACTTCCTTCATAAAATGTATTTTCCACTTTTTGTTCATCTTCATTTAGATAAATATATTTTCCTACTATTTCATAATCTGTCTCTGGTACTAAACCTGTTATTTGGATTTCTCCCGATTTATTAAATGTTCTTCTTAAGTATATTTTTCCATCTTTATATATTTCAAATGTAGGTGCTTCTACTATTCTTCCTGCTGGGTCCTTTATTGTTAATGTGCTCTTGGCTGTATATACTTCTGCAGTGAAGTCTTCTACACTTACTTCCGGTTTAATATATCCGTTTTGAGTTTGTTGTTCATCATTTGTATTTGTATCTGTAGACTCCTCCTGTTTTACTTCGTTCTCTTGATTTTCTTCTGTATCTGCATGAGTAGTATCTTCTTGGATTATGTTAGTTTGGCTCTCGTCATTTATTTCATTTGATTGGGTTTGCAATATTCCTAACCTTGTTAATAACTCTTCATATGTATAATTGTTTTCCACCATTTCTACATTAGAATTACTATCCACATCATTTATTTGATTAAATACTAATACATTATTATTTACTGTATAATATCTAATTGAGTTTTCTGTAAATGCTAATATGCTATTTACTGGTATTGTATACTCATTTGCTGTTGTCTTAATCTTAATCTCAGCTAAATTGATATATATTTCATCTGCTGTTTTTACAAAGATATATTCTTTCGCATCTGCTCTTTCTAAGTTATTTCCATCATATACTTTTCCTTCACTTATGCTTAAGTTTGGATATCCTGTTACTTCTTCAAAATCTTTACTTATCAATGTGCTGCTTTCTGCTAAATTATATATTGCACTATTTCCATTTATATATATTGGATAATTTAAATTTATTTCTGTCTTTTCTTTGTTTCCTACAAAATAATCGTTTATTTTTTTAAATATTGTTCCTTGTTCTTCTATTTTGGTTAATTCTATATTTTTATTAGTTGTTGATTCTTCAGAAGATCCCAATAAATTTTCTGTTATCTCTTTTCCACTTATCGCATATCCTTCATATTTAAAATTCATTACCGGACTATATTTTAAAAAGATAAAATATATAATTCCGATTATTAAAAGCACCACTAATAGACCTATGGCGAAGTACATAGGTTTACTAATGGTCATATTTTCTTTTTTTCTAAAGACAAATTTGGCCATTTCTTTTCCTCCTGTTATTTGTTTTTTAACAATAACAGATAGAGCAGTAAGTGTGTGTGAATACCGCCCTGTTCTATTATTAAATTAAGTGTGTGTTGTGTGTGTTGTTCTTTTTCGAACCTTTTATCATAATATTAAAATTTTTATTTTATTTTGTAAATAGTAGCTTTATTCAAAAAAAACTGTATCCTTTACGCACAGTCTTTTTTTATACTTTATTTACATTTTTATAACATTTTAAAAGACATTAAGTAATTTTTATACTCAATGTCTTTTCTACACACTTAATTAAATTATTTTTATAAATTTGTCTTTAAAATAATTCATACTTATTTTATCGGATTCTCACACAATTACCCTTTTTAAGTATTTTTCTTTTTAAGGTTTTTCCTTAGCGCAAATAATA
>ENA-OPCC01001067-OPCC01001067.1-human-gut-metagenome-genome-assembly--contig:-NODE-1067-length-12634-cov-3.436998_pt1 | contig 12634 bp, 10 predicted proteins | sample MGYA00241558_ERZ501467 | MGnify/ENA primary metagenome ERZ501467 (study PRJEB25962, sample SAMEA2042620) | human gut metagenome | biome: human gut; feature: human-associated habitat; material: faeces...
GACATGCGTAAAGAGCAATGTCCGCAATACTTCGCCTGCTTTACCCCTTTCGATCAGATATTCTACTTCAAAATGGATGTTACACCCATAAAAGACCGGGAAGGAGAGCTTATCGGTATTTTAATTACAGCCATAGACCGGACGGCCGAGGAAAAACATGAACGGCAAATGACCGAACAAGAAACAAAACTCAATATGGCAATGAATGCAGGCAATGTCACTGCATGGATTTACGAACTGCACACACAAGAGTTCATGTTACGCGGCAATATGCGCACTGAAAAAGGACTCAATATGGAGAAGTATTTAGGCATGCTCCATCCGGACGATCGCATAATACAAAAAGAGCTATTCGATACAATCTTACATGGACAAAAAGAATCAGCGGAAACCGTATTCCGTTATATGCACGAAGACGGCACCTATCACTACTACGATAGTCGTATGATATCCAAAAAAGAAGAAGACACTGTGACAGCCATATTGGGAACCCAGAAAGATATAACACAAGAAGTACTTAACAACAAAATTCTGAATGACACGATTGAAAAACTCCGTTTCGCCATTCAGACGGCAGGTATGGCCATGTGGGAATATAATTGTGACACACAACTGTTCACCACATATAATGAACCGGTAGCAGATTACAAGGACGGTGCAGTAATCTCCATGAGCACTTACGACTGTTATTCACAAAAAGACGACGAAAATCTGGAACTAATTGAAAAAGCAGCGGGTATCGTAAAAGACAGGAAGGATGAATCTTACAATTTCATTGTAAAAATGAAGACCAAATACGATTCGGATTGGCAGTATTGTACAGTACGTGGTGTCCCTATGGAGAAAGATAAAAATGGAACGGTCACAACGTATCTGGGTGTCAGATTAAATATCACCGAACAAATCAATTATCAGAAATTTTTGGAACGGGAAAAAGAAACCGCCCAACAAGCCGATAAGCTGAAATCTGCATTTTTAGCAAATATGAGCCATGAAATCCGTACTCCGTTGAATGCCATCGTAGGCTTCTCCGAACTGCTTCAAACCACAGAAGACGTTAATATGCGAAAGGAGTTTATGAATATCATCAACAATAACAACGAACTGCTGTTAAGGCTTATCGGTGATATTCTGGACCTGTCGAAGATAGAATCGGGACTTATGGAATTAAAGTTGGAATCTTTCGATTTGGCAGATGCATACAAAGAAACCTTTATGGCTCTGAAGCAACGATGTACTAATCCCGAAGTAGAGTTTATCGGCCATAATCCCTACAAGAGTTGCTTGGTAAAACTGGATAAAAACCGTCTGGTGCAGGTAGGAACGAATTTTATCACCAATGCTATAAAACACACTGACAAAGGTCGTATCACTATGGGATACAGTTACATTGACGGAGGCATAAAATTATATGTAGAAGATACCGGACATGGTATACCGAAAGAAAAACAGCACAAGCTATTCCAGCGTTTTGCCAAGCTCGACGACTTCACGCAAGGTACCGGTTTAGGATTAGCCATTTGTAAAGCAATCACTGATGCACAAGGTGGTAAGATCGGTATGGAAAGTGACGAAGGACAAGGAAGTAAGTTTTGGGCCTGGTTTCCTTGTGAAGCAGAAATTGAGAGATATGAGGAAACGGAAGAAATTGCAGAGGATATCCTAAGAATGGGGCATAATCCGACTCTTAGCACTTCACAGGAGTCTTGTACCAATGATGTTCAGAAGAAATCCATATTAGTAGCCGAAGATATCGACAGTAATTATATGCTGGTAAAAGCCCTCCTTAAAACATCTGAATTAACCCGTGCCTATACAGGTAAAGAAGCGGTGGAACTTGCATCAAGCCATCATTATGATGCCATTCTGATGGATATGAAGATGCCGGTTATGGGTGGTTTGGAAGCTACCCGGGAAATACGGAAATTCGATACGGAAACTCCTATCATCGCCGTTACTGCCAACGCTTTCGAGTTCGACAGAGAAGAAGCCATGAGGGCAGGATGCAATACGTTCATAACGAAACCCCTCAACAAAAAAGAATTGAAAGAAGTATTAGGTGACTAAGAGTCTGTTTAAATTTTGCTCAGTATTATTCTTAAGAGAAAAAATTAAACAGTCTCTAAGAATTAAGTGATTTTATTTTATGTAAATGGAAATATCTCTTCATAAACAGAATATAAATAACGCTTAAAAGCAGTATAGTTCCCCCCATATACCAATATCCATTATCTTGAAACAAAAAATATCCGATTATCACCAATGCCTGTACCAGCATGTATACAGATGAAACCACCACATGAGGGATCTTCAGTTCATTCGCCATAATCTGATACAGATGTTTCCGGTGTGGCAAACCGATATTCTCATGAAGCATCAGGCGATGGATTATCGTCAGTACACTATCCACACCGTATACGGCCAACAGGATAATCCAACTGAAATCCTCCGTCCGGATAACTAACTTGCCGATAAAGAACAGCAGAACGAATGCAATGCAGACAGAACCGACATCACCGGCAAAACACTTGGCACGTTTCCGGAAATTGAAGAAGTTGAAAACAAAGACACTGCAAAGCACTGTCAGAATAAAATCCTGTTCTACGAAAGGAACGACCGCCTCATTGATATAAGCAAGGGCTACGAGAACAACCAATGAATATCCGCCGGTGATGCCATTGATGCCATCCATGAAATTGTAGGCATTGATGATGCCCGTACAAACGATCAATGCCACAAAAAGCGTCCACCAGGGGAGTGAAAACAACCCCCATTGATAAAACATCAAAGCCATGGCGGAGAAATGAAACACCAGTCGGAGTACCTGTGAAGTGGAACGGATGTCGTCTACAAAGCTGATAAAGGTGATCAATGTCAAGGCAAGCATGAACCAGGGGTATTCAAAATGACTCGTCAGAAAATAAGCCAATACACCAAAATAAAAGATGATCCCTCCACCACGCAAAGTAATGCGGGTGTGAGAACTACGTTCATTCGGCTTGTCGATGATATTACATTTATCAGCGATACGGAAATAAAAAAGTTCTGCAAGGAAGAGCAGAACTAAGATGATTAGATAATACACAGTCTTATATATTTAAAAAGTATCTTCGATCATGGAAATAATAAAAGAGCCAATCATCTGATTATAAACGGATAATCTTGACCCGATCACAAATCACTCAAACGATTGTATGGTCTTTATCAAGCCCTCTTTGGCAGTCACCGGCATTTTTTCAATGCCCAATGCGTTCTTTATTTTGGCATTACTAACCACATAATTCTCCGTCAGCTTCCGAAGACGCTCCTTGTTTAAAGGCAGATGCAGTAAGCTTCCAAGCCCGGCGAAACCTTCCATCAAACTTTTATTTATTTTCCAGATATGCGGTTGCTTGCCCATAGCCTCACAAATGGTAGCAATCAATTCATTCGTAGACATCGCTTCATCGTCTCCCATGTGATAGATACCGCCCGGAACAGCTTTCGTCAGCAATCCTTCTATCACATAACAAAGGTTATCGATCGAAGTAAACGAACGGCGGTTCTCAAAACTGCCCAATGGCCAGGGAATACCTTTCTTCACCACATTATAAAGCAGATTCAGATTTCCCTTATTCCCGGGACCATGAATCATGCAGGGACGGAGAATATACACTTGCCTATCCAACCCCAAACGACCGGACTGACCAACAGCACCACAAACTTCTCCTGCTCCCTTCTCAATTTTCCCTTCTCCCTTTAATATGTATTCCTCCGCCTTAATTTTACTCTCGCCGTAAGGACCTACCGGAGCAGGAACGACATCCTCCGTCAGTATATCCCCCACCACACTGTCGGCAGCAGCTTTCACTGAACTGAAGAAAATAAATTTCTTGGAAGAGGACTCTAAGAAGAAATCGAATATCTTCCGAGTCAGACCGGTATTGATATCAAAATAGGCTTGAGCCACCGATTCGTTCTTGGTATCGTGAGCTTTACCGGCAAGATGGATGATGGCGTCAAACTGAGGCAAGTGGTACAATGGGAAAGATGTTGGTTCAATATCTTTCCAAGAAAAAGTTTTCACCACACCGTCTTTCACCGGTGTAACAATATCCAAACCGTAAAGGGTGTGCCTGCCTTTCAAAGAAGAAACAAGATTGGAACCTACAAAACCATGAATGCCGGTAATCAAAATATTCATTGCGCGATATATTATTTTCCGATACAGTAATATGAAAAACCTATTTTCTGAAGTTCCTTCTTGTCATAGATATTACGCCCGTCAAAAACAACCGGTTTCTTCATCGTCTTTTTTAACACTCCCCAACTCGGCATACGAAATTCTTTCCATTCAGTTACCAAAAGTAAAGCATCCGCATTGAGTGCAGCATCATACATATCGGTGGCGTAATTCACCTTATTACCTATTTTGCGTTGGCATTCCTGCATAGCAACCGGATCGTAGACCGTCACAATTCCACCGGCTGCTACAATATTATCTATCAAGACCAGAGCCGGCGCCTCACGCATATCATCCGTTTCGGGCTTAAAGGCCAATCCCCAGAGAGTAATTTTTTTTCCGGCCAGTTTCCCATCATAATGCTTTGTAAGTTTTTCAAAAAGTATATTTTTCTGAACTTCATTGACTTCCTCTACAGCTTTCAACACCCGCATCGTATATCCATTTTTATCAGCCGTCTTTATCAATGCCTTTACATCTTTGGGAAAACACGATCCTCCGTAACCACACCCCGGATACAAAAACTTACTACCAATACGGCTGTCTGCACCGATACCTTTACGAACCATATTCACATCCGCTCCTACCAACTCACACAAGTTTGCAATATCATTCATAAATGAAATGCGTGTTGCAAGCATTGCATTGGCTGCATATTTAGTCATTTCTGCACTGGGAATATCCATAAAAATCACCCGAAAATTCTGAAGCAGAAAGGGTTTATAAAGCTTAGTCAAGATCTCTTCCGCCCGCTTACTTTCTATTCCAATAACTATGCGATCCGGACTCATAAAATCCTTAATGGCAGCACCCTCTTTCAAAAATTCCGGATTACTTGCTACATCAAATGGAATTTGCAAACCTCGCTTGTCCAATTCTCCTTGAATAGCCATTTTTACTTTTTGAGCAGTGCCTACAGGAACTGTGGACTTTGTTACAAGTATAGTGTATTTATTAATATTCCTTCCAAATTCACGAGCTACCGCCAATACATATTGCAAATCAGCAGAACCATCTTCGTCAGGTGGCGTTCCCACTGCTGAAAAAACAACTGCCGCCTCATCAATGACATCTGATAAATTTGTCGAGAAGTTCAGACGTCCATATTCTACATTACGTCGTACCAACTCTTCTAATCCAGGTTCATAAATGGGCATCTCACCATTCTTCAACTTTTCTATTTTATCTATATCAACATCAATACATGTTACCCGAACACCCATTTCCGCAAAACATGTACCGGAAACCAATCCTACATAGCCTGTGCCTACAACTGCTATATTCATAATTACATTATTTTATAAAAAAAATACCTTATACAAGAAAAAAACATCCAAAAAGAAAAATTTCTCAATCCAAACCGATATTCTCTATAACGGAAGAAATGCTTTTGCCAAAATGTCATATTCTCACCATTTTTACAATAGAATTTATAAAGTCCCAGTTTCCTATTTGCCAATTTCGTAATAGAAGGAGCTTCTTTATCCACATGTATAATCTGAAGAATATCCGTCAGATATATAGCCTTTGGTTTAACTTTAAGCAAACGTGTCCACATATCCCAATCTTGATTACAAGGCATCTCTACATCAAAACCATTTGCTTGAAGTATCAATTCTTTTTTTACCAAAACTTGATTTCCCACCACATTACACCACAACAAATCATATAGAGAGAAACACCGATCTTTAAAAAAATAGCGAACAATCTTCTTTCTATTTTTCTCATCACAAATTACCCCGGCAGAACATACAAAAGCCACCTCATCCGACATCGCAGCCATCATTTTCTCAATTCTCTCCGGCACAAATTCATCATCATCATCCAACCCTGCAATATACATTCCATGAGCTTGGCTTATTCCATAATTACGAGCAGCACAAGCTCCCCGATTAGGATCTGGCAATGCATAATAAAAAAGATTATCATTCTTCTCTATCAACTGCCCGATTTTTTTTGCAGTATCATCAGAAGAATGGTCATCCACCACGATAATCTCTATATTTCGATAAGATTGGTTTATAACAGAATTAACGGCTCTTATCACATTATCCTCACGGTTGTGTGTTGTGACAATTACACTCACTAATGGTTCATTCATAACTATTCGAAAGGATATAAATACTCTTCCAATTCTGATTCTATAAATTTTATTTTCTCAAGTTCCTTAACATACATAGATTTCTTCCAAAGCATTGTATTGTTAATCGATCTTGAAGGCATGAACTTGGGATCTTTACTATGCAGTTTCTCATCAAGATTCAAAAAATGATTTACACGCTTTGAAAATTCATCGTAATGATAAATAGCGTCTTCGAAACGAATTCTCAATACATTTTCCGAATCTTTTTCTCGATTGATTTGTTCACGCTGTTTACGATATAACACCACAAATTTATTTACATCCTTAGGTACCCAACCCTCACCCCAGCGCACAACATTTTCCAAATAATAATCACGAGGATCACGATCAACCACTATTGCTTTCATCTTTTCAAAATAATCGAAATAACGGTTGATGCCAGTAGGCGGTAGCAATTGATCAAAATAAATATAATCATATTTATTAGACGGATCTATTACTTCACACAATGCTGTGAGATACCATTTCACACATTCACAGAAATATACTTTTGTTGGAGAAGAAAAATACATATCTCGATGCGGAATATAGTGCGCAATATACTTACGGTTTCCACCTAATAATCTCATGAAATGAGGATAGATTTTATATAAAAGATAAGACTTCCATCGAGGCGCCATCACCAAATATTCTCCCCAAAAACCATCCCATGTTACATCCAACAGTTTCGATAGGAAATCATAAGATATTTTTTTAAATTGCCCATGGAAAAATTGTTCATATCTCTTATTAAAAATATCGCCCGCTTGCCATTCCACATAATTGATGAAATTCTGAATAGCAATATCAGAATTCAATCGATGATAACTATTCACCAATGTATCTTCCAACGAAGTTACTCCACCAAAATCTTGAAGAAATCTAAACTCAAAATCACCGAAATTATTAATATTCTCAAATTCTGATAAATAATCGGTCACTACACCCGACCCTGAACTTCCAAAGCTAGCGCACGATACTATTTTGTAATCTTTCATTAACACTACATTTTATATTAATATAGATTCAGTAAAAAGGCTTCCACTCTTTCTAATATCACTTCCGGAACAAACTGTTTACTTTTCTCCAATGCCAAATCTGAATATTTTCGATACATTTCTTTATCGGAAAGTATGCGATATATATTTTCTCCCAATGCCTCGAAATCATCAATAGGAGAAACAAGCCCATACTCACTATTACCCAATATCTCACGTACCGATGTGTCCGATGACACTAATGGAAGTCCAAAACTACCCGCTTCAATCAATACGGTAGGTAATCCTTCTGAAAAACTGGAAAAAGCGAACAAATGTGCTGCTGCATAATAATTCTGAGGTTCTGGCTGGTTACCCTCGAAAAAGCAAACATCTGCCATTCCATTCTCTACAGCAAAAATTTTAAGTTCCTCTTCAAGTTCCCCTTCACCTACCATCAACAAATTACACGAATAATGGTATTTTTCTCTAATATATGCCATGGCCTTGATGAGGCTTTTATGGTTTTTTTGAGGAGATAACCTTGCTACCATCAATACAAAATCACCATATTTATCTCTCAATTCACTTATCTTCTGTTCATTCAAAGGTTTCTGTCTTATAAAAGAAGGATTATAAATTTTTTCAATATTCAGATGAAGGAACTTATTGAAAAACAAGACCTCTTTTTGACAAACATCGGTCAACACCACCAGATTCTTTATTTTCATATATAACCTTTCAAAACCTGGTACAATTACCATATAAGAATAAAGCCCCCCATGCAACCAACAACACTTCTTTTTCGCTTTCAGAAAGTCATATGCAACAAAAGACAGATCATTCAAATGACCAGAGAAAGCAATCGCCACATCATATTTTCTTCGAGGTGTTATGATGCATTTATAACCAAACAAAATAATCCTCAACAATAAAAAGATTATAGGAAAAGCATATTTCCCCCACCAATATTGCTTGGCAACCCTCCAATACGCTTCAGGGCAAAGTGCCAAAGGCAACGGCATATTTTTTATTTCACAATCTTCAGGCAATTCATTGACTATTTCATCCGTTTTTTTAGGATTCAGAATATAAACATCCACTTCATAGCCACGTGATTTTAATAAATGGATATAATCTATCCCCACGCGCTGAATGCCTCCATAAAACATAGAATCAAAAACAAAAGCAATTTTCATTTCATCTAAATTTACTAAATATTATTTCCGAAAAGATGTTTCTAACTCCATAGCCCTATCCGCATCTTCTATACGCTGCTCCACTATGTTTTTCTGATTTTTGTCAAAACGATGAAATATATCAGTATATGGATACCAAAGATGATAAAATTTCAATCCACTTCTCACATAAGACAAATCTCCTGCATAATAATTGGCATTAGGCAATATAGGAAGGGTGAAAAAAAAGACAAAAGCCAATAAGTTTTGCGGCAAGCGTAAACGGTATAAAGCATCAACATAATAAAGTAACATATAAAAAACGATATAATTTATCATACGTCCCGCAATAGCAGTATTGGCAACCATTGTTGTAGCAATGAAAAAATAAAGCATATAAATGGGGTCATATTTATCTATTTTGCCAAGCAACTTCTTTCTATTGTAATAAACTAAAATAAATGGAAATAATACATACTCAACAAACCGTAATATTTTCCCATTAATGTTCATGCCCAAACCTTGATAATATTCAAACTTCTGAGCAATAAGAGGATTGACAAATAAATAAGAAAATATATCGTTCAGATACCCCCATAGCAATATATTTCCCACCAACATTAAAAATATATTCAGATAAGAGAAACGGATATACCGACAAAAAGGATAAAGAAACAATATAAAAGCAGAAGAATGGAATAAAAATGCTATTGATACAACCAAATAGTACTTACTCCATTTCTTATCAATATAATAATCTGATGCAAAAAGGAAACAAATGACAGCCAATGATTCACGTAGAATTTCTGTATTAAAATATAAATATTGATATAAAAAATAAAAAAGCACTACTGTAAAACGATATTTCGTTTTCTTCCAAATAAAAAAGAATACAAAGCCATTCAAAAGGACAGCATGTACAAATTGAAAAAATATAAAATCATCATAAACCGTTTTAATAATAGAATTTAAAAGTAACCAACCAGGATCAAAAAACACGTAAGAAAAGAGATTCATTTCATCCCCCAGTTTCGGATAAAAATCGAAATATCGAATATATCGCACAGTATCTCCCCCTACCACATAACGACATCCCATTATCAAAACTGCCAGTATAAGCAATAACTTATAAGACAGAACAAGCCCTTTCTTTTTTTTGCAGATATCATAACGGAATACAAAATAAAGGGTTAGAGTTAATACGAAGAAATAAATCATAGCATAATCTTCTTATATCGAGTATATGCACTCATAAAAAACGGTATATATAACAATAATAAAGTAAATACACATATCCATTTCATCCCCAATGTAAGATCCCCTCCAAGCATTACATATAAAGATAATGCTAAAACCGGCATTAAAGTAAACAATAATAACCTCCAATGAAAATCCACTCTATATAAATATTCTGTAGTTATCAAACTAATGGCACATAAAACAGCATTTGCTAAAAACATTGAAAAGGCAACTCCTGGCAAAGCAAAAAATCGAACTCCCAAAAACAAAGTTACTATATTAACAATCAATGACATAAAAAAATTAATCGAAATATATTGAGTTTTCTGCACAATTTTAGGCCCTACATTTACTATCTCTGTCAATACCAGAAAAGAGATGCTCAATCCTAACATACCTACATATTTAGACGAGTCCAAATATTTATCATCAGCCATAACCTTTATCAAATCTTGTGAAAAAACGGTAATACATGATACTAAAAAGAACAATGGCGGGGATAATAAATCCAACATACTTTGTATCATCTTTTTATGATTTTCCTTTTGCAGAATCTTAAATAAGAATTGATTCCAAGCCATCATAAAAGTTTGTTGAAACAGTTGCATAATCGACCCGAACTTCAATGCCATTGAAAAAATTCCTAAAGTATATGTATCCAAGTATCCTAATATAAAGAAACGATTAGAAGAAGAGTTTATAGAAACTCCTACACGTGCTGGGAACTGTGGAATTGCATATCGTAAAGACTTCAGAAAAGCTGTTTTTGAAAAAGAGAACGCTAACAATTTGCGAATAAAAATCAAGGATAATACAGAAGAGAAAAAAACAGCCAAGAGTTGAGACATGAAAAAACCTTGCAAGCCCATACCTGAAAATCTCAAAAAGACAAACATCAAAGCTATCAACAATATGGATTTTATAATCACGGAAGTTGCAAATAAAAAGACCTTATTTTCAAACCTTAATAGAATTAAAGACAATGTTGAAAGTGCTGAAAAAGGCATTTGTATCGCAGCTATTCTGAAAGCATATGCATACTGAGTATTTTCACACAATAAAACACTTAATGTTTCCGCATAAATACATACCAACAAAACAAGCAATAGCACCAATAAAAGTATGACAGAAAATATAGTAAAAGCAAAAATTTTTCTCTCTTTACTCTCATATTCATAATAATATCTTTGTAACGATGTCTCCAATTGCAAAAAGGCAAATATCAACACAACACCAATTGTCGTTTGTACAATGTCAATTACCCCAAACTCAGCAACAGTAAAAGTTGAAGCATATAACGGGATTAAAAGAAAAGAGCATAGCCGCTCTAAAGCAACGGCAAAACTATATGAAAAAAAATTCAGAATCAATTCTCTCATTTTCCAAAACGTCTTAGCCAAGATTGATATGTATACTTTTCCACTATGCTCGAAGATAAAGGAACAATATCCTTTTGCAAAAAAGCATCCAATTCATCCCATGAATCCATATCAATAATAAATATATTATTCGGATCATAAAAATCCGCTTCTTTCACTGACTTTTGATTTGTAATTAATTTCTTTCCGAAAAAAAATGCTTCCATTACCCTTAAAGTATAACCGCTTTGTCCTGGTTGGGCTATATCCAATAAAATATTTGACTTACTTACATAATCCAAGTATATTTCATATTCCAAATAAGGAAGTCGCTGCGATTTAGGCAATGTTTCGTCAACTACATAAAACAATACATTCATATTTAGAGATATGAATTTCTCACGTAAGGTATTCAACAACGCTCCTCTTCCCTTATTTTGACCACAGAACAATACATCATACTCTTTTCTCCCAATCTTTTCAGGAACCAATTCCTTTAAATAGAAAGCTGTATTATATTGCATATTCCAGCGTTCACAATCTGCCTTATCAAAAGACCATAACTGACATCCCATTTTCCACAAAACAGAGGGCAAAATTGAGTTTTTCGCAGCAATAACAGGATTCCAATACCAAACTATAACTTTACCATGCATCATTTTTTTACATACATATTTGATTACTCCATATGAATAATCATGATTGTAAGCAAAAATAATTACGCATTTATATGTATTTAATTTCTTTTTCCAATTTCCTAAAAAGATAGCTATCAATTTATTATCCAATATACCCAAACTCTTTAATACCTTTTTCAATATTCGAGTAATTATTCCCATATTTTTATAGGGAGCACAAATGTCCACATTGTTATTCCCCATATATTTTTCCCATATAGGAAATGGCGTATATAATACCAAAAAATCCTTATTCATTTAACAAATCTATTTCTCCTTTTCATTTATTTACTACCATAGCTGGAACACCAACCACAGTACATCCAATAGGCACATCATGAATAACCACAGCATTAGCACCAACCATACTATCATCCTCAACAATAACACCTCCTAAGACACATGCCCCACACCCAATCATAACATTATCTTTTATAACAGGAACCCCTCTATTATTTCTACCTGCTATTGAAACATTCTGATATATCTTACAATTATCTCCAATTATAGCATCTTGATGAATCACACATCCCAAGCCATTATGGACAAACAAAGTATTCCTTCCTATTTGTACACTAGGAGGCAGTTCACAAGAATAAATAACTCGAATTAAACGAGATATAAATCCTGGGAAAAACGGTATTTTCTTTTTATACAAATAGTGCATCACACGATACAAACGCATTAAAGAGTTCTTTTCCATAAGTGGTGTTAATACTCAATTTAGAGCATATCCTTTTTATAAGGCACCAGAATGGGTGCCTCACAAAAAATTGCTATTAAATTCGATTGATTTTTAACTATTGGCATACAGCCAAGTCTATATTTTGCGGTGCAAGACTCAAAAAATCTCTGCAACCG
>ENA-OPCC01001069-OPCC01001069.1-human-gut-metagenome-genome-assembly--contig:-NODE-1069-length-12619-cov-3.532155_pt1 | contig 12619 bp, 14 predicted proteins | sample MGYA00241558_ERZ501467 | MGnify/ENA primary metagenome ERZ501467 (study PRJEB25962, sample SAMEA2042620) | human gut metagenome | biome: human gut; feature: human-associated habitat; material: faeces...
GCCACGCCACGCACATCCTCTCCTTCCTGCCCGGAACCGAAATCAGCCGCCGGAGCAACGCCGACCGCGACGCCCTGCTGCAAAGCATGGAAAGGGAGTTTACCCGCTCTGCCTTCCTGCTGCAGGCCGAAGCAACGGGCATTAAACCCGGAACGGCATCCACATGGCTCAAACGCCTGGTGAAGCATGGGATGATAGAGAGCGTGGACGGAAAAGGGACGTACCGGAAACCTCTCCCAAACGGGATGTGACAGGTTTTTGTGTGTGGTTGTTTTTTACATGTTTTCTGTATATATACTATGCGTGCGTGTGTGCGAAGCCGGCGGCGGGGGTGATTGTTGTGTACCAATTGTGACATTTGGAACGGCCCTGCGCAGCGTGACCGCCAGCCGCGTGTCATTCCCTTGCGAGCCGTCGTAGAGGATGACCGGAGCAGCAACCGCCGGTTCATCGTTCCCTTCGGGATAGGCTATGCCGTCCATGAGGAATGTTCCCGGGACACCTTCAATGTCTTTCCCTGTCAGGTGAATGTTCTCGTCCTCCTGCGTCATCGCCTTCAAGGCGTTCAGGTTCGCGAGGTTTTCAAAATCCTTTTCCGGGTGGGTGCTGTTGGCGATCAGATACACCCAATACCTCTCATTTTCCGTAAAAGACGACCGTTTTACGGGCAGTGTAATCCGTCCCGTTTCATTGGCTGACGCGTTCACCCGGTCGCTCCACACCTTCGTTTTCTCGTCGGTATCGTTGAAAATCAGCACGTCGATATGGCTCACTGCGACCTCCGCCCCTTCGGCCGGTACGGTAGCACGACTCACCGGCAACGCTCCCGACGAGATGTCGAGGATAATGCTGTTGCCGTTACCTCCTGTCTGCCCGCCGGGGAGATCGTCATCTTTGCTGCAAGCGGCAAGAAGCCATGCCGCCGCACAACAAATCATCATATTGTATATAATCCGTCTCATCGCTTGTTAGTTTGTAGGTATGTCAACCTGTTTGATTACAATCTTCTCGGTGCTCTCGCTTCCTGTCCAGTTCGTGGCTCCGCTCTGCATGTTGATCAGCAGGAGCGAGCTTCCCGAAGGATCCCACTTCGGGGTATAGGCGATGCCCAACGAGAACTGCTTGTCCACGTTCTCGCCTTTCAGTGCCCTTACCCGGATTTCGTACGCTGTATCGGAAGCCACATAAGGCGGTGTCACGAGTGTGTTGACACCATCCACGTTTTGATATACCGTCAGTTCATAGTCTGCGGCTGTGGCATCAAACAGCGTGGGCTGCCATTCCTGTCTCACAGGACCTGTGATGGTGAACCTAAAAGAGTAGGTTCCCGCTGTCGATGATGCGCCGCCATTGTAGTAAACCGTCGGCTGCGCGTAGGGGGCGGTCCCTCCACCGAAAGGTTGCAGCAGTTCATAGGAAGGGTAATCGAACTCCAACTGATAATCTCCACCGTCCTCCCAGTCGGCCACATCGTATGCGACAGTTATCTTGCCGCTGTTGTGCATCAGGCAGCATACCGCATAATACTTGTTCCTTTCAATGCGTGGCATATAGACCAGACCTTCGCGCGGCTCGCTGTCGAACGTGTAGCCGATTTTGAGGATGTTTCCATGCTCATCACCCGGTGTGTTCCACGAATCGCTGCCCCAAGGGTTCTCGAAAGGATAAAAAGGAGCCCCCAGTACAGGCGTGTAGTTTTCGGGGTTCTGCCTCTCTTCGGGCGTGATATTCGTGGCCAGCGTCTTCGTTACCGGTGCTGAAGAGGGGACGAGTGAAAACTCGCCGGTACCAGTGGCGCCTGCCAGTTTCAGCGTTTCGTCGGTCTGTGGCATCAGGTAATTATACGCACGCGTTCCGGCTTCCAGCAAGGTCAGGTCCGTTACACACAGCTCTCCTGCCTCACCTGCTTCTTTGGCCGCGAACACGCCCAACTTGCCTATGGGACGCTTCAGTTGGAACGTCAAGACATCTTCCAGCGGTGTATGCCCCGAATGGCCGGGGTCGATCGGCTGACGGTTAGAAAGTTTCGAGAAGTCGATTGTTTTGGATTCCTTGCCGAACATTGGAAGTCCGTAGGCTTGGACATCTCGTGTCAGCGTGGTAAACGTGAAATCATTTAGTTCCGCTTCCGTAGTATTTTCCGTAAAGGTTTTCTCGGCACCTGGGGTACTCATGGCCTTCTCGTTCGCGATGATGTAGAAGTCTACCGTTTCGGTAGTCAGGGAAGTCATCGTCAGATCCATCCAGAATGTAGCCGGAGTCTCCATGTCTCCGCTCCGGAACTCGTGGCCCGCCAGTTGTCCTTTTACAAAGGCATAGACACGAAGCGAGTGAATGGCCGATTCTTCGCCGGTCGGTGTGCCGTCGGTTTCGCCGACAGCGCATGTCCCTACGTTGAGCCGCACTGCCACATCGTGCCGTTCCCCGAGCGATGCGGCATCTTCCTTGACGCACCCGCACGGCAACAGGCCACAGCACACTGCTGTAACTGCCCAGTATAATATTTTTCTTGTATTCAGCATATTCTTTTCGGTTCGGTCTAAAACTCAGGTTTCACTTGTTCGATGTACCATTCGGGTACGCTTACCGTGATTTCTCCCGACTTGAACTCGATGCGTATCGGGATGAGCACTTCATGTTTGGAACAGTCTATAATAGGATTGTCGGCAAGGAACCTGGCGAGGTTGACTTCGGCCAGCGGTTCCCCGTTCGGGGCGGCGCTCAGGCGGATGTTCACGTTCTCGTGGTTCTTGTGACGCATTATGTTGGTACGGGCCGTGAGCAACGCTTTTCCGGCTTCGTATTCGGTTTCAAGCAAATAGTCGGTTGCCTCCCCACAGGCCCGATTCTCAAAATCGGTACAGGGCGAGACTCCGCATATCTCAAGCACAGGCAGCGAGCCTGCGCGGGTTCCCGGGGCGGGAACTCCGGCCACTTCCACCGACAGATCGTAGTGAGAGCTGGCGAACTCTATGGTTTTGGTCTGGTTCTCCTCTTCACGACCGCTGTAAGGCAGTACGGTATAAGAGGTGGTTGCATAATAAAGCGAATCGTTGCCGGCAACCTGTTTCTCGTCGAAATAATCCCCGGCGGCAAAGAGCATCCGGTCGTAGTCGCCCGTGGCGATGCCATCGACCTTCGTGTGGTGGGTGTTCCCCAGGCAGACAATCCGGTAATCACCGGCAGCGAGCGGGGGAAGCGTAGCCGTGCGGCCCTTAACTTGTTCCTCTGGTAAGATACTCGAATTGACGCATCGATTCTCTGCATCGAATACGAACATCTCCACCCGGCAGATCTTGTCGGGGAATATTTCCGTGGTGCCGTCGCCCTTGTAGCTGAGCAACAGCGTGTTCGTGCTCAGACAGTCGTCCAGATCCTCACGGATGCAGGATGTGGCCGCTCCGGCGAGCAACGTCAGGCAGAAAACAATATTCGTCAATTTCATATATATGTGATTGAAGTGTTAAAGGATAGACAGGGCGGAACTTTCGCCCTGCCTATCGGGTTATCAATTAAAATTCAGGTGTGACAGGAACTACATCCCAGCTCATGACGTCAACAGTTACCTCCACACATTTTTGAGGATTATCCAAATCCTCATCGCTAAATGCAAAGTTCATGACGTAAATCTTGGCGAAATCTGCTGTAACAGCAGGAGTGAATGTACTGGTAGCCAAGTAAAGAGGAACCTTAGTTCCTTCATTTGTTGTACCAATCAATTTTACAAGAACTTGAGGATGGTTAGTATTTCCAATATTATTATCTTTAGGAAAGAAGTGGTATGCAGGACGGACATTGCCTTTCTCGTAGGAATGCTTATACTGTGTATTTTCATCCAATGTAACCAAAGGCAAGGTGGTTGCAGGACTCTCTGTTGAGGTAAATTCATCGTTATACCACGCATCAGCAGCTGTCTCGAAAAGGCCGAATATAGAACCGGGGTTAATATCGGAGTTCTGTATGTCACTGGCTGTTCCTCCCTGACGGTCTGCTTTCCCGAAATAGTTGTTCAACATGACCTGCTGAACTTCAATACTCTTGTACTTACGCTGACCTTGAGTAGGAGCTGTATACTCAAATTTACCGATTTCAATTCTGGATACACGCGGTTCAAGCACTACCTTCGCTTTGTAAAGCGGGTGTCCTGCCTCGTCTTGACCGGACACAGAAGTCAACTCGACTTCTTTATAAAGGTCTAGATCAGTCGGATTTTGCTGTTCGGCGATTATCAGGTCTTTTTTCAAATCTACATAAGTAGATGCATTTATTTGACTACCGTTGTTACCTACAACGATTACCTTGTTCACCTCAGCAGGTAAAAAATGGAATACCTTATCTGCGCGGTCGTCAAAATTACTTTTATTGCTGAAGTAGTGGGTTGCCTCAGTTCCTTCGATTGTTTTTCCTTTATACAGGGTAGTTCCGTCTGTAAAGAATACCTGTAAATCTGTCAAAGAAACCTTTGAGTTGTCTTCTACCTCTTGACCGGCGCCTCTGGTTACTGGAATCACATTAGACAGGTCAATGCTTACACTCTTTGGGGTGTTGTCCAACTGTCCCATTTCATCGTCTTTGTTGTCACATGCAACAAACGTCATTGAAGCAGCTAAAGCTGTCAATAAAAAACTCTTGACTTTCATCTTTTTGTTATTTAAAAATTAGTAAAAAGGTTTTTATAACTTCTCGCTTATGGATTTTGTCTACAACTGGTCGATGACCTGCCGCACCTCTTCGAGGTTATGCCGGGCAGTCGCGGAGCCTGCCTCCGAAGCACGGCGGAACACATCCTCCGCCTTGTCGTATTGTCCGGCCCCGGCGTATGCCACACCGAGGGTGGAGAGCAGTTCTGCCGACCGCGCGGTGACTTCCGATTTCTCGAGCAGCTCCACCGCCTTGGCATACTCCTCACGGGAGATGGCGTTCACGGCATTCTCATTGAGTGCGGAGGGCGAAGCGGGGAAATAGCGTAAGGCGGTGGCCATCACCTTGTCGTACCCGGGCGTGCCTTTCCCGTAGGAATCGGCCACCTTGTACATTTCCGACAGGCTCAGGAGGTCGGGACGCTCATCGACCATGCGGCGAGCCTCTTCGAGGTTAAAGTTGCGCACGTTGTACTCGATGCGGTACTCGTTGCGGCGCAACGCGGGGTATATCTCGGTGAGCAGCCTGTGGTAAATGGTCGGCGGCACGAGTTTCTGGAGTTGCAGCTCGCAGAAATCCCGTTCGTCGGGGTAACGTTCGATGATTTCATATACCTCGTCGCGTTTCAGCAGGTTCGGGAAGTCGCCGAGCGCACGGATGAAGCCTTCCCAGTCCTCGCCCTTCCAGTCCACGTGGAGCATCTCGGGAGCGATAGCGTCGTAACGGCGGATATAGTCGGCCAGCGCCTTGGCGCGGTTCTCGGACAAGGCCATATTGTGCGCCATGCTGCCTTCGGGAGAAGCGTAACCGGTGATGTAGATACCGATAATCCTGACGTCGGTATTTTTCTTTACCAGCTCGATGGAGTTGGAAACGGTGTCCAGTTCGGCACGGTTGTTCTTGAATCCGGGCAATATATTATAACTGTCCTGCCGGAACTGCAGCCGGGCGGTGCGGGTTTCGGCACGCACTTTCACGGGTTCAGGTTCAGGGGCTATGCTGTCGAGCTTGTAATCGGGGACATAGGCAGGAAGTATGCCCGCCCACAAGGACTGCTCCGCCTTGCCCTTGTCGCAGTTCACGCAGCCGTGTACCTCTTCGCGGATTTTGATCCGCCCGTCGAGCATCCAACGCTCGTAGGGCACGGTGGCCGCATAATCGTAATGCTGCCCCTTGCTGCTGTGGCGTATGATTACCTGTGCGGAATCATTGTGGAAAGGGGGAAGCTCCACGCTTTCGAGCCGCTGCGCCCGCAAGTAAACCTTGTGGCGGGTCTTGCCATCGATGACTATCGGGGGAAAGGTCACCTCGCGGCTACTGTCCGCCGACATGAGTACGGGTGTCAGTGCTACGGTGTGCTGCGTACGGATTTTCGCCTTGCTCAAATCGACGGACATCGTCAGCTCTACCGTGCGGCCCTGCTTGACGACCCCTCCCTGACGAATCCCGATCAGAGGCAAGTAACTGGTTTCGTTCTCGGCATGCAACATCATGGGACAACATGCCAATATCAGCAATAATAGGATGTATATGCGTCTCATAGTCATTTTCTTGTTATTTGATTATATATATCAGGGAGATGCCCGCCTTGGTCGGGCCGAAATAATGCTTGTCCTTGTTGCCCTTGAACTTGCCGCAAGTGGCACACTCGTACTTATCGTATTGCGTGTAGATGTAACCCAGACCGATCGTGGCTTCGAGGTTCCAGCGTTTGCCTAAAATCCATGAGTAGCCATACGACAATCCGAGACCCGTAGCCCAGCCCTGATAACGGTGATCCTTCGTGGACTTGCTTTGGAACGGGATTCTCACGCCACTGATGTTGTAGAACGCGTAACCGCTGTGCAGGCCGAAGAAATGGCCGTTATAGCGTTCGCAGAGCCAGTAACGGAACTCCGGCATTACCATCCAGTGTTTGATTTTCTTGTTCTTGTCCTTATTCAGCGTCCACGGGTTGTAGGCACCCGTGAGGTCGAGGGTCGTGCGTTTGCCCAGCCCAAATTCCAGACTCAAGTTGGGCGTGGTACTTGACCAATACAATAGATTGGTCTTTACTGCGATATCCTGCGCTTTGACAGTGCCCGTGCACCAACAAACCGCAAGAAAAACACCGAAGATCAATTTTTTCATATTTTCCTTATTCTTGTTATCTCATTCGGGCCGGAAAACCGGCACGTCAACTCCCAAACCAATACTTCTCTCCGAAAGAGAAGTGGTAGCGTATAACATTGATGATAAGTGGCTGAAAAACAGATTATGTTCGGTTCGAGCGACTGGGAATGCTTAACATTCATTGAAGTAGAACCGGTTTAGAACTCGGATTGAGACTTAAAAAACAAGCTGTTTATGCCGTTATAATCAATAAAATACGTATATTTGCACCGTCAAATACTTCTCTTTCGGAGAGAAACGGGCAAATACTCAACAGTTTATCGCCTTGGCGGGATTTTCCCGCACTATTTCAACGACTTGTTTTTTAAACTCCAATGGTTGCTCTCTGAAGTTTGGCAAAACATTTTTTCGGTTGCATGATTCCTGTCAAATCATTCCGTCTCCTGTCTGTCTCTTTTTAAGAAAAATACCGTTCAGGAAAAGACCTGGTTTTCTACTGTTTATTTTTTGAACGGTAATTTTTACTAAACAAATCGCAAATGCCCGCTTAACGGCTCATCTGTTTTTTCATTCTGACGGACAATAAATTTCGTTAATCGTGAAGCGCTTATTTGATTTTTGCGTATCTTTGCACTTGCAAAATACTTCTCTTAAAAAGAGATGTTTTAAATTGCACAACTTTTCAGTTTCTATAGCCATTTTCCGAATGGCTTTTTTGCTGTCCGTACGGTGTGCGGGTATTATGCAAATCTTTCTCCCGATTACAGTGATTTTAGAATAAGGCTGTTGGCCTTGTCCACGACCGATGTGTCTAATGAGGCAAGGTAGATACGCGTGGTATTCTCCGAATCGTGTCCCATCGCTTCGCTGATGGTGGAAATCGGAATGTTCTTGCTCTTTGCGATGGAAGCCCAGGCGTGGCGCGCGACATAGCTTGTCAGCGGTATGGCAAGCCCTAACTGCCGGCCTATTTTTTTCAGTTTGTCATTGACAAGATGGGCGGCGTTCTTGTATTGCTTTCGGGCATCCGTATCCATATCCCGGATGATCGGCAGCAGATAAGGAGTCGCGGACGTATCGTACTTGCCGACAATCTCCTGCATGGGTTTCTCCCACTTGATAAAAAGCTGCTGTCCCGTCTTCTGGCGGCGATAGACCAGAACTCCGTTCTGCAAATCCTTCTTTTTCAGGTAAGCCATATCCACAAATGCCATTCCCCGGGTGTAGAATGAAAACATGAACAGATCTCTCGCATAATCCAGCACAGGACTGAGCGTCAGGTCCAGATCCCGTATCCGGCGGATTACTTTCAGCGGGACGGCACGTTTCACTGTTTTGTCCACGCCCGTATAGACATGTTTGAAGGGATAGCGCTGCACGGTCAGTTCCCTTTCCACCGCACGGTTATAGATGGCGCGCAGGTTGCGCATGTAAAAAGAGGAGGAGTTCGGGCAGACATTGATGCCTTTCAGAAAGGTCTCGTATTCCACCATCAGGTTGGAGTCCACTTCCTCGAACAGCAGGTCCCGTTCGCCCCGGAAACGCAAAAAACTGTTCAAGGCGGTCGTATATGTTTCGGCCGTGCGCCTTTTGCCTATCTTTTTCAGTTCCTGTATGAGTTGTCGTGCAAAGGAAAGGAAACCGCCACAGTCGGCCGGAGAGGAGAACACTTCCACCACCTTGTCGGCGGTATATCCCGTGTCGGAACGTTCGAGCCGTGCGATGACGCTCCGGAGCCGGGACAGGTCGTCTGCTATGGCGGTCTTCATGGAGAGCAGGTAATTCCTGCGTCCCTCTTCTGTGCCGGAAGCCACCACGACCTCGGAAATGCCGGCATCCCATTCCGAAGGAAAAAGCCTGTAGCCGGTATGCAATTGTCTTACCAGACGGTTGTGAATCACTTGATAGTAGAGCGAGCCTTCCTTCATCTCGACGGAAGAGGCCCGGAATTTAACTTTTACTGTTGCCATATTACTTAATTTTCAATGATTGATATTCTGTCATTAAAGAATATGGCAAACAGTCTGGCAAGGATGTAGTCCGGAAAAATATTACTATAATAATGTTTCTCAATCGTAAAATGAGAGAAAATCCACCTTGCTTAACATTTCTTTACTTCGATATGGCGGAGACATGAAAGAATGTCATTATTGCACGGAACGGAAGAGGTGCGCGCACTGCATGCCTCTACCTGTTATGGAATGGAAAGATATAGAAATGGTGCGCTTGATGAAACGGAAAGCCGGTCCCGCCAATCTTCATTTAATATCCGGACATGGCCGGATAAGTCATCGGTAATGCAGAATTGTTGCAATGTTTCCTGTTCGGCGCAGGCTGCCGGAAACAACCGTATAGCTGTACAGATGGCAGGATTTACCGGCACAATGGGTCTGGCGGATGTCAAATCTGTGGATTGGATGGTTTTCCAAACTACTGTTCTGGACCAGGCCCACTCGTGCCCGTTATAAATGGCCATATCAGGCAACGGGCTAAAATATTCCGGACCGGGATGTATCTGAAACCATCATTTGAGATACATCCCGGTCCGGAGTAAATGTCGCTTCAATCAACACACCCTATCCAACGCTTGCAGTCCACCATCATTTTTTGTCTATCTTTATATATTCCGAATACCTGATTTCCACATACGGGTTGTTGCTGGATATGGTCTGACGGATAGCTTTGACCCTCTTCCAGAACCACCATCCCTTGTATTCCACCCATACAGCCTGGTTAAGCGTCACGGGTATCTTTATGTCACCTTTGAGACGGTTCTCTTCAATCAGTCCGCTAAAATGTATATGCGGCGTGACCATCTCCACTTTCTGCCGCAGTAGCGGGACGGTATCACGGACAATGAGCGTGTCGCGGACGGCGGCGTCTATCGGTGCTTTCACCTCGACCTCATGCCGGGCCGCCGCTTCGAGATTCCTGATTTTCACGCCGAGCCGCCTGATGGTTTCGGCATCCTCGGCACGGAACTCCTCATACTCGTCTATGGTCAGCCGCAGTGCCTTGGCATCGAGGGCCATCGTCGCTGAATCGGTCCGCATCCGCTTCACATCGGAAAGCAGGGCTGTGCTGTTCATGCGGAAACGGTCGCGTTCTTCCGTGAGGCGTATTGTCCACCGGTGCTGCAACCAGAGGATGCCGCCGAGCAGCAGCACGGTTATCAGAAGTGTTTTGTCCAGCCTATTCATATGTCACGGATTTTTCGGGAATGAACCAGACAAACTCATCCATGTAGGCCTCTTCCAACAGAACCAGCCCGCCCTTGTTTTTCCTGTCTTCACCGGACAGGTCCTCCACGACCAGCCCTCTCCGGCCGGCCAGTCCGCCAAGCTTCATGCGGGAAAGTTCCGGAGAAGCGATGATTTTCACATAAGTATTCTTTGTCATAACCGGCAGTTTAAAAATCGGGTTATTTATGCAGGTTCTGGCATTTCAGCAGCTCCCGGATGTCGGCCCGGATCTCGTGCAGGTCATTCTGCACCGTGTTGAGCTGCATCATGGTCGCCTCGAACACGGACTTGTCCAGCTTCATGGCGTTGATGCGGTCATACTGGTTCTTGATTTCCACTTCCAAACCGATACATTTGGTCTCCAGTTCTGCAATCTGGGCCGTGTTGTTCACATGCTGTATGTACAGTGTCAGCGAGAACGAAAGTACCACGACGATAATCTTGAAGTACTTCACTACAAATTCCTTGAATTGTTCCATATCATTATTCCATTAAAAGTGAGAATGCCTCCCTGATGGCCCTTATCAGAACCTCAGCCGCCGCGCTGTCCCGGAATCCGTAGATGACCAGCGCGACCATTATCACCAGATATATCCACCAGGCAATTTCTTCCCTGGTGACTTTATGTTTCCTTTTCACCATCTGTCATAGGGTTTTGGGGTACGATCACATTGAAGATGACATTGCCGTCACTGCCCTCGATGCGCAGGCGGTTCTCCTCCTTGTGCCTGATGGGGAAGATATCCATCAGCGCCTTGGCGGCATTGACCGACACGGCCCTGAGCGGCGCAGGGGAAAGCGGCACTCCGAAACGGTCGGTATAGTCCGAAGTGGCCGTCTCGTCCATGACGGCCTTGAGGGTCTCGGCCACCTGCAGCTTCACGGCCATCGTCTCCATCTCGAACCGTTCCGAGGAGAGCAGCGCCTTGATATGCGCCAGCACATGCGGTTTGTTCATCAGGTAATTGGCCGAAGCGTACGGATTCTTCACCGTATCCTCACCGAATACCTCCACAAAGCATTTTTTCGGCCGTCCGGCATACTCCAGCCCGCCGTTCACATAGAGGTTGCAGAATTGCAGCTCCTGCTCCGTGAGCGGTTTCTCTTCCGGCCTATCCTGCGTGTTCGCTATCTTGTCTGACATCGTTTCTTCCTTCCTTTTCTGAAAGAGTAGCGGGTTTGTGTCCCGGAGGTTTTACAAAACCCGCCTTTTCGTTGCATAACAATTGTTCCATTAATGCGTCATAGAATACCTGGGCCAACGCATCGGCACACGCCTCCGCGTCCGCCAGCGAGTTGATGAGCCGCAGGTTGAACTTGATTTCCAGGTCGTAGCCCGATATGAACGCCATCAGTTCGTTCCCGTCATAGCCCAGCGCCCCGTAGGTCATCCGGTCCGCCGTGCGGAATGTGATGGTCTCGGGAATCCGTTCCCGGTCAATGCCTGGGGCTTCCTTATTCGTGTCCATACTCATATCTTGAAATATTTACGGGTTTTCTCTTTCTTCTGCATGGCGGTTGCCGTCCCTTCCGTCTGGCGCAGACGGGAGGTATAGACCCCCAGGATGTCGAGCGTGGCCGTCACGTCGGCAGCCGCATCGTGGGCATCGTCCAGTTCCACGCCCAACCTTGAGGCTACCAGTTCCAGTTTGTACGAGGTGACCTCCGGATCGGCGGCAAAAGCCAGCCGCCCCAAGGCAAGCGTGTCGATGTAGTGCGGCTGGAAGTTGCCGTAATAGTCCCTGCTCCCGGAAAAGGTCTTTTCAAACTCGGCGGCCAGTCCGGCATAGTTCACCAGCTGTTGCAGGAATCCGATGTCGAAGGCGATGTTCTGTCCGACCAGCACGGGCTTGCACTGGTTGCCCTTCGAGAGGGTGGCGCGTTTGGCGAAGGCGATGACTTCTCCGGCCACCTTCTTCATGTCCATACCCTGCGTGCGCAGCATCTCCATGGTAATGGCGGAATAGTCCAATGCCGCCTGTTCGTACTTCATCGGGACATATTCCTGTCCTTTCGCCTGCTCATGGCGGGTACGCAACACCTTGCGCCGGGGAAGTCCCGCGTCCTGTTTCCCGTAGGGGGCGATATACGCCTGGTAGCGGTCGAATACCTGCCATGTGTCGAAACGGACGGCCTGCAGGGCGATCTGCGTGCAGGCGCATTCACGGCAGTCCAGCCCTCCGGTCTCGAAATCCAGCCCGATGCCTACATATATTTTCTGTTCAGTCTGTGGTGCCATATCTTCTCAGGATTGGATGAATAACAATGAGTTCTTATAGGTCTGCAATGTATTGCAGCCGTTGTAGTCGCTGTAACGGATGACGGCCGTGAGGATGACCACCCGGTCCTTAAGCGACTGGATCTCGGTGCGGTGCTCCATGTAATAGTCGTTCCAGCACACGCACTCCGCCAGGCGGTTGTTCTGGGAGAGTGTCAGCCTGGCGAAACGCTTCCGGCTTCCCGTCTCCCTGTCCTTGTAGGTATGCTCGGCTACATCCACCACCGTGGCGCAGACAGCCGCACGCCTGCCGTCATTCTCGTCCCGTGCCACCTCGTCCAGGGTCAGGTAGGAGGCTTTTCCCTTGACCTGCCCGCTGGCTTCCGAATTGTCGAAGATGCGGCGG
>ENA-OPCC01001072-OPCC01001072.1-human-gut-metagenome-genome-assembly--contig:-NODE-1072-length-12607-cov-2.507489_pt1 | contig 12607 bp, 10 predicted proteins | sample MGYA00241558_ERZ501467 | MGnify/ENA primary metagenome ERZ501467 (study PRJEB25962, sample SAMEA2042620) | human gut metagenome | biome: human gut; feature: human-associated habitat; material: faeces...
GAGAATCCTGTAAAGCAGGATTCTTTCTTGAAATCATATTATGCTCCTTTTTTCTTTATACAATCTTAATACAAGAGAACATATCCTTACACTATCTTTTTATCATAAAAGATATAATGATGATAAGATCAAAAAGTCATAAAATAATTTGAAAAAGAGGTAAGATCATATATGCCATGGAAGATTCATAAAAAAAGACATTTAACATCATTTCAGGTGATCATATTAGGGTTCGCAGGAGTGATCCTTTTTGGAGCATTGATCCTGATGCTGCCAATTTCATCAGCTCAAGCAATCATAACACCATTTCACAAAGCATTATTTACGTCAACTTCTGCAGTATGTGTGACAGGGCTTGCAGTTCTGGATACTGGAAGTTACTGGTCCGTTTTTGGACAGACAGTGATCATGTTCCTGATACAGATCGGAGGTCTGGGAGTTATAACAACAGCAACAGCCGTATTTATATTATCAGGAAGAAAAATATCGATTATGCAGCGAAGCACGATGCAAAATGCGATCTCTGCACCAAAAGTAGGAGGGATCGTTCGATTGATGAGTTTTATTTTAAAAGGAACTTTATTGATCGAATTGATCGGTGCGTTATTCATGATGCCTGTTTTCTGTCATGATTTTGGATTACGGGGAATCTGGATGTCGATCTTTCATTCTGTATCAGCCTTTTGTAATGCAGGATTTGATCTTCTTGGAACAAAATGGCATCCATTTGTATCATTGACATCATATGCGGTAAATCCAGTGATCAACATTGTGATCATGTTACTGATCATCATTGGTGGAATTGGATTTTTTACATGGGAAGACATTTATCTTCATAAATTTCATTTTAAGCATTACCATATGCAGAGTAAGGTTATTCTAACTACAACATTATGTCTGATCCTGTTACCAGCTGTTTTCTTTTTCTTTCAGGATTATGGAAATCTATCAGGGATTCACCGGTTGCTTGCATCATTGTTTCAAGCTGTGACACCGAGAACTGCAGGATTTAATACGACAGATCTTTCGATGCTGACAGGAGCATCAAAGGCAATGATGATTTTATTGATGTTGATCGGAGGTTCACCAAGTTCTACAGCAGGAGGTATGAAAACAACAACATTTGCTCTGTTACTTTTAAATGTACTGGCGACCTTTCAAAGTTGTGATGATGTGACAGCATTTGGAAGAAGAATCGATGTTGGTGTGATAAAAAATGCAGCAACGATCGCAATGATGTATTTTATCTTGTTTTTTGCAGGCGGAATGACGATCAGTGTGTATGAGGGACTGCCGCTTTCAAGCTGTCTGTTTGAAGCAGCATCTGCAGTTGGAACCGTAGGTTTGACATTAGGAATCACACCAAAACTTCATATTTTGTCACAGATCATTTTGATCATACTGATGTATCTGGGACGTGTTGGCGGTTTGACGCTGATCTATGCAGTATTTTCAGATAAAAATAAACGAAAAGCAAGACTACCACTTGATAAGATTATAGTGGGATAAAAGAAAGAGGGAATTGATGATGAAGAATATTTTATTGATCGGACTTGGACGTTTTGGAAAACATATAGCGATACAGTCAAGTCAGCTTGGACATGAGATCATGGCAGTTGATCTGGATGAGGAAAGAGTGAATGATGCACTTCCATATGTTACGAATGCACAGATCGGGGACAGTACGAATGAGGAATTTTTAAAATCTCTGGGGATTGCAAATTATGATATCTGTTTTGTTACGATCGGTGGAAATTTCCAAAATTCGTTGGAAACCACCTGTCTGTTAAAAGAACTTGGAGGCAAAATGGTTATTTCCAGAGCTGAACGAGATGTACAGGAAAAATTCCTCTTACGAAATGGAGCCGATAAGGTAGTCTATCCAGAAAAAATGGTGGCAAAATGGGCAACGATCCGTTATACCGATGATCATATTCTTGATTATATGGAAGTCGATGCCTCACATGCGATCTTTGAGGTAGAGGTTCCGAAGGAATGGATCGGAAAGACAGTGGGAAAACTTGATATTAGAAAAAAATATGATATTAACATTATGGCAGTAAAAGATGATGGAAAAGTAAGTATGGCGATATCTGCGGATACCTGTTTTAAGGAAGATGTTACATTATTGGTATTAGGAGAATATAAAGCGATCAAAAAGTGTTTTTGTATCTGATGTCATGAAAAAGAGGTGAGAGCTTATGTCAGATTTCATTTTAGCATTGGCGGTAATACTGATGTTTGCATTTGTGTTATTCTTTTTGAAAAAAGTAAATTATTTTCTTGGAGAAAATCGGAAAGTAATTGACAGGGAACAAGATGATGACGATGATTGATGTGTTTATGGATTATTATTGACGATCATGATATAATGCATCCGATAAGGAAAGGGGGCCAAGATGAGCACAGGAGAATTTGTAGAGCTGAACAAAGAAAACGAACACATTCTTGTTTGTCTTTCTTCTTCACCATCGAATGAAAAGATCATACGTACAGCAGCAAAAATGGCAAGAGATATGCGGGCACGTTTTACGGCATTGTATGTACAGACAGGAAAAAGAGAAAGAGAATCGGACAAAAGAAGACTGGAAGCTCATGTACAATTTGCAAAGGAATCTGGTGCGGAAATCGTAATGACACATGGGGAAAATGTTCCGGTACAGATCGCGGAATATGCACATTTATCGAATGTCACAAAAATCGTGATCGGACAAAGCAGTGCAAAGAGAAATCACTTTTTCAGCAAACAGACATTAACAGAGAAGTTGATCGAGGCTGTTCCTGATATTAATATCCACATTATTCCAGATGCGATGAACTTAGATAATTATCGAAAACCGCATGGAGCGGTTTATGTAGGAAAGCCTACGATGAAAGACAGTTTATTGACATTATTTATATTTGCAGTTTGTACGTTGATCGGTCTATTCATCCAGAAACTTCAATTTACAGATACAAACATCGTTACAATTTATATTTTGGGTGTTTTATTAACGTCAATCCTTACAGATGGATATTTATACAGCATTGGAGGTTCTGTCTTAAGTGTATTTTTGTTCTGCTTTTTCCTTACGGAACCAAGAATGTCATTTCAGACATATGCAGTTGGATATCCGGTAACTTTTGTGATCATGTTAATATCTTCTGTCATTACTGGAACACTTGCAGCAAAATTAAAAACACATGCAAGGCTTTCAGCACAATCTGCATTTCGTACACAGATTTTATTTGACACAGACCGGTTACTTCAAAAAGAAAAAAACGATACGGATATTTTAAGTATTACATGTACACAGCTTATCAAATTATTAGACCGCAGTATTGTAGCATATGTTGTGGAAGGCGATGAATTGTCAGCACCACATATATTTTCGAATAAAAAGAAAGAACAGACAGAAGATTTATTGACAAGCAGGGAGCAGGAGATCGCAAAATGGGTGTATAAAAACAAGCAGCGTGCTGGAGCAACGACCGAACGTTTTAAAGATGCACAGTGTCTATACCTTGCCATTTGTATTGAGGATAATGTGTATGGTGTGATCGCAATACCAGTTGACGAATATACATTAGATTCCTTCGAATATAGTATCTTACTTTCTGTGATCAATGAATGTGCACTTGCCATGGAAAATAAAAAGAATATCATGGAGAAAGAAAAAATCTCCGTTCTTGCCAAAAATGAACAGTTAAGAGCGGATCTGCTTCGTGCGATCTCACATGATCTAAGGACACCACTTTGTTCCATTTCTGGGAATGCAGACATGCTGTTAAATAGTGGAGAACGTCTTGATGATATAACAAAACATCAGATTTATACAGATATTTATGATGATTCAGAATGGCTGATCAATATCGTTGAAAATTTATTATCGATCACAAGATTAAATGATGGAAGACTAAAACTGAAATTTACAGATCAATTATTAGATGAGGTGATCGCGGAATCATTACGGCATATCAGCAGGAAACATGAAGAGTATCAGATCGTTACAGAATGCGATGAATTGATACTTGCACGTATGGATGTGCGGCTGATCCTGCAAGTGTTGATCAATCTGGTCGATAATGCAATTAAATATACACCGAAAGGATCTACAATCCGCATTTGTGCCATGAATGAAAATGGAAAAGCAAAGATTCAAGTAGAAGATAACGGCCCTGGGATCTGTGATGAAATGAAGCCGCATATATTTGAAATGTTTTATACAGGGAAAAATACGATCGCAGACAGCCATCGAAGTCTTGGTTTAGGTTTGGCACTTTGCCGTTCGATCATAGAGGTGCATAACGGGAAACTGGTGTTGGAGGACAATACACCACATGGTTGTATTTTTTCTTTTACACTGCCATTAAGTGAGGTTACATTAAATGAATAAAGCATTAATTTTAGTCGTGGAGGATGACCGGCCGATCCGTAATCTGATCGTGACAACATTAAAAACACATGATTATAAATATATTACAGCAGAAAATGGAAGTTCAGCTATTTTAGAAGCATCTTCTCATAAACCAGAGATCATTTTATTAGATCTTGGATTGCCTGATATGGAAGGTGTGGATGTGATCAAAAAAGTAAGAACATGGTCTAACGTACCAATTATCGTTATCAGTGCAAGAAGTGAAGATGTAGATAAAATAGAAGCACTGGATGCAGGAGCAGATGATTATATCACAAAACCATTTTCAGTTGATGAACTGCTTGCAAGGATCAGGGTTACACAGCGCCGATTAGCATTGATCCAGTCAGGCGAGGAACAAGAACAAGCAGTCTTTGTAAATGGAGAGTTAAAGATCGACTATACAGCAGGATCTACATATTTAAAAGATAAAGAATTGCATTTAACACCAATCGAATATAAATTATTATGTTTGCTGTCTCATAATGTTGGAAAAGTATTGACTCACACTTATATTACGCAACAGATCTGGGGCAGTTCACTGGAAAATGATGTTGCATCACTTAGAGTGTTTATGGCAACATTACGGAAGAAATTACAGCCAGATAAAGATGGCATGCAGTATATACAGACACATATAGGTATTGGATATCGGATGCTTAAGATATAGTAAATAAAGAGTGTCTGCATCATTAAGTGATGCAGACACTCTTTTAGATACCAATATATGAAAACACCCAAAAGAGGCAAAAAAGAGATTGATTTATTACCTACTATTTAAAAATGTGTTCTGAAGGAATTTTTACGCACAACCTCCGCATGCAGCACATGCAGAAGGAGTTGCAGCGCAGCCTCCCTGGGCGGTTTCTCTTAGTTCAGCTGGCAGTCGTTTACCAACGATATACATTGCGTTTAACATTTCGTCAAACGGGATGAGCTGATGGATTCCAGATAAAGAAATCTCAGCTGCGATGATCGCATTTGCAACACCTGCGGCATTACGGTTCTGGCATGGATATTCCACCAACCCGCCAACGGGGTCACAAACAAGACCTAACATATTCATTAAAACGGTAGAGGCAGCTCCAAGACATTGTTCTGGATTACCGCCAAGCAGTTCGACAGTGGCAGAAGCAGCCATCGAAGAAGCAACACCGACTTCCGCCTGACATCCGCCGACAGCACCTGCAACCGTTGCATTTCTCATAGCAAGATATCCGATCGCACTGGCATTAAACAGTGCCTGAATGATCTGTTCATCATCTAATTTATGAACTTCCTGAAGCCCAAGTAAAAGTCCAGGAACGATTCCGGCAGACCCTGCGGTTGGGGATGCTACGATCAACCCCATGGATGAATTCGTCTCAAGAGTCGCCATCGCATAAATCATACTTTTTTCTAACAGATCACCACAGATTCCAATACCAGAATGATACCGGGAAGCAATCTTCTTTGCCTCGCCACCGATCAGTCCACCCATGGAACGAACTGGTTCTTTGATCGGAGTAAAAGCAGCATTTTTCATGATCTCAAGAACTCTTGCCATTGCATTATGAACCGTATCAGCTTCTTTTTCCCCTTCTACGATCTCACGCTGTCTCATCACTTCGGAGATTGGAAGATCATGTTTTTTACATAAATCAAGCAATTCATTTGCGTTTTTAAAATCCATAATATTTCAGTCTCCTTTCTACAGCTGAATGATCATAACATCTGAGACATTTGGGCTTTTCCTAATCTCCTCTGCGATGTTTTCAGGAAGAAGACCATCGGATTCAACGATAGAATAAGCTGTATTTCCTTTAGATTCTCTGAAAAGACGCATAAAAGCGATATTAACATCCTGATCACTCAGACATTTTGTGATATAAGTAACAACGCCAGGTTTATCTTTCTGGATCACGATCAAGGTACTGTATTCCCCAGTAAAATCAACTTCTACATCATTGATACGGCAAATTCTGGCTTTCCCGCCGCCTAAAGATTCCCCACGGATCAAGATGTGATCTCCGTTTTCATTTGTCATTAAGATATCCACTGTATTTGGATGGATATCAGTTTCTATTTCATTTGGTACAAAAGAGAAATCAAGTCCAATGTCTTTTGCAATCTCGAAAGAATCACGGATTCTCATATCGTCGGTTCCAAATCCCATGATCCCACCTAATAAGGCACGATCCGTTCCGTGTCCATGATAGGTTTTTGCAAAAGATCCATAGAGTGTAAACTGAACTTTTTTCAGTGTACTATTTAACATTTTTCTTGCGAGAAATGCAATCCTTGCAGCCCCAGCTGTGTGGGAGCTTGAAGGGCCGATCATATTTGGTCCCATAACATCAAATGCACTGATAAAAGACATAAATTAAGCCTCCACTGTATCTTCTTTTAAAATAAATTTCTTGTAAATAGAATCTACGACGATTCCAATCGCATTATCTCCGGAAATGTTACATGCAGTTCCGAAAGAATCCTGTGTGATATAAAGTGCAACCATTAAAGCACAGATTGGTCCGTTTGTATCTCCTGCTGTTGTACCAAATACCATGTAAAGGAAAGGCAATGCAGTCATGATAGATCCACCTGGAGCTCCAGGAGAAGCGACCATTGCAACACCAAGTGTCATAATAAATGGAATAACAGTTGCAAGGCTGATCGGTAACTGATTCATCAAACATACAGCAGTTGCACATGCTGTGATCGTGATTATAGAACCTGCCATGTGGATATTGGCACAAAGAGGCACTACAAAGTTACGGATCTGAGCACTGACACCGTCATTTTTTGCACATTCCAGATTGACAGGAATTGTAGCAGCAGAAGACTGAGTTCCTAAAGCTGTAGTATAACCAGGAACCTGATTTTTAATAAGAGAGAAAGGATTCTTTTTGCTGACAGAACCTGCAATTATAAACTGGATTGTGATACATACAAAGTGCATGATGATCACTACAAGGAATACTTTCCATAAGATTCCAAGGATTGCAAATGTTTTTCCTGATTTCGTCATATCAGTAAATGTACCGCAGATATATAATGGCAATAAAGGAATGATCGTTTTGTGCAGTACTTTATCGATGATCGTTGAGAAATCGCTCATTCCGTTGTAAAGGCTGTTTCCAATCTCTTTACCTTTCATTGTGGATAAGCATAATCCTAAAATGAAAGCAAGAACAACAGCAGATAATGTATCAAACAGCGGTGTGATCGTCAGTGAAAAATAAGGTTTCAGTGACGCATCAGCAGTCGCAGCAATCTGATCTAATGCCCCAGAAGTCATAAAGTGTGGGAACAGATTGGATGATACAAGGTAAGAAGCTGTACCAGCAAGTAAAGTTGAACCATAAGCAAGAGCAACGGTAATTAAAAGCAGCTGTCCAGCACCCTGTGACAGATCAGCGATTCCCATGGTTACATAAGCAAGGATCATCAGTGGAATGATGAATTTTAAGTAGGTACTGAAGAATCCAGACAGTGTTACAACAAAGCGGCAGAATCCAGTTGGAAGGAACTGTCCAAACAGGATACCAATAATGATGGCAATAATGAGTTTTGGTACCAGACCAAGTTTAAATTTTTTCTTTTCCATTTTTAATTACTCCTCTAAAAGCATAATCACATATCATCGTAGTTTGTTTAATGTGCACAAAAAATGTTTGACGTCTTTATGTTTGTATTGTATCATCCACGTATAGATGAATCAAATTCATAGATTTAATGATAACATTGAAAATTATTCATAATAGTACAAAGGAGAAAAAATGGAATTCCGTCAAATACAGACATTTATGCAGATAGCACAAGTGAAGAATTTCTCAAAAACCGCAGAATTACTAGGTTATTCGCAATCTGCCGTGACAGTACAGATCCGTCAATTAGAGACAGAATTGGGAGTGCGGTTATTTGACCGTACAGGAAAAAAAGTGATACTCACACCGAAAGGAAAAGAATTTTTAATACATGCAAATAAGATCATTGATGAAATGCACAAGGCAAAAGATGCAATGAATGATACTGCAGAGTTAAAAAATCCATTACATATCGGAACGATTGAATCACTCTGCACTGTCAAATTGCAGGAAATCGTACAGCGGTTTCGGAAAGAACATCCACAGGTTAGAATTCAGATCACGATTGGTTCTCCAGAACGCCTGATCCAGAAGATGGAACACAATGAACTCGATGTCATTTATATTCTGGACACACCAAGATGGAATAAAAACTGGGTGAAAGTCATGGAAAAAGCGGAGCCTGTGATCTTTGTGTCTGCACCAAATTATAAGTTAGCAGGGAAAAAGAATATAGGGGTTGAGGAAATCTTAAATGCACCGTTTTATCTAACAGAACGAAATGCAAACTACAGACAGGCATTAGAACAGGAATTAGCTCTGCATAAACAGACATTATCGCCAGTACTTGAATGCAGTGATACCGCGTTTATCAAGAAGATGCTAAAGACAGGAAAAGGGCTTTCTTATCTTCCATTATTTGTTGTAGAAAAGGATATTGAAGAAGGAAAGATCGCAAAATTAGATGTGAAAGATATTGATATTACAATGTATCGACAAGTGTTTTATCATGCAAATAAATATATGACAAAAGAGATGGAGAAATTTATAGAGTACTGTCAGATGTAAAGAGCAGAAATATAGGATGAAATGCTGGTGTAATGTGATAAGAGAGTGATATAATAATAGATAACATTTAAAAATCTTAAAAATCGGAGGATTTAAAGTGAAGGAATATTTTATCAGTGAGATAGACATAGAGAAGTTATATCATCTGTCTGATATAAAAATAAAATTAGATTCAAATAAACGCCAGCATTTACTTTTGACTGGGAAGAATGGTTCAGGAAAAACATCATTGTTGTTGGAGATAGAAAAATTTTTGAGAGCGATTAATGATGAAAAACTATCACAAGTATTTGATCAATATCCTACGTGGATAAATGAAGCTAAAAAGAAAGTATTATCTGCATCTAGTGATAGCGAAAAATATGCGGCAGATAAGGATCTTAAACAATGTTTAGGATTTTTAAAAAAATATAGTGATGGAGTTCAAATAAACTTAAATCAGTATGAAGGACTTGAAATGATGTATCATAATGGAAAGTTTATAACAGCTTATTTTCCGTCTGAAAGAAAAGCACAATTTATGCGTCCTAATGGAGTAGAAAATATTACATTGGAAAATACGTATGGAATTGATGAATCTGCGGGTGATATTTTATTGAAATACATGGTACATCTAAAAACTCAGCAAGCATATGCAAGAAACGAAGGTGATCAAACGACAGCAAATCAAATTCAGAAATGGTTTGATCGATTTGATTCAGCACTGCAGATTTTACTAGATGAAGAATCAATCCATATAGAATATGATTATAAAAAATACGATTTTAAAATCCGACAAAATGGACGAGAACCATTCAGTTTTAATGAATTATCAGACGGATATTCATCCGTGATTTACATTGTTTCTGATTTAATTTTAAGAATGGATAAAAATTGGCTGTTAGAAGACAAAATCAGTGAATATGACTATCAGGGAATCGTGCTGATTGATGAATTGGAAACGCATTTGCACATTGAATTACAGAAAAAAATCTTCCCATTTTTAACAAAATTTTTTCCTAAAATTCAATTTATTGTGACAACACATTCTCCATATATTTTAAATTCAATCTCAAATGCAAAGGCATATGATCTTGAACGACAGGTAGAGTTAGATAATTTATCAGGATTTTCGTCTGATGATCTTGCAGAGGGATATTTTGAGGCAGATGCTTATTCAGATGAATTAAAAAACAGCCTGAATCGATATGAAGAACTTTGTCTTAGAAATGATTTGACAGAAGATGAACGTGCCGAACGAGCGGAAATAAGAATAAAGTTTAAGAATATATCTACAGAACTTTCAGGGGTTGCCAAGGAAAGATTTGAGGATATTGAACGGAGAAGAAAAGCCAATGATTAAAATTGAAAGAAAGGAAACAGAGAAAACAAAACAGGCGATTGCAGATTTGCAAAAAGCCAGTGAAAATGAAAGTTCCTATAATATTGAAAGTGTAAATCAGGCATTAAAAGAAATATTTCATGGAAAATGTTATATTTGCGAAAATAAAGCAGTAACTTCTTATCAGATTGAACATCTGGTTCCACACCGTGGAGATAAAACTTTAAAATATGATTGGAAAAACTTATTTTGGAGCTGTGCACACTGTAATAATATCAAATCAGATAAGTATGAACCAATTCTAGATTGTACAAAAGAACCAGTAGAAAAAATGATAGCATTTCGTAAAAGGGGTTATTTTGGAACGGATGAAAAATTAGAATTTACATCCGTTGGGGAAGAACGAGAAGATGTAAAGAATACAATTGCTTTATTAGAAGCTGCATACTATGGAACAACACCTCAAAAGAAGATAGAAGCACAGATCATAAGAAAAACATTACGACAAAATCTTTCAAATTTTAAAGAGTATGTTAGAGAATACCAGGAGACAGAAGACAAGGAAGAGAAAGAAGATATTGGATATCTTCTGAAAAAAGAGCTTAGAGACAGTGCGGCGTTTGCTGCATTTAAAAGATGGCTGATTTGGGATAATGAAATGTTTTCTGAGATAGAACAATTTATTCCCGAAAATTGAGAGCAATTTAATTTTGGGGATACAATAAAGAAAGGCATACAAACATAATAATCAATGTTTGTGTGCCTTTCTTTGCATCTTAAATCTTCATCTGTCTTTCCAAGAATCTTATCACGCTGTTTTCCAAATGCCTTTGTGATGATACCAACAACAGTACCAGCCAAAACAGCAGCAATGATCGTACCGATACCAACACTTCCAAGGTTATGTAAAACAGCAAGACAAGTAACCGCTGATACAAGAACCATCGTACAGTCAAATCCAATAACATAGAAAAATGATTGTCAAATGCGAAAATATTATGGCTTAAAAAATTTTCAAAAAAATTAGCACTCAACACTTGACAGTGCTAATAATAGGTGTTATAGTACAACTAGAGCAAGAGGGAAGGGCTTAAGAGAGAAGCCAAAGAACCAAAGGCTCCATAAGATACAACAAGTTATATTGAGAACTTCTCAATATGCTTCACATAAAAGGCAAGTGTCAGGAATTACCCTGACACGCCCAAACATTATTATAAAGAAAAAGGAGAGATGACTTATGATGATGATGCCTAGTATTTTTGGAGGAAACTTATTTAACGACGACTGGATGGATTTTTCTTTCCCAGATATTGATAAAGAACTGTATGGTAAACACGCAAAGAACTTAATGAAGACTGATGTGAAGGAAAAAGACGGAAACTACGAAGTAGCGATCGACCTTCCAGGATTTAAGAAAGATGAGATAACAGCTGAACTGAAAGACGGATATTTAACGATCAGTGCAGCGAAAGGATTAGATAAAGACGAGAAAGATAAAGAAGGTAAATATATCCGTCGTGAACGTTACGCAGGAAACATGAGCAGAAGCTTCTATGTTGGCAAAGATATCACAGAGAAAGATATCCACGGTAAATACGAGAATGGTATTCTGATGCTGGATATTCCGAAGAAAGCTCCGGAGAAGAAAGTAGAAGAAAAGAAATTCGTTACGATTGAAGGATAAAAGAACTTTCCCCGGGATGATCAGATTCCCGGGGAATCTTTCTATCTATTTGAGAATGAAAGGAAAAGAAGGTGAAACGAAATGGCAGCAAAACGTGATTTATATGAAGTTCTTGGAATCAGTAAAACTGCAGATGAAAAAACGATCAAGAAAGCATATCGGAAACTGGCAAAGAAATATCATCCAGATATGAATCCTGGAGATAAAACAGCAGAACAGAAATTCAAAGAAGCGACCGATGCTTATAATATATTAAGTGATCCAGAGAAGAGAAAATTATATGATCAATATGGTCATGCTGCCTTTGACGGAACCGGAGCAGAATCTGAGTTCTATAAGAATTACCAAAACTATGGTGGTGCTCATGGAGGATATCAGGAATTCCACTTTGAAGGTGGAGATGGCGATGATATTTTTGGTGACATCTTTGGAAGTATGTTCGGTGGCGGAAGAAACAACAAAGGATTCCATCGAAGCAGTTTCCATCAAGGAGGTTTTGGCTCTTCTGATGGATTTGGAGGTGGTGGATTCGGAAGTGGATCCTTCAGACAGAAAGGTTCCGACGCACACG
>ENA-OPCC01001073-OPCC01001073.1-human-gut-metagenome-genome-assembly--contig:-NODE-1073-length-12607-cov-2.172960_pt1 | contig 12607 bp, 5 predicted proteins | sample MGYA00241558_ERZ501467 | MGnify/ENA primary metagenome ERZ501467 (study PRJEB25962, sample SAMEA2042620) | human gut metagenome | biome: human gut; feature: human-associated habitat; material: faeces...
CCTCCTTTGAGCCTGAGAGCGTTATGGGCAGGATGATGCACAGGGCGATCACGACCAGCAGTCCGCCGCCGAAACGCTGGACATCATGGAGGAATATTGTGCCCGCTGCCGGAAACAGTACGGCCGCAGTGTTGTTTACCCCAGCGATGAATGGTATCTGCTGGCGGGGAGGGAAGTTCCCCCTGCTGAATTCTATGACAACTATGACCAGCTGGAAGACGGCGTTGGCATGTGGCGGATGTATCATGATTCCTTCTGGGATGAACTGCAGTTCCCACGCAGCAATGTGGAACCGCGCAGCATTGATGTTGTGACCGGAACCCTTGCCGCGCCGCTTATCCGCGAAATGGCAGAAGCCACCCATGCCAAATACCCGCAGATCTCCGTTACCGTACATGTTTGTTTTATAGAATAACTGTATTTCTTTTCTTTTTAAAGAATAAGTATAAATGCCTTTGGCTGCGGAGAGAAAAAGCTGATCTTCGTTTTGGATAATGGAGTTAATGATACGAAGATCGGACGTTTCGTCTTGTCCGATTTCTGCTTTAAACATATTTATAGATGGATTATATGTGTATAATCCTTTACCGTAGGTTCCAATATACAATAATTCTGATTTTGGATCATATAAGACAGATTTTAGGTTTGTGTGAGGCTGAAAGAATGGAGGTTCAGGAGAACTAAAACGAGTGATTATTTCTTCCTTAGGATTAAGCATGTTGAGTCCGCCACCTTCTGTACATATCCATATGTTTCCTTGGCCATCTTCTGTCATACAACCGATTACCGGGTGAGAGAGGGTGTTGGGGTGATCGGATGCATTGTAATAATTGAATGGGTTTTGATCGATAGATGTATAGTTAACGCCACCGAAATAGGAACCGATCCATAAGATGCCGTTTTTGTCAACAAATACAGAGTGAATCGAAGAGTCTGTAATACTTCCCGGTTTGTTTTCTCTCGTATAGAGGGTAAACTTGTCGCTTTGCAAATTATATTGATAAAGCCCGGTGAATGTTCCGAACCAAATGTTACCATATTTGTCTTCAGTGATTTTTCGGACTCTGTTATCATGCAATCCTTTGGATAGTGAGTTGGAGGTATTATATGTCAATACTGTACCGTCCGGTCGTATGCGGAATAATCCGTCATTGGGGCTTCCTACCCAAATATCACCGTTGTTTGAAAGGAACATGCTTGCCATACTTATTTTGCTGATAATATGCTTGAAGTGTTTGTTGTCTTCTGTATAGAAGATTCCGCCATAGTAAGAAAACCATTTCCGGCCTTTGTTGTCGATCACAAGAGATCGGGTATTAGCGGTTGGGAGTTTTTCTATTTGAGGAATCAGTTCTTCTTTATTTTCGTCCCATCGGTAAAGTGTATGATCAACAACCACCCATATAGTGTCTTGCCGGCTGTATAACGGCAAACTACCTCTGTCTTGAATGGACTGAAAAGTTCTTTTGTGTATGTTGTGCTTAATAAGCGCTTCGGATGTTTGGAAGAAGATGTCGCCTTTTGCATTGCATACGATATTACTTACAATACTTCCCTTGAAAGAGGAACTGCTGTTTGTATCGGGTCCCGGTTTGTAAGATGTAATGGTGTTACCGTCATAAACGCTGATACCTTCTGCTGTCCCGAACCATATTCTTCCTAATGAGTCTTGGGTGATGGTAAGTACGGATGGATGTGCCAAGCCGTCTTTGGTATTTAGCTTATCGAAATGTATGGCTTGTATTTGTAGAGGAACAAATAAGATTAAAGAAATCGCAAGGATATATATTCTCATCTTTTTTGAGCGTATTTAGTTTTCTGGTTTTTATGAAACGTGTCGCAAGTTTATGAAGAAAATATAGAATATGCAAGAGAGTAAATATATGATTCATATAAAATTTTAGGTATACTTTATTATGATCTGTTAGTATGTGTCGCTTTTTATTTAAAATAATTCTCAAAATAAACTGATAAATACTTTTAAAGGGAAAATTTGAATAGGAACCAATAGAGGGAATAATATTGGATAAAATTTCAGTAGCCTCTTCATTTTATGGACTTTTGAACAATAGTGTAATTAGTTTGTATGCAAAGTACATAGAAATTTTCTTTTTTTTCTGTTATTTGCGGCTTATTGTGTGAGTTGATATTTTTTTGATTATGTGTTACGAATTTTTATAAGATGTTTTTAATAAAGATATGGAAATGAAAAAAAAGGGATTTTTGATTTTATCGTTTTTGGTACTTAGTTTGACAGGCTATGGACAAGAAATAGAAAAACAAGGTGCTATTGATAATTGCCGTCGTTACTATAATGAAGGCTTGAGAGTAAATGATAAAGGAAAGAGAGAAGCGATAAAGAAACTCCGTGCTGATTTTGCAACACATCCTTACCGTTATCACCAATTAGGAAAGTCTCTTACTGCAGAACAGTGTTTGGATATGATTGATACGAATGGAACTTTTGGAGATCTAAAGAAAAAGGAACAGGAATATTTGCAGAAAAATGAAACTCAAAGACCTTTAAAGAGAGGCGCAGAATATTCCTGCCGATGTAGTAAGTACAGCCTTGAGCCGTCTTTGGATAATCGGTGATGCCTATCGTAGAGGAGATTTATCCGTTGAAATGGCTACTTCGGATAAGATATGGAAATCAATCATCCATTATACCGGTTTGGAAGCGGGACGGCCCAATGAAACAACCCGTTTTCTGGATTCTTGTTTCGGTACTCCTACCATGGCAGCCAATATTTATTTTTGTTATCTTAATGAGATGGATAAAGCGGAAGCCGGAAAAGCCGGACGCCTAGTAACTGAAGCTTGTGAGATGTTAAAAACAGTGGGCTTGCAAGCTTGGACACAACCTTATAGAAAAGATGAGACGGATAAGAATGTCGTGTCTGCAGAGCGCTTTCGTAACCATGTATGGTGGGTTGGAGGTAATGGATTGGGATACCGTGCACTTTTGCCGGTAGCGGCCATGTTCAGTTCTATACCGATGGTTGACGTAGTGACTGAGGTTTGTTTAGGCGCTATCAGCGTTACTTCACAAAATACGTATTATGACGCATTTTGGAGAGAAGGGTTTACTGCTGATGGTGCAGGATGGGGGCATGGAACTCAGTGCCTTATCTGGGGATATCCTATCCACGGGACAGCTGCTGCCTTAGGTATTTTGAATACTCTTAGGGGAACCCTGTGGGAGAAAAAATTGAAACCGGAAAATACGGCTGCACTGATGAACTTTTTTAGGGGAGGTAATTGGTATTATTATAAAGGACATCGTTTGCCCTGTTTAGATCGATATTCTGCGGTTTATGATCCGAAAAGTGTGTCTATACCTTATTCCGGGTTGTTGAATAACGTTATAACCTATTGGAAAGACTCGTTTTCTCCTGAAGAACAACAGGAACTGTTACAGTTGAAACAGGAGGTGGAGCGGAATGATATCAGGATGGGAAACTATTGTTCTGGTATGTATCAGGGTACAAGATGGTTCTTTAATAACGACGATTTGATAAAAAAAACACCGGATTACCATATCATGGTAAATATGGCTTCTATTCGTTGTGATGGTCTGGAGAGTGCTCCTGCTTTTGCCGATTGCTATAACTTCTATACAACAGACGGATTAACATTATTCCAACGTTCCGGTGATGAGTATTTTAGAATTATGGGTGGTTGGGATGTAACAGGATATCCCGGAGTGACGGCTCGTGAAGGAATGGAAAAGTTGAATCCGGCCGAGAATTGGCGTGGATATTGCAGTAAACATAATTTTGCCGCCGGAGCTACAAGTGGTGGAGAGTATGCAGTGGGGGGATATATTTTTGAGAAAATGAATGCCTCAGACAAGGACGGAGTGAATGACCGGGGGAATAGAGAAATCGAAAATTCTATCTTGTATGACTTCAAGGCTTACAAAGGATATTTTGTGTTTGGAGATTATTTTTTGGCCCTCGGAGCGGGAGTGACCAATGATAAACCGGAATTGGAGGGGAATATACGGACGACCATTGACCAGACCAGTCATCTGTCGGAAGTTTATCTTCTTGAGAATGGGATAAAGAAAAAACTTGGTAAAGGGAATAATCCTTTGAATGGGAATACGTGGGTCATACAGGAAGGGCAGTTTGCCTACCGTATTTTGCCCGAGTTTACGCAAAAAGCATTTGTTACTTGTGAAAGTATAAAAGCCAGATGGGAACAGATGAATAATAACAATGAGAAAAAGAAAGGGCTTCCGAAGCGGATAGATGTATTGCATGCATGGGCTGATCACGGACAGACTCCGGTGAATGATACTTATGGATATGTTGTTTATGCCGGTAAAGGACAACCGGAAGACAAACTTCCTTTCCGTGTATTACGGAACGATACATTGGTACAGGCGGCATGTTCTGTTGATGGGAAGATTATTGAAAGTGTGTTTTATCCGGGACATCGGGGACTGAAAGCTGATAATGTGTCTTTGACCGTTTCTGCGCCTTGTGCGGTATTGATAAAGGAAGAATCGGATAGCTTTATTATCACAGTGACCGATGCTTGTATGAATCCTGCCTTGAATGAAATTACGTTGTCTTTTAACGGGCGCATTATTAATGTTCCTGTTCCTCAGGGTGAGCTCGGAGGTAAACCTTCAACGGTAATATGTAGTAAATAGAGTAGAAATATGCTGTTAGGATTAAATGCTCGGCAGTGAATTATTGTATAAACAAATAAAAATCAAAACAATTTCTAAAATGTGGCAGATTATGAAAATAATCAATAAATATATTCAAGTGCTTATCTTTTTCTTATGGGGAATGTCATTTCTGGCTTCGGCACAGATTCTCAAACACGAGAGACTGTTTTCTTTTGAAGAACAGACTGTGTCTGATAGTATTGAAAGCCGGCAATCCACTTTTTCTATTTCTACTAAACACAGTAAAGACGGAAAGCAGTCATTACGTTGGGAGTTTGATCCCAATGGAAGTTTATCTTTCAAAAAAAATCTCTGTTTTGAGAAAAAAGATCCCAAGGGAGAGGATTTATATTTATCTACTTTTATTGTATGGGTGTATAATGAACATGCGGCAGATAAGACTGTCCGGTTTGAGTTCCTGAAAGATGGGAAGGTCTGCACTTCTTTCCCTTTTTATATTAATTTTACCGGATGGAGAGCTGCTTGGGTAGCTTATGAGCGCGATATGCAAGGCACACCAGAAGAGGGTATGAACGAAATCCGGATAACAGCCCCTGATATGAAAGGCGAACTATATATTGACCATTTGATAACTGCTGCAAAAGTCGATCCTCGTCATCAGACACCGGATGTACAAGTCCCTTTTGTCAACGAAAAAACCACGAATCATTGGATGGTTCTGTATAATAAATCAAAATTACGGCCGGATATTGCACTCCGTCCCGTTACGGCAACAGATAGAGAAGATTTTAAGGAGATTGAAAGCCGTTTTCGAAAGATGATATATGAACCTCAGAATTTATCGGAACAAGAGATAACAGCTATCCGGAAAAAGTACCGGGAGTATGGAATTGAATATGCAGACGGATGTATTCATGGAGTACCTTTGTTTTTTAATGCTATTCAGGCTTTCGAAAGACTGTTTGGTTTAACAGGGAAAGATACTTCTCGGCAGGCAGCTAAATTGGGTGTTGCGATAAAAGATTATTTTAATTGGATGAAACGGGTTGCGGTTGCTTATAATAATGCTTCTGACAGTTTGGTTAAAACTGAAATGAAAGATAAATTCCTGGCAATGTATGATCATGCTATAGACCAGGGAATAAACGATGGCAGTTGTTGGGGGAATATTCATCATTACGGGTATTCAATGCGGAATTTGTATATTGCATGTTTCCTGATGAAGGAGGTGCTGCATGAGAGTCAACGTTTGGATGAAGCTATGAAAATGCTTCAATGGTATGCCATTACGAATGATGTATTCCCTAAACCGGTAAGCAATGGTATCAATATCGATGTGTTGAACACACAGATTACCGGCCGTCTGGCAAGCATATTGATTATGAATGATACTCCTGAAAAGGTTCAATATCTACTGTCTTTTTCACGTTGGATGGATTACGCTTGTCGGCCGTCAAATGGATTATCCGGTGGTTTCAAGATAGATGGGAGCGCTTTCCATCACTGCAATAATTATCCGGCCTATGCCACAGGCGGGTTGACCGGAGCTACCGGTATGATTTATCTGCTAAGTCGTACAGGATTCGCTGTTTCCGAACTGGCCCACCGGACTGTTAAAGAAGTGCTTCTTACCATGCGTTTCTACTGTAACAAACGTAGTTTCCCTCTTTCCATGTCCGGGCGCCATCCGAACGGGAAAGGGGAATTGATTCCCGAACATTATGCTATTATGGCTCTTGCGGGTTCTCCCGACCGTAAACAGGAAATAGATGCCGATATGGCCAGGGCTTATTTACGTCTGACGGAAAAGCCTTATGAATGTAATAAACAGGAAAAACTGTTTACGAACTTATTATCTGCCAAAGGATTTACTCCGGAATCGGATCCCGAAGGCAACAAAGCCATGGGATATGCTTGCGTATCGGTACAACGTCGGGAAAATTGGTCGGCAGTAGCCCGCGGACATTCCCGTTATTTATGGGCGGCCGAACAATATTTGGGAGCCAATCTTTTCGGGCGTTACTTAGGGCATGGTAGCCTGCAAATCATGACAGCTCCCCAAGGAGAAGAAGTGTCCTCTACCAGTGGAGGTTGGCAGGAAGAAGGTTTTGACTGGGGACGTATTCCCGGAACTACAGCGATTCATCTTCCTGTAGACCAATTGAAAGCCAATGTTCTCAATGTAGATGTATTCTCAGGGTATGAAGAAATGCTGTACTCGGATGAGGCTTTTGCCGGTGGTCTGTCACAAGAAAGGATGAACGGAAATTTCGGAATGAAACTTCACGAACATGACAAGTACAACGGCTCCCATCGTGCCCGTAAATCTTACCATTTCTTCGATGGTACCATCGTGTGCCTCGGTTCGGACATCGAAAATACCAACAACGACTATCCAACGGAAACCACTGTCTTCCAGCTTGCCGTGAAGAATGATGCCGACCGTAATTTCTGGAAAACTTATGAAAGAAATGAGAAGTATTGGATAGACCCTTTCGGGACAGGTTATTATACGCCCGTAGCCACCAAATTCGAGAAGAATTTCCCGCAATATTCCCGTATGCAGAATACCGGTAAGGAAACCTCTGGTGACTGGGTTGCATTGACGGTAGACCATGGCAAAGCCCCTAAGGGAGCATCCTATGAATATGCCATCCTTCCTCAAACCGACCGTTCTGTCATGAAGGCATTTGCCAAAAAGCCTTCCTATAAGGTACTTCAAAAAGACCGTAATGCCCATATCGTACGTGATCTGAAGAGTAATACCACCTCCTATGTGCTGTTTGAAACTCCGGATGTACTTCCGAAAGGCCTTGTACAAGAGGTGGATACTTCCTGTCTCGTTATGTTACGTGAAAATAAAGAAGAAGCGATACTCACCGTATCTCAACCGGATTTGGCACTGTATCGCGGCCCTTCGGACGATATATACGATGAACAGGGAAAACGCATCGAACGTAGTGTTTACTCCCGTCCTTGGATAGGAAATCCAAGCCAAGTCATACCGGTACATATCGAATTGAAAGGTAAATGGGAACCGGACGAAACTCCTTATTGCAAAGTACTATCCTCGGATAACAAAAAAACTGTATTGAAATTCATTTGTACGGATGCAGCAAGTCTGGAAATAAAACTTCACAAGAAATAAAATCTAACAGGATAAAAACATGAAAAGTAAAATTTTGTTTATCATATGTCTTTTAATAGGAACCACCCTATACGCCCAGACTTTGCAGGAAATACAGCAAAAAAAAGCAGAATCACAAAACCCGTTGTTTCATAAACTCGGAAAAGCCTATAAAACACCAGCCTTCGAATGTGAAGGCTGGTGGGTATGGGGAAGTTCTGTCATCAAAGGAGAAGACGGTAAATACCACATGTTCGTATCCCGTTTCCCAAAATCCCTTCCTTTCCATCCGGGATGGATGGTCGCCTCGGAAATCGTACATGCCACCAGCAATGTTCCGCAAGGGCCTTATCAATTATCGGATATCGCATTAAAAGAAAGAAGTGCCCAATATTGGGACGGACGTTCAACTCACAATCCCCGGATCTTAAAAAGTGGAGACACTTATTACCTGATCTATATGGGATCTACCCATCCCTTTGACACTCCTACGGCCGAACAGCTTTCATTGGAAAGTCCGTGGTGTATCGTTGCCCGCAGTAACAAAAGAATAGGTATCGCCAAATCCAAATCGTTATACGGTCCCTGGATACGTCTGGATGAACCCATATTGAAGACTAAGCCCAACACCTTTTATAGTTTTCTGACATCGAACCCCTCTCCTATTATAGAAGAAGACGGATCGGTTACAATGATATTTAAAGGAAGGGAGTATATCGGTAATGACAAGTATTCCGATATGGCATTAGGAATCGCTAAAGCAAAGTACATAGAAGGGCCTTATGAAGTGCAGAATAACAATCAGCCCATCTTTCAAATAAACGGCCAGGGAGAAGCCGAAGATCCGTTCTTATGGAAAGATAAAAACGGATACCACATCATTTTCAAAGACCACGTAGGGAAATATACGATTGAATCCAAAGCCGGAGCCATGGCACACTCCAAAGATGCTATTCACTGGACTATAGACAAGGACGCACAGGCCTATTCTAAAACCGTGGAATGGGAAGATGGCACAGTTACGACTCAAGGACAATTAGAACGCCCGTTTATCTTATTTGAGAATGGTAAACCTGCCTATATATTTTTCGCGACAATGGACGGTCCCGGAGGGTTTGATAATGCAACGCGATCATGGAACATGGTAATTCCGATCATAAATAAATAACATCACAATGAAAAGAAAAACATTCTTTATTCTCTTTTTAATGGTAATATGCTATACTGCATATTCCCAGGAAAGATTCTCGGCCGCCGGTTTTTTTTCCACCAGTAATTCCGAACGGAATATTCTTGATTTCAATTCCGGCTGGAGATTTCACCGAGGTTCTCAAGCAGATGCTTCTTTAAAAAACTTCAATGACCAAACATGGGAAATTGTAAATCTACCGCACACAGTAGAACTTATGCCATCCGAAGCCAGTGGCTCACGTAACTATCAAGGCCCTGCTTGGTATCGTAAACACTTTACTATTGATACCAAATATCAAGGTAAACGTCTTTCTCTCTATTTCGAAGCTATCATGGGAAAAAGCAGCTTCTATGTAAACGGATTAAAAGTAAAAGAACATTTTGGCGGTTTCCTTCCCATTGTAATAGATTTGACCGAAGCAGGTGTAAAGGCAGGCGATGATGTAGTAATAGCTGTATGTGCAGATAATAGCGATGACCCGTCTTTCCCTCCCGGACGTAAACAGTATACCATGGACTTTGCCGTTTTTGGAGGAATTTATCGTGATTGCTATTTCATCAGTACCAATGACATTCATATCACTGATGCAAACGCTGCCGGACAAACAGCAAGCGGAGGTGTATTTGTCAGTTACGAAGACGTGTCCGAACAAAAAGCAAAAATCAATGTCAAAACCCACATAGCCAATGAAAGCCCCACAGGAGAAAAAATAAGAATCGAGACCATCCTCCTTGATGCCAATGGAAAGAAAATCGCTTCAAATAAAACCAATTTGCGATTGGCCTCAGGGACTTCCGGTGATGTGGTACAACAATTATCAGTCAAAAAACCTGCCCTCTGGCATCCGGACAGTCCCAATTTGCACCAACTTAAAACAGTGGTATATTGCAATGGTAAAGTATGCGATGAAGTCATCTCGCGTATTGGAATCCGATCTATCGAATTTCGCGGAGCAGACGGATTGTATATCAATGGAAGGCCGTTTGAAGACAAGCTAATGGGGGTAAACCGCCATCAGGATTATGCCTACATCGGTAATGCCGTACCCAACAACCTACATTGGTTAGATGTAAAAAAACTACGTGATGCCGGATGCCGGATTATACGTTCAGCACACTATCCGCAAGATCCTGCTTTTATGGATGCTTGCGACGAGTTAGGAATGTTCATCATCGTAGCAACTCCGGGATGGCAATACTGGAATCCTGATCCGATTTTTGAAAAAAGAATTATTTCCGATATACGCAACATGGTACGTCGTGACCGTAATCATCCTTCTGTTATCATGTGGGAACCCATCCTGAACGAAACATCTTTTCCTGAATCATTCGCCCTAAACGCTTATAATGCTACACATGAAGAATATCCATATCCAGGATGTTATGCAAGCATTGACGACAAAAGTAAAGGAGCTTATAAATACGATGTTATCTACACTGCTCCCAAAAATGAAAATTATTATCAGAACTTAGGTAAATCGTGTTTCACACGTGAATTCGGAGACTGTGTAGACGACTGGAACTCACACAATTCTTATAGCCGTGTAGCCCGCGAATGGGGAGAGGCTCCTCAAATCCGTCAGGCACAACATTATGCACGTAAACAATATGAGGGTTCATTGACTATCGATCAGTTTTACAAAGCTCCTAAAGGGCACATTGGCGGAACTTTATGGCACTCTTTCGACCACCAGCGCGGTTATCACCCCGACCCGTTCTGGGGTGGTATCATGGATGCATTCCGCCAGCCTAAATATTCTTATTACATGTGGATGAGCCAACGTGATCCGGCCGTTAAACTACTCCAGGCTGACAGTGGACCAATGGTATATATTGCCAATGCCATGACCCCGTTTTCTCCAGAAGACATCGTAGTTTATTCCAACTGTGACAGCGTTCGTATCACGATTAATGGGAAAACAAAGCTGACACAAGCGCCTGAACTTGAAGAAAAAGGAATTCGTCATCCGCCCATCATATTCAAAAACGCATACAGCTTTGTAGATATACGTGCACTACACCGAGCAAACAAACCAGAACAATGTAGTATTGTAGCAGAGGGATTCATAGGAGGCAAAGTAGTAGCCACAACCAAAAACATGCCATCCAAACGAAATGAAAAAATAGTATTGACTATTGACTCCGGCCTTCCTCTTCAAGCTAACGGTTCAGACATCGTTACAGTCATCGCCTCTATTACCGACAAAGATGGTCATGTAAAACGCCTATCACAAGAAACGGTCATTTTTGAGGTAGAAGGTGAGGGAGAATTAATAGGTGGACGTGACATTGAGGCCAATCCAAGAGTCAGCCGTTGGGGAACAGCACCGGCTCTGATACGCACTACCAATAAAGCTGGAAAAGTAAAAGTTACTGCCCGCTTATTGCACCCCGGTATTCAAATTCACCCGACAGCCACTATCGAATTTACCACTCTTCCGGCAGATCGCCCGGCTATTTATAAAGAGCTACGTATACCGGCAAAAACAGAAAAATTCAACATAGAGACAGTAGGAGAAATAGATATGAATGAAATAGAACGCCTTGCCAAAGAAGAGCAAGAGCGTATCAATGAAATGAAGCAGGTAGAACTGCAACAACGCCATTTCGAAAGTACCGAAAAGAAATAGAAATCATAAAGGGCTAATCCCATTCACAGGAATTAGCCCTTTTCTTACCTTATTAAAAACTTTACCTAAAAACAATCACAAATCTAAATTTTATCACTATGTTCTACTATTATTTTGAGTATCAAGGTTCATTTACTTCCTACCAAAGCATAATAGAGTAAGAAGATGAGGTAAAAAATATCAACCAATAACTGGAAAGATATCCCACCTCATTAGCTAATGCAGTTTGTATCAAAGGCAAAATCCCACCACCACAAACCATCATCATAAAAATACCGGACGCTTTTTCCACATAACGATCCAACCCTCTTACAGCAAGATTGAAAATATTCCCCCACATAACAGATGTACAAACACCCATTAAGACAAGAAAAAGAGTATTTGATTTTTCTGATATAGAGCACTTTGCGCTTCGCATACTGGTGGATGAACAGACACTAAAGCCCACAGAGACAGCGCGTGAGTTTTCAAAACATTTTGAGGAAATCATGATTGACGAGTATCAGGACTCAAACCAGGTGCAGGAGGATATACTTACCGCTATTTCAAGAGAGCATCAGGGAGTCGGCAACATGTTTATGGTGGGCGATGTAAAGCAGAGCATATACAGGTTTCGAATGGCACGTCCGGAGCTGTTTATGGAAAAATACAACACATATACATCAGATGACAGTGTACACCAGAGAATAGACCTGCATAAAAATTTCAGAAGCAGGAATGAGGTGTTAGACTTTACTAACGATATATTCTACAAAATCATGGCAGCAGATTTGGGCAATGTGCAGTATGATGACGATGCGGCACTGTATCCCGGTGCAAGCTATCCTAAGGAAACGATGCGTCCTGAGCTTTTGCTTGTTGACTACAAGGATGAGGAGCTGTCTGAAATTATAGATGATGAGGATGGAGATAAGGTGCAGATAGAGGCGCTTTTGATCGCAAACCGTATCAGGAGTCTGATGGAAAACGGCATGGTGACTGATAAAAAGACAGGGCAGCTAAGAGCCGTGCAGT
>ENA-OPCC01001074-OPCC01001074.1-human-gut-metagenome-genome-assembly--contig:-NODE-1074-length-12594-cov-3.884919_pt1 | contig 12594 bp, 19 predicted proteins | sample MGYA00241558_ERZ501467 | MGnify/ENA primary metagenome ERZ501467 (study PRJEB25962, sample SAMEA2042620) | human gut metagenome | biome: human gut; feature: human-associated habitat; material: faeces...
CTTATTCTTTTAATTCCAGCTATTACTTTAGCTCCATTTTCATCATATTTTAAAGCTATTCTTAATATTCCTTGATTTTCGTTTGCTATTTCTTCAACAGATTTAATATATCCTTCATTATATAATATATCTGCTATTGCTTTTTTCATCTTTGAAGCAGGAACGTCAACTGTTTTATGCTTTGCAGCACTTGCATTTCTAATTCTTGTTAACATATCTGCTATTGGATCTGTAGTATTCACTTAAGTTTCCCTCCTTTTTATATTCTACCAGCTTGCTTTTTTAACACCTGGGATTTCTCCTTTATGTGCTAAATTTCTAAAGCAAACACGGCAAATTCCATATTTTCTAATATATCCATGTGGTCTTCCACATATTTTACATCTATTATATTCTCTAGTAGCATATTTTTGTGGTCTTTGTTGTTTTACTTTTAAAGATTTTTTAGCCATATTAATCTCCTTTCTTTGGACTAATTTTTGAATGGCATACCTAGAAGTTTTAATAATTCCTTTCCTTCTTCATCAGTTTTTGCTGTTGTAACAAAAATAATATCCATTCCTCTTAATTTATCTACTTTATCATATTCTATTTCTGGGAATATTAATTGTTCTTTAATACCCATAGAGAAATTTCCTCTACCATCAAAAGAATTTGCTGAAATTCCTCTGAAATCTCTTATTCTTGGCATAGCAACATTGAATAATTTGTATGCGAAATCATACATTTTTCCTCTTCTTAATGTTACTTTACATCCAACATTAACTCCCTCTCTTAATTTAAAAGCAGCTATTGATTTTCTTGCTTTTGTTACGATTGGTTTTTGTCCTGTTATTATAGCTAAATCATTCATTGCATTATCTAATGATTTTGGATTATCTTTAATATCTCCAAGACCAATATTTATAACGATTTTATCTAATTTTGGAACTTCCATTATTGATTTATAATTGAATTTTTTCATCATTGCTGGAACTACTTCTTTTTCATATTGTTCTCTTAATTTTTCCATTAGGATACAAATCCTCCTTTCTTAAACATTATTTTATTTCTGCATTACATTTTTTACATACACGAACTTTACTATCTTTTTCTACTTTGTATGCAATTCTTGTTACTTTTCCACATTTAGGGCAAACTACACCAACTTTACTACTATGTATTGGGTATTCAGCTGGTATAATTCCTCCTTCTTCACCTTGTCTTCTTGGTTTTACATGTTTTTTTCTGATATTAACTCCTTTAACAACTATTTTTTGTGTTTTTGGAATTACTTCTAATACTTCTCCTGTTTTACCTTTATCGTTTCCAGATAAAACTTTAACTGTATCACCTTTTTTTATTCTCATTATAGGATTCTCCTCCTTTTCTACAATTTTTGCTTTTATCTCATTATGTTTAATAATTAGCTCAGTTTTATTAAAAGATTCTTAGTTATATTTTTTCTAAGGTTTACAAAAAATCACTATGTGATTTTTTGAATCTTTAAGCTGTAACATTTAAAAATATCGAAGATATTTTTAAATTAACAGCTTAAAGAACTTCTGGAGCTAATGATAAAATTTTCATATAGCTTTTATCTCTTAATTCTCTTGCAACAGGCCCAAATATACGTGTTCCTCTTGGGTTTCCATCTTCTTTTATAAGTACTGCTGCATTTTCATCAAATCTTACATATGATCCGTCTGCTCTTTTTGTAGGTTTCTTTGTTCTAACTACAACTGCTTTAACAACATCACCTTTTTTTACTTGGCCTCCAGGTATTGCTGTCTTTACAGAAGCTACTATAACATCACCTATTTTAGCATATTTTCTATATGAACCACCTAAACATCTAATACACATAATCTCTCTTGCACCAGTGTTATCAGCAACTTTTAATATAGTTTGTTGTTGTACCATGTTAATTAGTACCTCCTTTTCCTTCTATTATAAGTTATTTTATAACTGCTTTTTCGATAACTTCAACTAATCTCCATCTTTTATCTTTAGAAAGAGGTCTAGTTTCCATTACTCTTACTCTATCTCCAATTTGACATTCGTTATTTTCATCATGAGCTTTTAATTTATATGTTTTCTTAACGAATTTTCCATATTTTTTATGTTTTTCACTAGTTTCAACTGCAACAACGATTGTTTTATCCATTTTATTAGATACAACTGTTCCAACTAAAACTTTACGAAGATTTCTTTCTTCCATTAGAACTTCTCCTTTCTAAGCATTTTTGCTTTCAGCTATTTTTCTTTCTGTTAAAACTGTATTTATTCTTGCTATGTCTTTTCTTACTTCTTTTATTCTCATTGGATTATCTAATCCATGTGTAGCTAAACTAAATCTTAATTTGAATAATTCTGTTTTTAATTCAGATAATTCTTTTTCTAGTTCTGGTGAAGACATTTCCTTAATTTTACTAATCTTCATTGCTATCACCCACCTTATCTTCAGATTCTCTTGCCACGAATTTACATTTTACTGATAATTTATTCATAGCTAGTCTTAAAGCTTCTCTTGCTGTTGCTTCAGGAACTCCAGCTATTTCGAACATAACTCTTCCTGGTTTTACTGGAGCTACATAATATTCTACAGCACCTTTACCTTTACCACCACGAGTTCCGGCTGGTTTACTTGTAATAGGTTTGTCTGGGAATATTTTTATCCAAACTTTTCCACCTCTTTTGATATAACGTGTCATAGCAATACGTGCTGCTTCTATTTGATTTCCTGTTATTAATCCAGCTTCTAATGTTTGAATTCCATATTCTCCGTTTGTTACTTTTGTTCCTCTTGTTGCTTTTCCTCTATTTCTACCTTTTTGTTGTTTTCTGTATTTTGTTCTTTTTGGCATTAATGGCATTATTGCTCTCCTCCTTCCACGTTTTTCTTAGTTGGAAGAACTTCTCCTTTATAAATCCAAACTTTTACACCAACTTTTCCATATGTTGTATCTGCTTCTGCAAATCCATAGTCAATGTCAGCTCTTAAAGTTTGAAGTGGTATAGTACCATCTTTGTAGAACTCTGTTCTAGCCATGTCAGCTCCACCTAATCTTCCAGAGCATGCTGTTTTAATTCCTTGAGCTCCTGCTCTCATTGTTTTTTGCATACATTGTTTCATAGCTCTTCTGAATGAAATTCTTCTCTCTAATTGTCCTGCAATATTTTCTGCAACTAATTGCGCATCTAAATCTACATTTTTAACTTCAACTATATTTAAGTTTACAGTTTTTCCTATCATTTTTTGTAATTCTTCTTTTAATGTTTCAACTAAATTTCCACCTTTACCGATAACTAAACCTGGTTTAGCTGTGTAAACGCTTACTTTAACAAATTTAGCTGTTCTTTCTATTTCAATTTTAGAAATTCCACTTGCATATAATTTTTTCTTTAATACTTTACGAATGTTGTAATCTTCTACAAGGTAATCGCCAAAGTTTTTAGAATCAGCATACCATTTTGAATCCCAGTTTTTGATTACTCCAACTCTTACACCATGTGGATTAACTTTTTGTCCCATTTCTAAAATTCCTCCTCTCTTAATCTTCACATTCTCTTAATACTATTGTTATATGTGTTGTTCTTTTTCTAATTCTTACTGCTGAACCTTTTGCAGCTGGTCTAATTCTTTTTAGAGTTGGACCTTGGTTCGCATAGATTTCAGATATATATAATTTTTCATGACTCATATCATGATTATTTTCTGCATTTGCAATTGCTGATTTTAATAACTTTTCTAGTATTGGTGATGATGCTTTAGGTGTAAATTTCATTATAGCTAATGCTTCATCAACATTTTTACCTCTTACTAAATCTGCAACAATTTTAACTTTTCTAGCTGATATTCTAGCAAATTTTAATTGTGCTCTTGCTTCTTTAATTGCTTCTTGCTCTTGCATTATTTTCCCTCCTTGTTATTTATTTCTTAACTGTAGATTTCTTATCTCCAGCGTGACCTTTAAAAGTTCTTGTAGGAGCGAATTCTCCTAATTTATGACCTATCATTTCTTCTGTTAAATAAACAGGTACATGTTTTCTACCATCATGAACTGCTATTGTATGTCCAACCATTTGAGGATATATAGTAGAAGCTCTTGACCATGTTTTTAATACTTCTTTTTTTCCTGTTTCATTCATTTCTTCTATTCTCTTTAGAAGTTTTTCTTGTACATAAGGTTTCTTTTTGCTTGATCTTGACATTTATTTATTTCCCTCCTTTAAGACTATTTTCTTCTCTTAACTATGAATTTATTTGATAATTTCTTTTTATTTCTTGTCTTGTATCCAAGTGCTGGTTTACCCCAAGGTGTTAATGGTCCTGCGTGTCCTACTGGTGCTCTACCTTCACCACCACCATGTGGGTGATCTACTGGGTTCATAACAGATCCTCTAACTTGTGGTCTCCATCCCATGTGTCTCTTTCTACCAGCTTTACCAATTTTAATTGTATCATGTTCAGCATTTCCAACTGTTCCAATTGTAGCTCTACATCTTGTTAAGATTAATCTCATTTCTCCTGAAGGAAGTCTTACGTGTGCATATTTACCTTCTTTTGCCATAAGTTGTGCTTCTTGACCAGCACTTCTTACTAATTTTCCACCTTGTCCTGGATTTAATTCTATATTGTGAATCATTGTACCTACTGGTATAGATTCGATTGGCATACAGTTACCTGGTTTGATATCTACTTTAGCTCCAGATACAACTTTGTCTCCATCTTTTAATCCTAAAGGTGCTAAGATATATGCTTTTGTTCCATCTTCATATTGAATTAAAGCTATATTTGCACTTCTGTTTGGATCATATTCGATTCCTATAACTGTTGCTGTCATATCGTCTTTTATACGTTTAAAATCTATTATTCTATATTTTTGTCTGTTTCCTCCACCTTGATGTCTAACAGTAATTCTACCATATGAGTTTCTTCCTGCTTTTTCTTTTTTCTTTGCTAATAAAGATTTTTCTGGTGTCTTTTTTGTTATTTCATCAAATGCAGAAACTGTCATGTTTCTTCTTGATGGTGTATATGCTTTAAATCTTTTAACTGCCATTTTAAATTTTCCTTTCCTAATTTATATTTGTAGATTTTTTCCTGCTCTACATGCAGATATTCTTTATTATCCTGGTATTTTCCAGATAGTTTTCTTTTGATTGTAATCTATTTGACTTATTTGAACGTAATCTTACTTCGTTCGATTATAAAGTTATCTGTAGCTCACTTCGTTTCGCACAGACTTACCTGAACATAATCTCTCTTCGTTCGATTATAAAGTTATCTGTAGCTCACTTCGTTTCGCACAGCTAACTTTTTAAGCTCCCATAAATTCATCAATAGAATCTTTATATTTCTTAGATATTTTTGCTTGTTTTCCACCTTTTGCTAAATATGTTTTTTGTTCTGGATTTGTATCTATTGTAACAATAGCTTTTTTCCAGTCAGATGTTTTTCCAACATATCTTCCCATTCTTTTTTGTTTTCCACTTACATTCATAGTATTAACTTTTAATACTTTAACTTCGAAAAGTTTTTCAACAGCATTTTTAATATCTATTTTTGTAGCTTTTGGATTTACTTCAAAGGTATACTTTCCTTCATTTAGCCCATCATTACTTTTTTCTGTAATTATTGGAGCAATTATTATTTCTTCTGGTCTCATTATGCGTACACCTCCTCTAATTTCTTAACAGCATCTAGAGTTACAACTAGTTTATTGTATTTTAATAAATCATAAACATTTATTGTATTTACTAATGTTGTTTTTACATTTTTGATGTTTCTTGCTGATTTTTGAACATTTTCATTTTTTTCTGGTAATAAGATTAGTGTTTTTCCTTCTACTTTTAAGTTTGCTAAAGTTTTAACCATAGCTTGTGTTTTTATTTCTTTCATTTCTGCTTTGTCTAAAACAACTAAATTGTTTTCTAAAACTTTTGAACTTAATACTGAACGTATTGCTAATCTTCTTTCCTTTTTATTAACAGTATATTTGTATGAACGAGGTCTTGGTCCTAATGCAATACCACCTTTTACCCATTGTGGTGCTCTTATAGAACCTTGTCTTGCTCTACCTGTTCCTTTTTGTCTCCATGGTTTTCTACCACCACCAGATACTTCTGATCTTGTTTTTGTACTTTGTGTTCCTTGTCTTTGGTTAGCTAAGTAATTGACTAATACACTATGTACTACTGCTTCATTTGGTTCAATTCCAAATACATTATCGTTTAATTCTACATCGCTAACTTTTTTACCTTCCATATTATATACATCTATTTTAGGCATTGTACTTTTCCTCCCTTCCTATTTACTCATCTTTACGCTTGATTTTATTTTTAGGATAGCTCCTTTTGGTCCTGGAACGCTTCCTTTTACTAATAATACATTTTTATCCATATCAACTTTGATTATTTCTAAGTTTTGGATTGTTATTTTTTGTACACCCATGTGTCCTGGTAATTTTTTACCTTTAAATACTCTACCTGGTGTAGATGTTGATCCCATTGAACCTGGTCTTCTATGATACATAGAACCATGTCCCATTGGTCCTCTGTGTTGTCCATGTCTTTTGATAACACCTTGGAATCCTTTTCCTTTTGATATTCCTTGAACATCAACTTTTTCACCTTGTTCAAATGTATCAGCTTTTACTTCATCTCCAACTTTTACATTTTGAACATCGTCTAATCTGAATTCTCTTAAATGTTTTTTTGCTTCAACATTTGCTTTTGCAAAATGTCCTTTAACTGGTTTGTTTAATTTGTTTTCTTTAACTTCTCCAAATCCTAATTGTACTGCTTCATATCCATCGTTTTCGATAGTTTTTACTTGAGCAACTACACATGGACCTGCTTCAATTACTGTTACTGGAATAACTGTTCCATTTTCATCAAATATTTGTGTCATTCCAACTTTTTTTCCTATTAATCCTTTTTTCATTTTTCTTTCCTCCTATACGTTTCACCGTATAAGTTATTCGTAGCTCGCTACGCTTCGCACGACTAACTTAACTATTGGCTAATTACATTTATTTGGTAACTAGCTTGGCTTCGTTATTTTTTTTATTATTTTTTATAATTTTATTTCTATATCAACACCTGCTGGTAATTCTAACTTCATTAAGTTATCAACAGTTTTTTGTGTTGGATAAAGAATATCGATAACTCTCTTATGTGTTCTCATTTCAAATTGTTCTCTTGAATCTTTATATTTGTGTGGAGAACGTAAGATTGTTACAACTTCTTTTTGTGTTGGAAGTGGAATTGGTCCTGAAACTTTTGCTCCTGTTTTTTTAGCAGTATCTACTATCTTTTCAGCAGACTGATCTAAAATAACATGATCATAAGCTTTTAACCTTATTCTTATTTTTTCGCTTCCTACCATTTGATTTGTTGTTGCCATAGTATAATTTCCCTCCTTAAAATATTTAAATGTACCTAGGCAAGTTTAAACGCACCCTGGTGTTTCGTAAAACTCCAATATAAAAACCCAAGTTGGCATGATTATCTTGGGATAAGTGCATTATGTATTTTATAGCTCGTGCTTATTGCTTATACAGTTTCCCTTATACAACTTTGCCACATAAGTTACCCGTAGTTTGCTTCGTTCACACGTCTAACTTAACTTACCGCCCGGTCTAAGCCAAGACATACTCCATAGAAGTTCCCTCCAAACCTACGTATTGTAAGCTTGTAGCCACATTCTACTTCATCGCTAATCTCATGCCCAATAATTATACAACGCATACGCCCGCAAGTCAATAGATATTTGTAATATTTTTGTAATTTTTTAATTTAATTAAAAATAGGTATAAGATTTTTTATCTTATACCTATTTTTTAGATTATCCTTTTATAACTTTATCTATTTCACCTTTCATAGACATTAATGTTTCACAACTCTTATCGAATTTTGCTTTTTCGTCACCTTCTAAAGGTAATTCTAATACTTCTCTTGCACCTTTTCTATTTATAATTGTTGGAACACCAATATATAGTCCTTCATGACCATATTCACCTTTTAAATATGTTGATACTGTCATTATTTCATTTTGGTCATTTAATATAGCTTTTATTATTTTTGTTAGACCTAAACCAATTCCATAATATGTTGCTTTCTTTCTATTTATAATTTCATAAGCTGCTTGTTGTACTTCTGTATATATTTTATCTAAATCTGACATAGGATGTTTATTATCTTTCATGATTTCTGCCATTTTTTTGCATCCTACATTAGCATGGTTCCATGGAACAAATGATGAATCACCATGTTCTCCCATTATATATGCATGTACATTTTTACTAGAAACTTTTAAATATTTTCCTATTAAATATCTTAATCTAGCTGTATCTAAAACTGTTCCTGAACCAATAACTTTTGAACTATCAAATCCAGATACTTCTCTTACTACATATGTCATTAAATCTACTGGATTACTTGCAATTAAAAATATTCCTTTAAATCCACTAGCAACTACACTTTCTGTAATTTCTTTCATTATTTTGGCATTTGCAGAAGCTAAATCTAATCTTGTTTGTCCTGGTTTTTGACTTAATCCAGCTGTTATTACTACTATATTAGCATCTTTACATTCATCATAATCTCCAGCTTTAATAATCATATCATTTGGAGCACAAGGCATACCATGTGCTAAATCCATTGCTTCCCCTTCAGCTTTATCCTTTAAAACATCTATTAATACTAATTCATTAATTCCTCCTTGATTTAATAAAGAATAAGCCATACTCATTCCAACAAACCCTGTTCCTACTAATACAATTTTTCTTTTATCAACCATATTTAAAACTTCCTTTCTCTTTCTTATCTTTCCAGTCTAATATTATACACTTAATACTAAGTATCTGTCAAATTTTAATTTTTATTACAATTTTTAACTTATCGCATCAACAATTGCTTTTATTATAATATTGTTTTCATATAAATTATGTAGCCATCTGTTAGTTGCAGGAATTTTATATATAATAAAACATATTAATGTAAGAACTGCAAGTACACTTACTATTGCAATTACTTTTCTAATAAAACCTTGCAATCTTAGTTTTCGTAATTCTTTATTATATTCTTTTTTAAATTGTTTATTCATAGCATTATGTTTTTCTGCTTCTCTTTGTATATTTGTATATTGTCTTGCATATACATTACTAATATTATTAACATAGTTTTGATGTTCTACTTGCTTCCTATTTTCCTCTTCTTGTTTAAGTCTTGCTATTTTTGCATCATAAGCTTGCTTCTTTTTAGGATTAGATAAAATTTCATATGCTTCATTTAAACTCTTTATTTTCTCTTCTGCAGCTTTTTTATTTTTTTCTTCTTGTAAATCTGGATGATACTTTTTAGCTAATACTTTATATGCTTTATCTATTACTTCTTTAGATGCATTTTCATTAACTTCTAATATTTCATAATAATTTTTCATTATTTCCTCCGCTGACTAACAATATTATTAAAAGCAACTATTTAATAATTCAATCAATTGATATAATTATAACATTTCTTATATAAATAGTATAGTATTTTTTGTAGTTTAGTGTTATAATTTCTGTATTATTACATAAGGAGTTGAACAATAAATGAAATTATCTTCTGATAAAGACACGATGGCAGAATTAAAAGCACTAATTTTATATATTCTTTATAAAATAAATAAACCTATTACAAATGATGAATTTTTAAAATTAGTATTAACGATAACAGACATTAATTATTTTTACTTCCAACAGTTTTTATTAGATTTGATGGCTGCAGAATATATATCTTCCAAAAAAATAGATGACAATACTCTTTATAAAATAACACCAAAAGGTATAGAAGCTTTAAGATTAACAGGTGATATGATTCCTGGTATTTTAAAATTAAAAGTAGATAAAAATTTCAAAAACGAATTGAATATAATAGAAAATGAAGTTTCCGTTTCAGCAGAATATATTCCTAAAAATGATAAATCTTTTAAAATTTTTTGTAAAATTACAGAAAATGGTGAAACAGTATTCGAAATAAGAACCCTTGCTGGATCTAGTGAACACGCAAAACGAATTGTAGATAATTGGAAAAATAATGCTACAGATATATATCCTAAAATTATGAAAGCTTTAAATTGCGAAGATGAAGAAAATAATTAGATATTTTTACTAACCATAAATATCAGCGGTTTATTCAAGCTAAAGCGCCGACAAAAACACAGTATACACTAAAATATACTGTGTTTTTATTTACAAATAGGGATTTAAGGAACGGCCCCCGAATTCCTATCTTTCTTCTTACATATTCATATACTATAATACTTGTGGCAACTGATGCGTTTAAACTTTCTGTTTTTCCTAGCATTGGAATAATAATTTTTTCGTCAGCCATATCTAATAATTCTTTAGATATTCCATTTGATTCGTTTCCAATTACTAATATTTTTTTATTATAATCTATTTCATAAATATTTTTACTTGCTGTTAGGTCTGTACACATAACTTTATATTTATGTCTTTTCATTTCTTTTAAAGTTTCTTTAAGATTTTCTGCTTCTACTATATTAACTCTAAAAATTGCTCCCATTGTAGATCTTACAACTTTCGGATTATATGCATCAACCGTATCTTTAGATACTACAACTTGTGATAAATTTGCACTATCTAAAGTTCGTAATATAGTTCCTAAATTTCCTGGATCTTGCAGACCATCTAATGCCACAATTATATCTTCATTATAATTAATATCCTTTTTATTATTCTTTTCTACTACTGCTAATATTCCTTGTGGTTTAGAAACATCTGTAAGACCTTCAAAAATCTTTTTGCTTACATACAAACAATCATATTTAGCTATCTCATACAAAAGTTTTTCATCTATTATGTTATTAGCAAGACATTCCTCGCATATTACAATTTTTTTAATGACAGCTTTTTCTTGAATAGCTTCCTTTAATATTTTTATACCTTCTATTATATATTCATTATTTAAATCTCTATATTTTCTTTCCTTTAGTTTTTTTATACTTTTTATATTTTCATTATCTTTACTAGTAATAATTTGCATTCTTACCTCCTAGTTTTCGCATAAGAATTTTAAGAATTCTTTAATACTAAACAAAATCTTATCATCTGATAATTCCTCTATTTTGTATGTAATATATGGGTCTTTTCCTGGGGAAAATTTAATTTTATTTCTATACTCTTTAAGTAATTTATCCACAATATCAAATTTAAAACTCTCACCTTCAAAAGAAAATACCACTCCATTAGCTTTTTGTTGAATTCTAAAAATATGTAGTTTCTTAGCTAAAGACTTTATCCTTGCAATATTTAATAAATTTTCTACCTCTGCTGGAATCTCGCCATAAATATCAATCATTTCATCTATTATATTTTGAATATCCTCTTCTGTCCTACACAAAGCAATATCTTGATAAATTTTTATCTTTTGGCTTGAATCTGTTATATAACTGTCTGGAATATAGCTTGATACATTTAAGTCTATTTGTACATCTTTTTCCTCTTCTTCTTGAGGAATATCTTTCATTTCCTTTATAACTTGATCTAATAAATTGCAATATGTATCATAACCAACTTGTTCCATATGACCATGTTGTATTTCCCCAAGCATACTTCCTGCTCCTCTTATTTCTAAGTCTCTCATCGCAATCTTAAATCCAGAACCAAACTCTGTAAATTCCTTCATCGCTTTTAATCTTTTATCTGCAACTTCTGATAATAGCTTATCCCTCTTATAAGTAATATATGCATATGCTTGTGCATCACTTCTTCCAACTCTTCCTCTTATTTGATACAACTGAGCTAAGCCTAATCTATCTGCATTTTCTACAATTATCGTATTTGCATTTGGAATATCAATTCCAGATTCTAAAATTGTTGTACAAACTAATACATTTGTTTCACCATTAATAAAATCAAGCATTATATTCTCTAATTCATTACCAGACATCTTCCCATGTGCATAACTTACTTTTGCTTCTGGTACTAATTTTAATATTTCATTTGCCTTTCTTTCTATCCCTTCTACATTATTGTATAAATAAAATACTTGCCCATCTCTTTCTAACTCTTTTGTAATGGCTTCTTTTACTACTTCTTCATCATATTCTAATACAGTATCATTTAATGATAAAATATAATTATTATTATCAAAGTTGATAACTAATCCTCTTTTTCTATTATCTTTATTTATAAGTATACTTTTTAAATTTTCATCTTTTAAATCTTTCTTATCTACAAAAAAGCTATAAACATGAATTTGTTCTTGTTCCGTATCTGCAAACAATTCCTTAATTACAATATTAGAAAACATCACCAAATCTACAATACCATTTAAGTTCTTTCTATTGTTCAAATATTTACTTATAAATTTTAACTTTAACTCGGTTTTTTCCTTCTCTGAAAATTTTCTTCCATCATATTCTTGTCCTAGCAATTCAAATGCAACTAAATCATTAGTTTTTAATAGTTCTTCTATATTATCTAATTTTGTTTTTAATAATTTTAAAAAATCATTTAAATATATTCCATCATTTTTGTATCCAATTTTAGTATCAATTTCCGCTAAAGTATTCTCATTTAGAAAACTAATATTATTTAA
>ENA-OPCC01001075-OPCC01001075.1-human-gut-metagenome-genome-assembly--contig:-NODE-1075-length-12590-cov-4.885600_pt1 | contig 12590 bp, 9 predicted proteins | sample MGYA00241558_ERZ501467 | MGnify/ENA primary metagenome ERZ501467 (study PRJEB25962, sample SAMEA2042620) | human gut metagenome | biome: human gut; feature: human-associated habitat; material: faeces...
CATTGGTACTAGGTGGCACTACAGTTGGTATTTCTCCTCTAGAAATGGCAGGAGCTTATGCTGCAATAGCAAATGATGGTGTATATATCACTCCAATATTCTATACTAGAGTTGAAGACAAAAACGGAAATATCGTCAAGAGTTATAACTTGCCGGTAGGGGCTCATATCGTAGTGAAAGAAGGAGACGAAGTAACGGCCGGTAGTACGATCGTGAAGATCCCGAGAGCTGTCGGTAAGGCAGGCGATATCACGGGAGGTCTTCCTCGTGTAACCGAATTGTTCGAGGCTCGTAACCCGTCTAACCCTGCTGTCGTATCTGAGATCGACGGAGAGGTAGGATTCGGTAAGATCAAACGTGGTAACCGTGAGATCACCGTAACGTCTAAGTTGGGTGAGGTTAAGAAATATATGGTTCCTCTGTCTAAACAATTATTGGTTCAGGAGAACGACTATATCCGTGCGGGTATGCCGCTATCAGACGGTGCTACCACTCCTTCGGATATCTTGGCGATCAAAGGTCCGACGGCTGTGCAGGAATATATCGTGAATGAGGTTCAGGATGTATACCGTCTACAGGGTGTGAAGATCAACGATAAGCACTTCGAGGTTATCGTTCGTCAGATGATGCGTAAGGTAGAGGTGGTTGATCCGGGAGATACTCGCTTCTTGGAGCAGCAGATTGTTGATAAGTTGGAGGTAATGGACGAGAACGATCGTATCTGGGGCAAGAAAGTTGTTACCGATCCGGGAGATTCTCAGACATTGCAGGCCGGACAGATCGTGACTGCACGTAAGTTGAGAGATGAGAATAGTATGTTGAAACGCCGTGACCTTAAGTTGGTCGAGGTACGTGACGCTATTCCGGCTACAGCCAACCAGATCCTTCAAGGTATCACACGTGCCGCTTTGCAGACGAACAGCTTTATGTCCGCCGCATCTTTCCAAGAGACGACGAAAGTATTGAACGAGGCTGCTATCAACGGAAAGGTAGACCGTTTGGAAGGTTTGAAAGAGAACGTTATCTGTGGTCACTTGATTCCTGCCGGTACCGGTCAGCGTGAGTTTGATAAGCTGATCGTAGGCGCAAAGGATGAGTTCGATCGTATCTTCGCTAATCGCAAGAACGTGGTTGATTTCAATGCCATGGACAAAGATGATGAAGAATAGGAACGTTTAATAAACTATAAAGAAAGGCCGGCAGAGCAATCTGTCGGCCTTTTTTGTTCTTCCTTATTTGCTTAATAAATGGATAAACTTTATTTTTGCGAGGTAACAAAGACCATAGATAAATACTGAGACATATAAGAAACATATAATAATCAATATCATGAAGAGAATTTTACTTTGTTTAATGGTGGCTTTATTTGCCACTGGTTGCTTATTCGCTAAAAACAACGATGAGAAAATGAATGTAATGTCTTATAACATCCGTTACGATAATTCGGGTGATAAGGATAATCAATGGAAATTCAGAAGAGATTTCGCTGCTGATTTAGTGAAATTCCATGAGGCGGATGTGTTCGGTGCGCAAGAGGTCTTGAATAATCAGCTGAATGATTTGCTTGATCGTTTACCGGAATACGCTTATGTGGGTGTTGGTCGTGAGGATGGCAAGACGAAAGGGGAGTACGCTCCGATTTTCTATCGTAAGGATCGTTTCTCCGTTGAGAAAAGCGGTAATTTCTGGTTAGCCGAAGATATAAATGCCGTTGGTAAGAAAGGTTGGGACGCCGCATGCGAGCGTGTAGCTACTTGGGCGATCTTGAAAGATAAGAATACGGGAAAGAAATTCTTCTTCTTGAATACGCACTTGGATCATATGGGGAAAGTGGCTCGTCATGAAGGAGCTTCTTTGGTGCTGGAGCAAGCGAAGAAATTATCCGAGAATTTACCTATAATCGTGACTGGCGATTTCAATGCCGTGCCTTCTGATGAGCCGATACAAGTATTGACTAATCCGAGTGATCCTCGTCATTTGACTCATTCCCGCACGATCGCAGGGTTTACTTACGGCCCGGAATGGACATTCCATGATTTTGGAAAGATCCCTTACGACAAGCGTGAATGGATTGATTATATCTTCGTGAAAGGGAATATCAAGGTATTGCGTCATGGTGTATTGACTGAAACGTTGAATAATCTGTTCCCATCCGACCATTGCCCGGTAATCAGTACGTTGATACTCGAATAAAAAAGCTTTGTGTGTATGGGGAAAGTAGACGTATTGAAGGAAACTACCCCGCTTTCATCAGAAGATTGCTTCTTGGTCATGCAACGCCCGAAATCGGGGTTTAATTTTCCGTTACATGTACACATGGAGTTTGAGTTGAACTATCTGGAGAATGCCGCTGGCGCTATTCGGATAGTTGGCGATTCGGTCGAGGAAATCGATGATCTGGATTTGGTGTTGATCGCGGGAGGAACGAAGCATGCTTACTCGAACCATAAGTGTCCGTGTAATGGGATCTTTGAGATAACGATACAATTTCATAAATCGTTATTTGATAGCTTAATCAATAGACGGCATTTCAAGACCATGAAGGATATGTTTGATAACGCTTCCAGTGGTCTTGTTTTCAGCCGGGAAATGATACTTGGCATTCAAGATAAATTAAGAATGTTGTCGAACGATAACAAGCCGGATTCTTTCAAGAACCTGTTGCGTTTGGTCGAGATTCTTAAGATTCTATCTTTGGATAAAGCAGCCCGTCGGTTGAATGCCGTGAACACGGTAAAGAACTATAATAATAACGATACCGATCGTTTAGATAGTATCATGTTATATTTACACGAAAATTATCAAAAACGTATCACCTTGTCGGAAGTGGCTAAGTTAACAAATATGAGCGATGCCTCATTGATGCGTTTCTTGAAGAAGTGGACGGGAAAGACATTTATCGATAACTTGAACGAGATCCGGGTAGCTGAGGCGGTATGCCGTTTGACCGATACAAGTGACAGTATTTCTGAAATATGTTACAGGTGCGGTTTTAATAATCTATCGAATTTCAACCGGGTATTCAAACGGCGTAGGGGGAGTACCCCTACAGAGTACAGGGAGAAATATTCCCGTTCGAGGTTTATAATTTAAAACATGATTTAAAGCATGTTTACATTGATTTGTGTCAAGTGTTGATGATATAGTATTATTTATTGCACATATAGTATTTGGTGGTCTTTGCTAAAGCCCTTACTTTTGTAAAGTTCAAGTGAAAGAGATTAGCACTTAGACAAAACAAACCTTAACTAAAACGCCAAAACCAATTATATCAAACACAAAAGGTATTTTTACATTGGTCTAAAGAATTGAGAATTAAAAACACAACTAGAAAACGACTGCCTGAGAAGGTAGTCGTTTTTGCATTTATAGTCTTCAACCCCTTTGTAACCCGGAATAAATATGTATATTTGTCTTCGCAATTTTTAATCACCATAAATTTAAAAGAAGAAAGTATGGAAAACAACAAACCTGCCAATAACGAGATTCAGATCGAGTTATCTGAAGAGATGGCACAAGGAACTTACGCCAATTTGGCTATTATATCTCATTCAAGCTCTGAATTTATCCTAGATTTTATCCGGGTGGTTCCGGGAGCTCCTAAGGCACAAGTCAAAAGTCGCGTAATCTTAACTCCGGATAACGCTCAACGTTTGTTATTCGCTTTGCAAGACAATATCAAGAAATTTGGGGAGCAACTTCAAGCAGGAAATAATAATAACAAAACAGCTAATTTTGAGGACTTCGCAGGTCCGACAGGAGAGGCTTAATAGATTTGTTTTCAGCCATAGAAAGAGTACTTTTCTACAAGAGTAGGGGAGTACTCTTTTATTGTTGGGATGGCTCGTTTATATTGAAAAACCTTGATGCCTATTCTTAGATGCTTACAATGGGCATTCTAAGGTGTTAAGAATGCCTGTTATAAACACCTGAGAATGCCCATCGTAAAGAATACCCTATCTCTCTATCCTAAAGATTAGATAATCCCATCAATATTTTCTTCAATACGGTTTGCGCGGAGATCTCACGGTTCGCGGCCTCGGGGATTACGATACTTTGCGGACTCTCTATCACGTCATCGGTAACGATCATATTGCGACGAACCGGCAAGCAATGCATGAAATAAGCGTTATTCGTAAGCGCCATTTTCTCTGTGTCTACGGTCCAGCTACGATCTGTGCTGATTACTTGTCCGTAATTCGGATCTTTATAAGCGGACCAGTTCTTTGCGTAAATGAAATCCGCTCCTTCAAAAGCCTTCTTCTGATCGTATTCCACTTTAGCGTTGCCTACGAATCTAGGATCAAGCTCATAACCTTCCGGATGAGTGATAACAAACTCATAATCTGTAGCGTTCATCCATTCGGCAAAGCTGTTTGGAACGGCTTGCGGCAATGATTTCGGATGAGGAGCCCAAGTCATGACTACCTTCGGACGAGCTGTTTTCTTATATTCCTCTATCGTGATCAAGTCGGCGAAACTTTGCAACGGATGGCGTGTCGCCGCTTCCATGCTAAATACCGGCCGGTCGGAATGCTCGATGAACTGACTCAATATCTTTTCGTTATAATCATCTTCTTTATTCTCAAAGCGTGCGAAAGAACGGACCCCGATCACATCGCAGTAACAGCCCATTACAGGAACAGCTTCCAGCAAATGCTCCGGTTTATCACCATCCATGATAACACCTCGCTCTGTTTCCAGCTTCCATGCACCTTGGTTAACGTCCAAAACGATCGTGTTCATACCTAAGTTCATGGCAGCCTTTTGGGTGCTTAAGCGGGTACGTAGGCTTGAGTTGAAAAATATCATCAACAACGTCTTGTTTTTTCCCAGTTCACTAAACTGGAAACGATCTTTCTTGATCTCGAAAGCTTCATTAAGCGCTTGTTTCAAGTCACCTAAATCCTGTACGCAAGTGAAATGTCTCATATCTGTTACAATAATATTTTGTTAAAGGCAAAGATAATGACTACTTGTCAATTATCCTTTAGAAAGACCAAGGAATTGTTTAAGAGATCGTATCCGGAGGTGTTATGGGTAGTTTGAAACTGAAGGTAGAACCTTTCCCTTCCTCCGAGTTCACCCAGATGGTACCTCCCATGGCGGTGACCAGACCTTTACAGATCGAAAGCCCTAACCCGGTGCCCGGCTGGAATTCGTTCAATTGCACGAATCGTTCGAAGATATGTCCCAGTTTGTCCTTCGGGATGCCGTTACCTGTATCGGACACGTAAAATTGCACGCTGACCGGATACAACGATTGGTATCCGAAATGAATTTCTCCTTTCTCCGTATATCGGAGGGCGTTAGAAAGTAGTTTTTTCAAGATAAGCATAAGCTTATGTTTATCCGTGTGAAGAGATACGTTTGGAGAATCATCCAAGATTAACCGTACGTTTTTGGATATGCGGGGAGAGGCGTATTCGTATACATCGTGCATGATAGCGAGCGGATTTACATCCTCATATGACCAATTGATCGTATTGGACTCGATTCTGGACATCTCGAGCGTGTCATTGATTAATTCGAGCAAAGCCGTGTTATTTTCTTTAATCATGGAAATATACTGTTCACGCATTTCCGGATCATCTTCCAGTCCTAACATATCGGAGAAGCCGACGATGGCATTTAGCGGAGTCCGGATCTCGTGCGTCATATTTGCCAGAAACGTAGATTTCAATAGGGAAAGATCCTTGGATTTCTGATGATCTGCGATAGCTAGCTCGTCGTTTTCCTTTTCGATAATGCTACCTATAATGACATGTGGGGTGCCGCTTTCATCAATATCCATGCTTTTACCCGATATTTCATACATCTTATAAGTCCCGTCTTGATTCCTCAGGTGGAAGGTGACGTTGTGAGACGATAATTTCTCGTCCCGGATTTTATTGAACAGATAGAAGAAATCCAAACTATCCTCGGGCTTACGTACGGATGATAAAGCCCTGCATATAAACCTGTTTTTATCTAATAGAGTATTGGTCGTGCCGTAGAATTGAAAACAGCGGTTACAATGCCTTTTGTCGCAAGTGGAGAAACGGTCGAAGCTGAATGAGTAAGCGGCTAATTTACCGTCTTCCAACGCTTGCCGCATCAATATCCGGCTCTCGTTCAATTGTCCCATCAATAGTTTATTTTCCCTGTCAGTTTCTTTTTCTCCCTGCTGCGTAAGCCAAAGCGTATACCCGCTAAGCCCCTGTTCATCGGTATAGATGGGTTCTACTTTAAACGTGACGGGCTCTTCGCATATAATTGCGTCACCTTTTCTTAAAGATGACTTCAAGGAATCGGTTAGTACGACGTTATTAAATAGATGTTCTATAATAAAGTCATGCTTATCCGCCAAGGAAAAATGAGCGAACATCGCCTTATTCAAGTCTATCAGATTTCCTTCCGTATCATAGATAGCCCCTCCTAAAGGACAGGAATAGAATGTATTTGAAACTAAAGTGTTGAAAATATTTGAATCTATTACTGTTGACATTATTCGTTTAGATTTAAGTGTTGTTCAAGAAGAAAGAGACAGGCGAGTTCCTATATTCTCGTCTGCCCGTCTCCTTCTATGATGTATTTATAAGTCGTTAATTCAGGAAGCGCCATCGGTCCCCGGGCATGTAGCTTTTGGGTACTGATTCCGATCTCCGCCCCGAATCCGAATTGGGCCCCATCAGTAAAGGCGGTAGATACATTTGCGTATACGCAAGCGGCATCTACCAATTGCTGGAAGCGCCGGATAGTTTCCGGATCTTCGCTGATTATGCTTTCGCTATGTTTTGAACTGTAGCGGGCGATATGTGATAGAACCTCGTCTAAAGAGGATACGGTACGGATACTCATTTTGTAATCGAGGAACTCGGTACCGAAACTGTTTTCGTTAGCCTGTTGTAAAAGCGTCTCCGGATAATGTTCGGATAGAGCGGCATAAGCCGGTTCGTCCGCATAAATGATTACGTTGCTGTCCGGAAGCTTTTCACAGATATACGGTAGATCAGATAGACGTTCTCGGTGGATGATTAAGCAATCCAAGGCATTACATACGCTGACCCTCCGTGTCTTTGCGTTATTTACGATCTCACGTCCCTTGCCTTTATCTCCGGAGCGATCAAAATAGGTATGACAGATACCAGCGCCAGTCTCGATCACCGGAACTTTCGCATGTTCCCGGACAAAGTGAATCAAGGAACTGCTTCCACGAGGAATGATTAAGTCAACCAAGCCGACCGCTCCCAGTAATTCCGCCGTAGCCTCTCGATCCGGAGGTAGTAAAGTGCATACAGCCGGATTTATACCCTGACGCTCCAATACAGAATGGATGATGCGTACCAAGGCTCGGTTAGAGAAGTCCGCATCCGATCCACCCTTTAGTACGCAAACATTACCGCTTCGGAAACATAAGGAAAAAACATCGAAGGTAACATTCGGACGAGCCTCATAGATCACGCCGATCACCCCGAAAGGCACGGTTACTTTTCGGATAACCATTCCGTTCGGGCGGATAGTCTCACTCAAGACCTTATTTAATGGAGAAGGTAATGTCGATACATTCTCCATATCGGCGGCGATACCTTGTAGCCTTTCCTCTGTTAATTTCAGCCGGTCGTATTTCGGGTTCGCTGGGTCCATACGTTCCAGATCTTGGCGATTAGCGGCGAGTACCTCCTCCGTATGAGTCCGTAGTGCCTGCGCTGTCTCTTTCAAGATCCCGGTAATCGTTTGATCCGATAGCGTTATCAATTGTTTAGCCGCATCCGATGCCTGTCGCAGCATATCTTTTACATTCATACTTTTTAATCCAGATATAGATAATCATAATGTATAAGCGGTTTTAAATCCCGTTGCCCTATTTGCTTACGTGCTTCCTCGCTGTCATAGGCGGTACAGCCTACGCCGATTTGCACGCCTTCCTCATTCATTATCTTTACGATATCATCTTTTTCGAAATCACCCTCGATGCGGGTTACTCCAACCAATAATACGCTAGTCGCTTTCGGGGCGGTCAATGCCTCCTCGGCTCCTTTATTGATATGTATTTCCCCTTTGGCGAAACCCTCGGAGTGGGCGATCCATTTCTTTACGCTGCTGACGGGTTTCGAGGCCGGAATGAAACGGGTGCAGACCGTGTCGCTATCCACCGCCAATAACATCGGAAGGATATTATCCTTTTTGCCGTTGGCGATGATAACCGCAATACCTTCGTCCGCCACTTTTTGGGCGATATGACATTTCGTCAACATACCTCCCCGTCCAAAGGATGATTTGCTAGTCTGTACATATTCCGACAAATCTGTTTTCCCACATTCGATTTCCCGGATCACGGAACTATCCGGGTCCGACGGATTTCCATTGTAAATCCCGTCTATATTACTGAGAATCACCAAGGCATCCATTCCCATCATCGTAGCGATCAAGCCGGATAACTCATCATTATCCGTGAACATCAGCTCGGTTACGGATATCGTATCATTCTCATTTACGATGGGGATCACCTTGTTTTCAAGCATTACCTCCATGCAATGCTTCTGGTTCAGGTAATGCGTACGACTCCCGAAATTCTCTTTTGTAGTAAGCACTTGCCCGCAAGTCATGCCATGCTCCCGGAATAACTCGTAATACCGGTTGATCAACTTGGCCTGTCCTACCGCCGAATACAGTTGCCGGGCTGATACGGGATCCAGCTTTTTGCCGGCCTTTATCTCGCTTCGTCCAGAAGCCACGGCACCGGAGGAGATCAAGACGATCTCCATACCTTGCCGGTGCAAGTCCGCTACTTGGTCAACCAACGCGGACATGCGGGTGATATCTAGCGTCCCATCCTTGCGGGTCAGGACATTGCTTCCTATTTTTACAGCGATCCTTTTCAAGAAAGTTATGATTTATTATTTATTATCTTTATCCCGGATCTCTACCCGTCGGATCTTTCCGCTGATTGTTTTCGGCAGTTCGTCCACGAATTCGACAACACGGGGATATTTGTAAGGAGCGGTGACACGTTTCACGTGATTTTGCAATTCTTTGACCAAGGCATCACCCGCTTTATCCTTATAATCCTTCGCCAATACGATCGTGGCCTTTACTACCTGTCCGCGGATCTCGTCGGGGACACCGGTGATAGCACATTCCACTACCGCAGGGTGAGTCATCAAGGCACTTTCCACCTCGAACGGCCCGATACGATAGCCGGAACTCTTGATCACGTCGTCCGCGCGGCCAACGAACCATAAGTAACCATCCTCGTCACGCCAAGCCACGTCTCCCGTGTAATACAGGCCATCGTGCCAAGCTTCCCGGGTACGTTCTGCGTCCCGGTAATATTCCTTGAATAACCCGATAGGCTTGCCATTTGTTGTGTGGATCACGATCTGTCCTTGCTCGCCATCCTCCGCACGGCTTCCGTAGAGGGTGGAGCTTGCACCTTTCACTATCTCGATGCGGTCTATGGCATGAAGGTTGAAACGTTCATAGTCCAGGTTGCCCGCCATGTCGCCCGTCATACGTTCGCCGTCCATCAGGAACAACACGTGCCGGGCATCCAGTCCCTGCATGGAGATTTCGTTTCCGAAGCCCACTTTCTGTATATTCAGTCCCGGAGTTTCCTGCTGGAGAGCCTGCTGCAGATTGGCGTATCCGGCATCCACTAATTGTTTACCCCCCAATACCTGCGTGGTTATGGGGGACAGTTTGATGGGGCGTGCCGCACGCGAACCCGTCACGACTACTTCGTTCAGCCCCAGTGCATCATCTTTCATATATACGGTCTTCACCGTTTCGGTTTTATCTATTTTCCCTGTTTCCGGTACAAAGCTGACGTATGTCACCTTATAGTACCAACTACCTTTCCCTGCAAGCTTCAGCACTGTCTGTCCGTCCACGTCCGTGATGGTGTGCATGGCGTTCCTCAGTTCCGGATTGTCGGCATAGGCCACATTAGCGGCTATGACCGGCTGTTCCGTCCCTTTCTCCAGCACCGTCAGCCTGACGCTCCGCTGGGCTGCCGCATCCGTACAGACGCATAGCGCCAACAGCAGGATGAAGGTTGTAATCTGTTTCATCTATCGTTTTGTTTTTACAATTCCAACTGTTTATATTCAATTCTTACCCTGTTCTTTCTTTGCTTCTTCCAGGTCTTTCTCATACTGCGAAAATTCTTCTTCAAAGCGGTCAATGCGGGTCTTGTCAATAGTTTGCAGGAAAGTTTCGGTACGTACGTTCATCATGTTGTAGTCCACGATGAACTCCATCTGGTTAGTGTTCACATTCAGGAAACCGTCCACACGGGCGCCACTACCTTGTTGGTTGTCCGCAGCGTCATCGCCACTGGTGGTGACATTCCCGTCCGTGCCTACGAACTTCACCCAGCCGTCGTCGGGATATTCGTCCTGTTCCCAACTGTTAAGGTTCATAAACTGCGTTGCGCATCGAAAGGTGATGGCAAATGGCATGGCACCTACGGTGAAGTCGCTCAGGTCAAGCACCATCATCCCGTCTTCCCGCCATGAGAAGTTGAATTTGGTTGGGCAACCGCTCTCCAATAGAGTCTTGTCCACGCCGTTCATAGTGGCTTTGGTAGAGAGTACGATGTCGCCGTTGAGGATTTCCTTTGCCTTATCAATATATTCCTGTGCAGGTGGCTCATTGGTAAGTGAATCGTCACTTTCACACGAACTTAATCCGATTACTGTTGCCATAAGAAGGCTGAATAAAAAGTATAACTTTTTCATTTTGCTTATATAATTTACTTGTTTTGTAATCCATAATTGTTTCCTGTTCATTACCCTTGCCTGCGTGTATTCCGCAAAGGGTATGTAAAGTCATGGCTTTTCCATGATTAAAGGCAGGCTTTTTCCGATGGCAAAGTCTGTCTTTGCTGTGTACCGCATGTAGGCCTCAGAAGCGGTTCAGGCGGTTTGGATAATTTTGTTTCCTCGCCGTCGGTTGCATACCGGGAGTGTTTTTAGCGACATAGCAGCCTTGCCGACAGGATAATGGTGTCTTCCCCATTGGGTGAGGTGAATATATTGTGATAATTTTTTCTTAGTAACACACAAAAAAGAGCTAAGAGAAAGCCGTTTGACAACTTTCTCCTTACTCTTTCTGAATTTAATTTCGTAGCTTGACAAAATAATGACGAATTATTTTGTTCCAACAAAGTGTACGGATGCAGGGAAATCTGCACCTAAGAACTTACCGGATACTGCCAGAGTAAACTCGATAGTGTTGCCTGTAACTTTGGCATCAGTCAAAGAATCCAGGTACAATTTTATCGGCAGCATGTTTAAGATTTTCAAAGTCCCGGCTTGATCGCCTTCATTTGCTGTAATTTCACCGGTTTCTTCATCTACTTCTACTTCCAACTCGATAGTGATATTTCCCGGCATACTTCCGATTTGCGGAAAATCGCAAGTTAAAAGACCTCCTTCAAGAGTATAAGAGGCTGTACGCGGTTCATAATCTTCTCCTCTCATTTTGATTTGATCCATTGTACCGTTATAAGTACCTTCGTAATCGCTGATTGCCAATACGGTACTTACACCATCCACATCCATCACTGTGGCAGCGTCAGCAGACTGCGCCATTCCGAAACTTGCTGCAACAAGGGTAGCTCCTAAGAAAAATTTTCGCATCGTTTTTATAATTAAAGTCTAACAAAAAAATAATTACACTTTATTATTGATTTTTCAATAAAGTCCTCCAACGGCATCCTTCATCATACATCAAAGAAGAACTGTAACCTAACCTTCTAACTTTATCGGATGAATCGATATCGGTATAGTTTGCTTTTAAGAATGCTTGAGTCGATTCTCTATAGAAAGTGCTTTCTGAACAGGCAAAAGTAGTACCGGCACGTCCATCTTCATTATAGAAAATGGTCAGTTCCGGATAGACCAGATTAAAGTCATTATTCAAATCACCAATAGCTATGTTAGATAGCATTTTGACATTCGACATGTCGAATGTTTCCAATGCGTCCAGGCTTTCGATGTCAATGGTGTTAACTTTCAATTCATCCTTTTCGGGCAATTTGATTTCTTTCAGTGCAGGACATCCAAGAACCATCAGATTACTGCCATACGTTTCATTACTTTCCGTCTCTTTATCTCGTTGTCCCCAAATAGTAGAATAGCTCAAATCTAATTTCTGCAAACCCGGGATATTCTGAATCCATACATTTACTAAATTAGTAGCATTGGATAAATCGATAGCTTCCACTTCTACATTTTGCAGGATGATTTGAGTAATGGATTTCCCTACTTTTACGTTAGGCATAGAAGCTACATTTTCTACTTCAGCGGCGTAAAGACCGAATTTAGAGCCTTCCCAAGAGAGACTTCCTATCAAATATTGAATACCTTCAAAGTTGGAAACATTATCAGTAGGAGAAACAAGTAACTCCTTTGTTTTTTGGTCGAGTCCCAAGCGTTTGTTAAGGTCTATTTGGTCGCCGTTAAACAAATCGGAGAAGTCAGTCTTCAAACGGACGAGCAGGTTTGCGTCGGGCACGTCGCGCAGGGTGGTATAGGTTTGCAGATTGCCATCGACATCAGTCATCTTCATATCAATGGTGCCGGCGGTGATGGCTTCCTTGTTTT
>ENA-OPCC01001076-OPCC01001076.1-human-gut-metagenome-genome-assembly--contig:-NODE-1076-length-12589-cov-4.771262_pt1 | contig 12589 bp, 14 predicted proteins | sample MGYA00241558_ERZ501467 | MGnify/ENA primary metagenome ERZ501467 (study PRJEB25962, sample SAMEA2042620) | human gut metagenome | biome: human gut; feature: human-associated habitat; material: faeces...
TCTTGGTAGGCGACCCGTTCGCCAACTATAAAATACGTTTGGAGAAAGTGGATAGAGGGTATTTGTCGGAGGATGAAATTAAAATCATCCTTAAAAAGAAGATGGTTTCCGAACGGTTGGAAAACGTCAGGGACTTATTTATCTTTTCCTGTTTCACTGGTTTGGCTTACATTGATGTTGCCAACCTTACCCAGGATAATATACGCAAATCCTTTGACGGCAAGTTATGGATAATCACCAAACGCCAAAAGACCAACACGGACGTAAATGTTCCCTTGCTGGATATTCCCAAAATGATATTGAAGAAGTATAAAGGTAATTTGCCTGATGGTAAGATACTTCCTGTAATCAGCAATCAGAAATTAAATGCGTATTTGAAAGAAATTGCGGATGTTTGCGGAATTAAAAAGAACTTGACATTCCACCTTGCAAGGCATACTTTTGCCACGACAACTACGCTTGCAAAAGGTGTACCCGTTGAAACTGTTAGTAAGATGTTGGGACACACCAATATAGAAACGACACAGATATACGCCCGCATTACCAATAACAAAATCAGTAACGATATGCAGGGGCTTGACAAGAAGTTTGTCGGCATTGAAAAAATCTACAAAGAAGTATCAATGAAATAGTTGTATAGGGGGACTTGTCACAAGTTGTGATAAGCCCCTTTATGCTTTTAATTACTCACCATTAAATAATAACATTATGGACTTACAAATCATCCAAAACAAAATCTTTGAGGTCAGGGGTTGCCGGGTCATGCTCGATTTCCATTTGGCAGAACTTTATCAAGTTGAAACAAGAGCTTTGAAACAGGCTGTTAAAAGAAACTTATCCCGTTTTCCCAGTGACTTTGCTTTTCAGCTAACAAAGGATGAATGGCAGGAACTTATCACAATTTGTGATAAGTTCCCTGAAAATATCCGGCACACGCCGACCCCGCCTCTCGCATTTTTGGAGCAGGGTGTCGCCATGCTTAGTAGTGTCTTACGCAGTCAGACCGCTATAGACGTGAATATTTCCATCATGCGTGCTTTCGTCCTCATGCGGCAAATGTCAATCGGTTACGAGGAACTTCTTAAACGCATCGAAGAACTGGAACAGAGTACGGATGCACAATTCAGCGAAGTTTATCAAGCATTGACCCAGTTATTAAGCAAACCCGAACCGAAGCCACGCAAACCGATAGGATATAGAACCTATGACGAATAACTGTTTAAGGTATTCGGTTGTCTAAGGGGTGTCACCAGTGATACCCCTTTTTCAGTTCCCTAAAGTAATGTATCTCAATCACAAATTTTAGCAAAGTTACAGCCCGGTGGGGACAAATACCAAATCCGAGCCGTTCCGGTTTTCTAAAAAATCTCCACACCTACGGGTCGTATTTTTTGAAAAGATTTGGTTGAAGTCCCCGCCAAACTGTGGGTGTCCGGCAAAATTTCTTATTGTTTAATTTAAAATTCAGTAGTCATGAAAACAACAGAATTTACCATGCCGGAAATCACTATTTCTTATAAAGACAATGTAAAAGCATCCGAAAGGGTGAAAATACTCTCATCCGAAACGTCCTACTCTTACCTGAAACCGTTCTATATCGAATGTATAGAACACCACGAAGAAAGTTATGTAATGTTCCTCAACCGTGCTAACAAGGCTTTAGGCGTTTCCCTTATCTCTAAAGGCGGCATGGCTGAAACTGTAATGGACGTGAAAATCATCTTGCAAACCGCCTTGAAAGTCCATGCTTCGGGCATAATCCTCTCACATAACCACCCATCGGGCAACCTACGTCCGAGTGAACCGGACAAACAAATTACCTCAAAAATAAAAGAAGCCTGCAAGGTCTTGGATTTGCACTTGTTAGACCATATCATCCTGACAGAAGAAAGCTATTACAGTTTTGCAGACGAGGGGCTTATCTAAGCCCTTTTTTTGTTACTGGCAACAAAAACGCAATATCCTACTTTTAAAATAAAACCATTTTTCCAGTTTCTCCTATTGTAAATCTTCCTCTTAGGCAGTCCTCAGCCGGAGCAGTCATTATCGTATCACATAGGCAAAGGTATTTCCGTGTTCTTCACGTCTTTGCAAGGTCAAGCCCTAAAGGGTTTAAACAAAAATCTTCCTGTTGTACTTCGTCCAAAGAGTATTTTTCTTTAAAACCTTGCAAAGCCTAAACACTACCCTTTAATGCCTATATGAAACGAAAACGACCGCCCCGACCGGAAACGCATAAAAAAAAAGTCAGATTTACGAGAAACAGGAAAAAAGGTTATGAAACTCAACTCCCTTACCTCTCAAATCCGCATAAATTAAAAAATACAGAAGTCATGGAAGCAGTAACATTATCAGAAGCAAGAGTTTATGTAGGTACTTACAACAAGTATAACAACGGTTCACTTTTCGGCAAGTGGTTAGACCTTTCCGACTATTCGGATAAGGACGAGTTTTTAGAAGCCTGCCGGAAACTCCACGAGGACGAGCAAGACCCGGAATTTATGTTTCAGGACATCGAGAACGTACCCGAAAGCCTGATTTCCGAAAGCTGGCTGTCTGAGAAGTTCTTTGAGGTACGGGACGCCATCGAGAAGCTAAGCGAAACCCAGCAGGAAGCCTTTTTCGTATGGTGCGACCACCACAACCACGATATAAGCGAAGAAGATGCGGACGACCTTGTTTCTTCCTTTGAGGACGAATATCAGGGAGAATATAAAGACGAGGAAGATTACGCCTATGAAATCGTAGAGGAATGTTACGACCTGCCGGAGTTCGCAAAGACCTACTTTGATTATTCGGCTTTTGCCCGTGACCTGTTTATGACTGATTACTGGATGGATAACGGTTTTGTTTTCCGTTGCGCCTGATTACTAACCGGGTGGAGCAATCCACCCGCAACACACTAAGACAATGAAAATATATAGTAACATAAAGACCGTTTTAAAGTGGGTAATACTTGCTTTTATCATCTGTCAGGCAGCCACCAGCACCGCCGGAATGTGGATAGCCCTAATCATAGGCTTTTATATAGTCCGGTTCGTTCTCCGGTTGTTTATCTCTGCCGTTTACCTGTTTTGTATGGCGATTATTTTCATTGTGCTGCTTTCACTTTTGATTATCTGATAACTCATTATAAATTATAACGATATGGAAACTTTAAACAAAAACGGGGTAAGCATTACCCAAACACCGGGAGAAGAAAAATATGTAAAATGCTATTTAGGCGCATTCAGGGGACAGATTTATTTCCAGTATGATTATCGCCATACAGATATAGAACTGTTCAGCACAGTGGCTAAAACACTTGCCGAATGCCGCCGCCAGCGGGATGAATGGATAGCGAAAAAAGAAAAGAAACAATAACGATAAAATAAGTACATTTATGAAAACGACAGAAGTAAATAACAAGATTATCGGCAGACGCTGCAAGTGCATATTTACGGGCTTACTGGTAACGGGTGTTATCGAGGACACCACAGAGGATAAATATACGGTCAGCGTGAAAGTACGTTTCGACACGCCGCACCAGTGGGGTGATGAATTTTATTCCTATGACTGGTCTTTCGGACGTAAGGCGGACGATTCCGGCTCTTTGAAGTATTTGGAACTGTTGCCTGACAAAACAACATTCGATGCAATGATAGTCACTTTCGGCGACCCCATCGACACGCTGAACGGCATTTTTGAGGACGTGAAAACATGGGGTGTCTGTTCCCTGAAAGGGTGGATAGACAGCTACGAAAGCACCCGTTTCACTCCCATAGGCACAGATAAGGCAGTGATAACAAGTGAATATAACATGGAATGTGTAAAAGAGTGGTTGGAACATAACACGCCCGTCAAGAACATTGTAACCTGTTAATGAAGAACGGCGGCATTTGCCGCCGCTACTTTCTTTCAGTGAGCCGAAGCGGGCAAAGAAAGATAGCAAAGAAACCTGTTTCTTTCCCACTTTAACAGAAAAATTTCATTCTTCGTTTATATTCTTCCTTTTGCAGCCAGTCTTCTATAATGCTCCCCCAACGCAGTCAGTTTACATGACTTATTTTCCATTGCTGCATTCCACATGTGAGGAGCATTAATTGGTACTAACAAACCTAAGCGATTATATTTTTGCAAGATAGCAAATATCTCCGTGTTTTCCTCTATTGGCTCTGGCATTCCTGCATCTCGACCTTTCATTTCAGGTTCATACGTAGGGTTTAAAGGATATTGATAACCCGGAGAGGGAAACAATGTAGATATTCTCCTCAAATCATCTAAAGGTATCAAAGGGCTTATTTTTCTTAATGATACAAAATTTCTAACATTTGACTTAAATATAGGTCTTTGTTCCCAAGCTCCCAAAGATTGGTCTATATGTGCATAAACGCTCCCCGGAGTTATATCTCCAAGAATATTAGCAGCACTTCCACTTAAAGCATCAACCAATAAAGTAGTAAATACTCCGCTCCCGTCTTCTTCACTTGCATATTGCTCTTCAGTTGAAGCTGTTAGAATGGTTGTCCCTTCAGACAATAATGCATTATCTTTCACATTAGGAGGATTACCAGCAATACCTGAATGACAACTATCCAGTATTATAATTTTGTTTGTAGCAGGTGAGTTATTAGCTAAAACTAATACATCGTTCAAAGCCAAACCATCATCTCCTCTTTTAGCGTCTGATGCTAATAAGTATCCGCCCGTTGCTTCTATATGACCATGTCCGGCAAAATAAAATAATGCAACTTCCGCTTTAGTTGAGAATAATTTCTCAACAGCATCTTTTAAATTTCCACGGTCAATACTATCCTTACTTGAATTTGCAACTAATAGTTTACAATCAAAATTAACAGAACCGTCAGAATGTCTTGATAACACAGACTTAACATTATAAGCATCATTTACACATCCAAATAAATCTCCGCCATGACTGTAATGATTTATTCCAACGACTAATGCAATCTTCATATCATAAAGAGTTTATGAAGTTTGTAATATTATCCCAAGTCCAAGTTTTTGTATTAACTCCTACAATATTAGTTCGGTCATCAGAATATGCCCAAATTCCCAATATCTTTTTGCCTTCTTCTTTTGCACATTGGATTTCCCATTTTTGCCCTGAGGAATTTAAAGAATTCTTACTTACCAGTATAATTACTCCATCGGAACGTTTTATTCTTGTCCTAACTTTACTTTTCCAATCTGTATCATAAGCCTGTTTTACAGACATGTCTACATATTCAAAAGGTGAATTTGTTAACAAGGATTGACCTTTTAAAAAATCTCGTTGTCTTTCGTCTTCAATAGCAAAAGCAATAAAAATTGTTTTCATAAAATTCGAGTATTTAATTTATTAAATGCAAAGATAGTAATAAAAAAGCATCGAAAAGATTTTTTTTCGATGCTTCTTAACACGTTCAAAAAGGATTATTCTTCTTTGTTGTTATCGTTATTGAACGAAAAGGTAAGCTGTTGTATCTGCCCGAAGCTATCTTGAAAATACACATCTACCGTTTGTTGGTCAGTCGATGCGGAAGTATAATAAAGCCGGAATGTTTCACCCGGAAGCGGGTACAGGTCATTCGGCAGTAAAACCGTCCCATCGGACATTTTCAGCGTTCCCGCCCCGTCCGGTTGGAAATAGCGGATGAAATACTTTGTTTCCTCATACCGCCCGTCCCGGTGAAGCTGGCAGCGTATTTCCGCCGTATCACCTACCTTTAATTTTTTCGGAACAGGCATCGTTTCGATACTGAATGGGTAAGACTGCTGTATATCCACATTGTCATTACACGCACCCACTAATAACAAGGCGGCCATTACATAGCAGCCTATCAAAATACGGCTTAAAATCTTTCTCATATACATTATATATAATAGGTTAGTTTATCACATTATTATCTTTAGACCGATACCAAACTGTGTATGGAACTTTCCGACTGAAGAACCGAACAGGCATCTTTCCCGTGCGTTAATCAGGAATACTACCCGGTCAGTAATATAACTCTCCAGTTCCAGTGTCAGCGCACCACCATAGACAAAACCGTCCTTATCGGTCAGGGTCGAGCCATCGGGCAGCAATTTATCGCCCCAGTTGCTTGTTTCATACCCGGCAAGGGCAGACAAGCCCAGCGAAAGAAAAAAAGTTTTCTTCCGGTCGGAAAGGAAGTTCATATAGTAACCGCCCTCACCTGTAAACTGGCTCACGGGTATCTGCAAATCCTTATAGGGGTAATGCTTTTCGAGGTATTCCCCGCCGATAACCCACCTGTTCCCGTTTTTGGTATAGGTGGAAAGAGCCGCCCCGAAATAATAAGCGAAATCGCTTTTACTGTTCCAATGAACGCCGTCCGCCATGCCGCCCGTAACCTGCAAGCCTTTCATTCCCGGCAGACATCTTTGTGCGTGTGCCTGGTTAAAAGTCAGGCACAGCACAAAAAGGGATATAATACAGCATATCCTTTTCATGTTCATTTGATTTTAAGTTCGTTAATCACTTTGGCTGCCACGATGTCGGAGTTCTCCACCCGGATAGTTTGGTGTCTGCCCCCGTTCTTTTCCACCAGTTCAATGACTAATATCTTATCGTCAGGGATAGTGAACTGTGGAACGGTGTACACGGTGCGGATGGTACTTTTGCCACCGATAACCAGTATCTCGTTATAGCTCCGCACCGGGTCAATAGCGGTTTCCTGAATAGCCGTTCTTTTGGCTACTTTCTTATCCACAATCTTGAATCGGATAAAATCGGTATCAAACGGCACGTTTGAACTGTTCTTTACCTGTGTATGAAAATAGAAAAGCCCGTTATGCGAATAAATCCCCTTTACCAAGAACTGCACCCCGAAACGCTTGCATCCCAAATGCTTTATTTCCCGGTCATTGTTCTTGTAGATGGACTGCATAATCAGCTTTACCAAAAGCGGGCTTTCGTTACCCAGTTCACGGAAATAGATGTTCATCCGTGTATGGCTGAAATCCGTTGTGTCCTCATTCTCCAAGAAATCTTTCATTTCGATGTTCAGCATTTCCGGTTCGTGTACGTATTTTGCATTAAAACTGTAAAAGCTGCCATCCTCACAGATAACGGAAAAATTGGTTTCACCGGGAAAGCCCTCTGTCGTAGCCTTGACCCTGACAACATTTTCCGCCCCGTCCGCTTTTCCGGCAATAATGTAGTTACTGCCTAAATCCACGTATTTTACGGCAGACGGGAAAATGATATGTACTGTTTTGGCGAACGTCACCTGTACGCCGTAAGGTGTCACCATTTGGCGGTAAGGCAGCTTCTTTGTAATGCCCTGATACAAATCGTTACTTTGTGCTTTCACAGAAACCACGCCCAAAAGCAGGGCGAACATGATAATTAACTTTTTCATTTTGGATTGAAATTTTTATGGTTGATAAATTACTGTTGTTTGGCGTAAAGCATCACCTGATAGTTCGCTTTCAGGTGTACTTTTACCGTTCTGAACTTCTTGGCAAGATATTGCGAACCGCCCTGCATCAAGCCCCTTGTAATATCCATTGCGACCTGCTGCCCGGCACTTTGCGCAAAGGAAATGCTCGTACCCAGTCCCGCACCGATATTCGCCATCGCTTCTTTTGCCGCTTCCTGTTCCAGTGACGAGGGGACGGAAAGCCCCTTTTGCCCGTCACTGTCGTAAACGGCAAGTTCCACCGGAATGATGTTACCCGCATATTCGAGCGAGGACACCAGTATGTCGAGCCGTTCCCCCTGCACTTTGGCACTGCCCGATACAAGGCTGTTTTTGGGAACAATCACATTGCCCGCCTGCAACGGTTCTAACAGCCGGAGCTTGACGGTCTGCCCGTCCGTCAGCGTTTGGTCGTTATGCACACACGCCCGGATAGTGTTCTTTCCCATCGAATAACCACTGCCGACCGCTGTATTAAAACCGTAATTGCGTGGCTTGCTGTAGATAAATTCGGCATTGCTCATGGGCTGATGCAATCCCGAAACCGTCCTGTCCGACACGGCTTTTACGGGTGTGGCGTTTCCACTTCCCTGAACAGGTGCGGATGGCGTAACTTGCGTTATCTGTTCCGGTTGTCCGCCGTTCATATACTTTGCCGCCAGTTCGTATGACTTTTCCATAAGAGCCACCTGTTCATCCATGCTGCCCGCACCGTTTTCTTTCGCATCAAGTCGGGCAGTGAGTTCTTCCACCTGACGTTTGAGTTCCTCTTTTTCCTTGTCCTCTTTCGGTGTTTCGTAGAAACTGCCTAACTGACGGTTCATGTCCCGGTAAGCCGCCGCCGATGATTGGATGGAGGAACGTCTATTGTTCGGCGCACCCGCCCCGAAGTCTATTACATTGGTTTTCGGCTTTTCCGCCGGAGCATCATCTATCAGGTTCAAACCGTCCCCCTTTTCGTTTTCCTCTCCGAGCGAAAAGGCAAAATCCTGCAAGGAGCGCATCTTGTCCGCCTGCTTGTTCTCCATCTGTTCCTGTTCGTAGGCTGTCTTTTTATCGCTGATTATCCCGTCCCCTTTGGGTTGCGGAATATCGGCGTTAAAGCCGCCCACGCTTTCCACCATTGATTCGTCTTTGTCAGACGGTGCAAAAATCAGGTACATACACCCTAAGAATGCCAGTCCCATAAGCGGGTAAACCAGCATCTTCTTTCGCTGCTGTATTTGCTGCGGGGTCAGTTCCTTTTTCTCCTTTTCCTGTTTTTCAGGTTCCTTGCCCCTTGCCGTTTCCGGTGCGGGAACTTCATTCCTTACTTCTTTTTCTTCCATTGTCTGACTGATTAAAAATGTTCGTACTGTCTTTACCTTGTAGCTGTAATTGCCTGATATGCTCTATCCGTATGGTTTCGCCATCCTCTTTTCCTATCCGGTAAATGGATGATACCGTAAAGTAGATGGATAGCCCGCCGAAGAACAGGAGCATAAAGAGGATTACCGCCAGCCTTATTTCCGGTGTCATGCGCCCGCACAGGTGGCGGAGTTTTTCATCCGCCCAGTCCTGCACATGGGTAATCGCCTGATTCACCGGAGAGAGTATTTTCCGTATCATGGTTTACCGCTTTATGGTGTTCAAGTCCTTGTTTTCCGTTATCTCGAAACTTTCCATGATAAAACCGTGCGGGTTGTTGTCCGAGCGCACAGCGTTCAGCAACCGGCAACGGGTGACAAGGCTTCTTTCCGTCACGCTGCTTTCACGGATAATCATTTGCCGGGCATAAGTCGCCACCGCATACGGGTACACATCGAAATTGCATGAAACGCTGTCTATCTGTATCGTTTGGCTGATATTGCCTGAAATGATACGGTTGTAATATCCTTTTTCCGAAAGGTCACGGTAATAGTTGAATGCGCTCTTGTCGGCGAGGAACAACGACCGTTTGATATTACTTTCGATAGCGTTCTTATCCGGGGACAACGTGAAAAAGAGTTCGTGAAAACGCTTCACGTGTTCCCTTGCTTCGACCGGACGGTTTTGTGTCAAATCTTGCGAAAGCGCAAGCATCAACGACTTGCCACCGTCCAGCACATAAATCTTCTGCCGTTGCGCTTCGGCAAACGTGTAGGAATTCCAAACGGCATAACCCGTTATCAGGGTACACATGACGACAAACACAATCCCGAAAAGCCGTATCTGTTTGAAACTGGTTTCAATGTTCTTTAAACTTTTAAATTCCATCTTGATTTTTAATTATTGGTTACCTTTGATTAGTTTACCGCCGACCCTGCCGCCAGCGTTTCCGGTTGCTGCACCTGCTACCGCACCCACTCCGCTACCTGTTTTGTTAGCTGCACTGTTTATATTCCGGCTCATGTTACCCATTCCGCCCGCCTGAATAATCCAGTTCGATACGGTGGGGATGGTGAAGTAACCGATGATACCGATTATCATAAAAATTATGTACACGCTGTTACTTCCGTCCGGTATGAAATTTGGGTCTGATAGCTCCTGAATATCCTTTTGGAGCATAAGCACTTGTATTCGGGCAAGAATGGAACTGAACAGGTCAGAAACGGGCAGCCACAGGTAAACGGAAATGTACCTTGTTATCCATTGGGTCAGTGTCGCCTGAAAGCCATCATACACGCTGATGGCAAAGGCTATCGGACCCAGTATGGCAAGGACAATCAGGAAAAAGGTTCGGATAGTGTCTATCACAAGGGCTGCCGATTGAAAGAGCAGTTCCAACAATTCCCTGAACCAGTCCCGGACGGATTGCTTGATATTGTGGGCTGCCCTATCCATGTACATACCGCCCATTGTGGCAATATCTTTGGCAGACCATCCCAATTCGTCAATCTGTTTATCAAATGCTTCATCCGAAACAAGGTAAGCCGTTTCCGGATTACGCACCATCGCTTCATATTCCAGTTTGTCCTTTTGTTCCCGGTAGGCGTTCATGTCGAAAGTTTGCGTTTCGAGCATATTGTTACACCCCTTGACTACTGGCGACATAACACTGTTAATCGTACCCAGTACGAATGTGGGGAAGAACATAATACAAAAGCCAATCACAAAGGGACGGAGCAAAGGGTAAACGTCTATCGGTTCGGCACTGGCGAGCGACTGCCATACTTTGGCAGCCACGTAGAACAAAGCCCCCAGTCCCGCTATTCCTTTGGCTACCCCCGCCATGTTCCCGCATAGCGGCATCATTTCCGTATATAAATTACGGAGTATCTGATGCAGGTTATCAAATTCGATTGCTAATAACATACTTGTCTGTTTTTAGAAGTTACCAGTAACGTTCATCCGCCGAGCCGTACAAAGCCATTACCCGGTCGGTGTCCTTTTTCTTTTTCGCCCGCAGGTAGGAAACGGAAATGTTTTTCCGGGTGTAGTAACTCACCAGGTCCCGGTAGTTCCTGATGGCGTTATACGTCCGGTCGATAACGTCCATCCGTTCCTTGTCCGACATGGAAAGCCCGTTGATGTTCACCACGCTTTTCATTTCTTCCAGCACATCGGAACTTTCCTGCAACAGTTGGGTATAGCCGTAGGCAATGGCGGAAAGTTCGTCCGGCGTATAGTTTTCATCCGAAAGCATCTTATGAAAACTATTCACATAGATGTCGGAAATCTCCCCGATAAGCAGGATAGACTTTTGCACCTTGCGGGCATCTTTGACAAGGTTATGCACTGATTTTAAGGCATCGTAGTATTCCTTACCCTGTTGGTAAATCTTTACAGTTTCCTGAAAATTCTTTATCATGTTCTGTGCGGTGGATGATGTCTGCACGATATTCTTTGACGCATTGATAATCCCTTGAGCCAAATTGCCGGGGTCACTCACCACCCACTGTGCGTTTACCTTTCCGGCAAACAGGCTGCATACTACGAGCAGCATTATAATCTTTGTTTTCATACGCTTACTTTTTTATGGGTTGTTTACTTCGTTTGTATTCTCCGCCGGGTGAAAGCAGAATCCGGTCGTTCTCCTTGTCGTAGGTCAGCAGGACGGAAAGCCCCGTTTCAATGAACAGGTTTCCGTCCTGTTCTGAAATCTGATAGGTTTCCGTTTGGATTGTCCCCCGGTAGGTCTTTCGATAGGTCGTTACCCGGTAATGCCCGTTTTCCTCAAAAAGAGAGAACGCCGGACGGTTCTTTACGCTCTCCCAGTCGCCACGCATCGCCCTAAGACGGTCGGCGTTTGTTTCCTTGCAGGAGGAAAACCCCAGTAACAAGGTGCATAACAGCACCGGAAACAAGAATTTTAAATGTTTCATACTGATTGATTATTAAATTGTTAATTGATTATTTTTCGGGATTACGCTTGCTTTCGGCAAGCCGTTTGATAGCCAGTTCGAGATTTCCGCCCAGCTTTTCGGACAAGGCGAAAAGTTCCATCTTTTCCGTTTCTTCGGTTGTATATGTAAAATATTCTTCCAAACTCACTTCTGTGGCATATACGGCGGACTGTGTACCGCCTAAGCCTATCCAAACTTCCTTGTACTTCCGGCTGGGATGGTTGGCAAGGTTGATGGAAAGCACCTGTGAACGTTCCTTGTCGGTCAGTCCCAAAAGGTTCTGTATGCTGTCGAATTTGTTCAGATACTTTCTTTGGTCGAGCAGTATCTTGCAATCCGAATTGTTTATAATACTCTCTTTTACAATGGGGGAAGATATAATATCTTCGACCTCTTGGGTAACTACAATCGCTTCGCCAAAATACTTTCTAACGGTTTTGTATAAATATTTTATGTAATCCGCCATATTCGCCGATGCAATCGCTTTCCACGCTTCCTCAATTAATATTAATTTCCTGATACCCTTTAATTTACGCATCTTGTTAATGAAAACTTCCATGATGATAATGGTTGTAATCGGGAACAGTATTTTGTGGTCTTTGATATTATCCAACTCAAAGACAATGAAGCGTTTATGCAACAAATCAAGCTCTTTGTCGGAGTTCAGCAGGTAGTCGTATTCGCCCCCTTTGTAGTAAGGTTCTAATACATTCAGAAAATTGTCTATATCAAAATCCTTTTCCCGGACGTTCTTTTCTTGCAGGTGCGCCCGGTAGTCGGTTTTCACATACTCGTAGAACGTATTGAAGCAGGGAGTAACCGAACTGTCCTTAGTAATCAGTTCGATATAGGAACTTACAG